>Ga0209756_1001781_pt1 | contig 19517 bp, 25 predicted proteins | sample ETNvirenome_6_85_FD_184071 | JGI IMG/M metagenome (GOLD analysis project Ga0209756, IMG submission 184071) | Marine viral communities from the Pacific Ocean - ETNP_6_85 (SPAdes) (version 3) | ecosystem: Environmental > Aquatic > Marine > Oceanic | place: Pacific Ocean | collected 2013-06-19
TAGAAGTGCAGCATACGCCTGAGTTCATAACAAAGGTATCAGCGTGGAAAGGCGTCCAAGAAGAAAGGATTAGCCCGCACGATATAAAGGATTTCATTAGGTCATCATTTAAGATCGCAATGGATGATGGATCATTAGAAAAGGTAGAGGCCATCTAAGTGAACGAGAAGCTGCTCAGACAGATCATTCGCCAGGAGCTCCAAACGCTCTCTGAGGGAAAGATGATGAAAACGCGAGAAGGTTCTCGTGTTGACTATGCGTCTGAGGAGTACATCGCTGAGCTTGAGAAAGATCTTGAAGAGCTGGTGGGAATGAGGAAGCGCAGGGGCATGCGAGAAAGAGAGAGATATGTTCTTTCTCGAGCGGTTGATCATATTCGAGCAAGCCTAAAGAGAGCCACCAAAGCCCTGGAAAAGAGAAATGCTTTTCGCAAAGCCGCAGAGACAGATCTCATCGTAGACAGCGAAAAGTAAAAAATACCTTTGTTAGTGTAAACTTTCTAGTAGTAGTGTATTATAAGATTACTAGGAGGCACCCTAATGGCCGAAGAGAAAAAGAACTGGATCCCAGAGATCATGTACGAGGAGAGCTCCGGAGAGGGCTCTTCAAATCTGCCTTTCATCCAAGTCCCGCAAGACGAGGAGATGCCCAAGCTTTTGTTCATGTTTGAAAGTCGTCAAACTGATGACGTAGAGCCCGGGCCTGAAGGAGAAGAGCTACCTGTTTTTGAGTGGGATCTTCACCAATATGCCAATATGGCAGTCTTAAAAGAAGCTCTTCGTCCTGAGCTGTTTGATGAGGTCCGAGTCTCACTTGGCTTGCAGACTATGGCTGAAGCAGTTTCCGCCGGACAGCAGATTTCACAAAACGTCAGAAATACTCTGGAAGATTAAATGCAATACGTCACCCGAGAAGATGTTCGATCCACGCTTGTCGATATGCAAGGATTCTACCAAGATCTCAAGAAGGTCTTTTCTGAAAGCGGAATGAACATTGAGGACAACTTAGGTCGCCGAAATATCCTTATGTCTCAGGTGCAGGAGGAGTTTCTTGCACGAGCGCTGAGTCGACGGTATGAGAGTGTTATAGCTGACGGCGCCCCAGGCAAAGCTGATATCTTTATTGCTGATCATGACCGAGAGATCGAATGCAAACTAACAACTGTCAACAAGTCAGGCGCAATCAGTTTTCAGTCGGACTATGAGACTCTCAAGCAGAAGGGCAGCTTGGACTACGTTTATTTCGTTGCTTCACCTGACTTCGAAACCTTCGCAGTACTTTACTTCCAGGGTTTGACAGTCGACGACTTCAGGCCCCTGTCTAACGGATCTCGAGGTAAGGTTGCAATGAAGAAGCATGAGGGAATGAAGAAGGTAGATATTCTTTGGGGCGGTGTCCAGAAGAAGAACGACCTGGAGCTTGAAAAGCTAGCAGGGCTTTTTGAAGAAGAGACAGAGCGCCATAGATCGAACATGCACCGCGTGAACTTCCTGAAGAATGAGATCACCCAGAAGATCTCCACAAAAAAACATACTTCGGGAAAAAGGCTGTCTGACCGCGATCTAAAGTCCTCAAGTTCACAGTTTGAAAAGCTGTTCGAGAGGCAAGAGCGTGAGCGATCGCGCCATTCAAAAAAAGTAAGAGGATTACTCGATAGAAAAACCTATTGGTTGTCACAGCCCGGGAAGTACTCATTCTTGCTTGAAAAAGTGTCACATTCTATTGCTGAGTGATATTTAAACTACGCATAGACATTTATGCAAGGAGATCAATCATGGATTTTAACGCCAAGCGTTTAGCACTCTTAGCCGGCGTCGGTAACCCCGAGGACCGCCACGCAATCGTTCAGGAACAAGCACAGCAGCTTAATGAGTCTATCGAAGCTCGCCAGACAAGTTCAGACGAAGAAGACGTCCGCAAGGCGGTCCGCCGTACAATCCAAAAGATGGTCTCCGAAGGCGCGATCAACCTCCAAGAAGACAGTATCGCACGTGAGCTCGAACACCTCAGAGCAAATCTCCAAGCTGATCACGATCACATCGCTGCTCTAGTTGATGATATGCACGACGACAAAGATGAGATCGAGAGAGCTGAACACCACCGCGAAGAAATGCATGAAGAAGAAGGCTACGGCATCACTGGCGGAGCAATGCACGTCTTTGAAGACGAAGACACAGTTTCCGATGCTGATCTCGAAGATGATCCAGCTTACGATGCCTCCGAAGACGATGACGATGAATACGATCTCACAGATGAAGAGAAAGCCAAGCGCGCTGCAGATCGAGCAGCGGCCGCCAAAAAGGTTGCTGCACATCCGTTTGCACAAGCCATAAAGAAAGGGCTTGAAACTGCAACTGGAGGAGGTAAGCCAGGCGATGAAGTCAAGGAAAGCATTAACGAAAACGATGCTGCTCTTATGAGGCTGCAAAAGCTCGCAGGCCTCCAGATTCTCTCAGAAGGACACCACGGTGATCACATGGAAGAGGATGAGCTTGAAGAGGATATGGTCGACGGAGTTGATCCTGCCCCTCCTGCTTTTGCTCAACGTGTCGGTGAACTCTCTGAAGATGAGGACGGTGTGATCTACGAGCTGGAAGGCGGCGGCCTTGAGATGCAGTTGGGCGATAAGCGCTACGTGCTGCAAGAGCTAGAGGGTGGCGAAGACTTGGATGAAGTGCTCGACGAAGTTGAAATCGATACGTTCACTGACAAAGACGGCAATAAGTGGTCAAAGTCTGAGTAAACATCTGAACATATCAGGTTAGAATAAGCTCGGAGGTCCAAAATGAGACTACACCCGAGTGCTATTAAGCGATTACTGAAGATTTACGACACCTATGGTGGTTACAGAGAAGAGACCAAGCTTCGGCAAGAGCTAGAGCGTCTTGATCTTTCCACATACCATCAACAGGAGCCCCCTAATAATGAAGTGCTGGTATGCACTGATGAGCTCCAGGCGGCCCTAAGGAATTTGTAATATGACGTCTTATGATGTCGGTCAAGTTGTTTACGTTGTTTCGTCCCAAAAAATGCAGGTTCTTCCGTTTGTTATTTCGGAAGAGGTAGTTAGAAAGACTCTTGCAGGCCAGGATGTTACCTATCTAGTCAAGAGAGACAAGACGAACAAGACGTATAACCTTGCCGAGATCCAGGGAGATGTCTACGTGGACATCGACGACGTGCGTAACTCGCTGATCATTAATGCTACTAATGCTATCGAAAAGATCTGCGATCAATCGCGTCGAAAAGGTGAATCTTTGACATCTTCACCGAGGCAGCCTAAACCCCAGCCCCCCTCTAAAGAGACCGCCGTCAATGTACCTACTGACGAAGATCTAAAAAGTTTTGTTTTAGATGACGGAACACGTGTTAGAGTGAATATGCAAGATATGTAGTCTCTAGAGGGGATTTACATGCAACTTGATGAATTTACCGACGTCGCGGGCGACATTATCATGTCTTCGATCCAGAAGGCAAAAAGCTTAAATAAGGCACCAGTACCTGAGTTCATACTTGAAGGTATCATAGAGCATTCTGACAGCCCTGTGTCTGCAATGATGATCAGCCACAAGATAGACAAGGAAAAGGTCCTTAGGGAGACCAAGGAGTATTTGTCTACGCTCCCTGACGTGCAAGGCGATCACTCGTCTGAAGAGGGTGTTATTACTGTTCATCCGAGGCTTGCGTCACTTTTAGAGCGCGCAAAGAAGTCAGCTAACGACACCGGCGATGCTTACGTTGATACACTTACTGTTTTTAAGCAGTTTTACACAGAGGGAACAGACAACAAAGGTACCCATCTTCTCACGTCTAACGGGATGTCGATGGAGAAAGCAGTATCTTCTTTCAAGAAGATCAGGGGTAACAAGAAGGTCAAGACTCGAAAAGAGCGCTTAGACTCTAAGGTCCTTGAAAAATACTGCACCAATATGGTAAAAGCTGCATCCCTAGGTGAGTTTTCTCCTGTTATCGGTAGAGAGTTTGAGACCCGAAGAATCATCCAGATCTTGTGTAGAAAATCAAAGAACAACCCGATCATTATCGGAGAGTCTGGAGTTGGTAAGACAGCCGTGGTCGAAGGCCTGGCTCAAAGAATCCACCGAGGTGACGTTCCAGACTTTTTAGAAGACTCTGAGCTTTATGAGCTTAAGATATCGTCCCTTGTCGGAGGTGCTAAGCATAGAGGCGATCTGGAAGAGAGAGTAACTGAGCTGATGGATGTCATCGCCAATCTTCCAAAAAATATTGTTCTATTTATCGATGAGATTCACAGCATCGGTAAATCCGGAAGTGACGTAAGTCTCTCAGACCTTTTTAAACCTGCGCTTAGCAGAAACAAGATTAGAATTATTGGCGCCACTACCCTTGATGAGTACAGAAACTTTATTGAAAAAGATAAGGCTTTGGAGCGAAGACTCCAGTCTGTCTTTGTAGAGCCGCCAAGTGTTCGTGAGACTGTCGGAATCTTGCGAGGCCTCAGAGATACATACGAAGCCTTTCACGGTTTGCACATAAAGGATGCATCGCTTATTACAGCATCTGAGCTATCTGATCGCTATATAACTTTCCGTAACCTCCCTGACAAAGCCATCGATCTCATTGACGAAGCTGCAGCAAGAGTAAGGGCAGAGAACGAGATGACCCCCGCAGTAATGTCTGACCTTTCACAGAAGCTATTAATGATCGACATTGAACTTGATTCGCTTCGAAAAGAATCAGATGATGATGATGCCAAGCAAGAAATTGATGAGCTTGAGAAAGAGCGCGCCAACGCCCGGGAAAAACTTAGTACGCTCCAGCGAAAATTTGACACGGAAAAAGGAGTGATTGATCGATATCGAAAAGCCAAAGCAGCCAAGCTAAAAGTAGAAGCCAAGCTGGCAGATGCTCAAGCCGGCGGCTCTGATAGAGATGACTATTTCCGGATGAAGGTGGAGGATCTACCTAAAGTAGAAGAAGATCTTAGGGATGCACAGCAAGCTTTTCATCAGCTTCGTCAGACAGGTGAACTAATGGTAAAAGAGGAAATCAGTCCACTCGAGATAGCTCAAGTGATCTCAGACTGGATTGGAATTCCGGCTGAAAATCTTTCCAAGTCTGATCGAGAAAAACTAACAACTCTAAAAGGGGATATCGAGGCACAAGTTTACGGTCAACCCGATGCTGTAAAAGGCGTATCCGATGCGATTATTCGTTCTCGTGCAGGTCTCTCAGATGAGTCAAGACCGATCGGATCTTTTCTGTTCTTAGGTCCATCAGGCGTAGGAAAGACATGGCTTGCAAAATGCTTAGCGAAACTGATGTTCGATGATTATGACCACATGATTCGAGTAGACATGTCAGAATACGGTGAAAAGCATTCTGTGTCTCGCTTGGTAGGTGCTCCTCCAGGCTACATCGGTTTTGAACAAGGCGGCCAGCTGACTGAAGCAGTGCGCCGTAGGCCCTATTCTATTGTCTTGCTTGATGAGATTGAGAAGGCACACCCAGAAGTGTTTGATGTTTTGTTGCAGGTTTTAGATGACGGAAGACTTACAGACGGTCAAGGGAGGATGGTGAACTTTAAAAACACTATCATTATTATGACTTCTAATATCGGGTCGCATCTCTTGCTTGAAGCTCTGACTTCAACAGGTGAAGTATCTGATTCTGTCCGTGAGAATGTCATTACCCTCCTAAGAGCCAAGTATAGGCCTGAAATTTTAAACAGAATTGATGAGATAGTGGTCTTCAACCCGCTTTCCAAAGATCTTCTAGGAAAGATCGCGATCACCTGCTTAGAAGAAGTTAGAGACAGGCTGTCTAAGAAGAAGATAAAGATTGAGTGGACAGATCAGCTAATACAATATTTGAACAGCCAGCAATATGACCCATCCCAAGGTGCCCGCGGGATGAAGGCGTTTGTTAAGAAGAATGTTGAGACCGATATCGCCTCTGCCATTGTTCATAATCATGACGTGTCAAGCTTTAAGATTGATGTAGTGGATGATAAAGTGCAAATTCAACCCGTAGAGAATAATTAGTAACATGGCAAGCACACGCATCATAAGTGAACAGGCTTTCGGTCGATCAGACCTGATACGCCCATCTGAAGCTCACTACATCCTTGTTTACCCAAAGGGAGTGCTTCTTAACAACGTTCTTACTCACATTAGAATACTCAGGGGAATCGCTACTGTCTACCAGCGTGATACGATCACGAAATCAGGTAATCGCTCTTTCGTACCGATCGAGATCGGATTCATCGTTCCAGAAGGTTATGGCGGCCGCGAGAAGTTTGAAGAAGACATGACTGCTTCGATTAAAAAAATCAAAGGTGTCGCTGAGCTGAGAAAGCACAAGCGCATCCCTAAGAAATAGTGTAAATCCCCGGGCGCTGTGATATAATCTCTGCGGAGATAATCAATGCGTGTGCTCATTCTTGACGGTCACAATCTTATCCATCGTGCCCGAGCTGGTTACCACCGAGGTGACCATTCTGTAACGTTCATGTTCTTTAGGTCTCTTCGACCTCTTGTAGAAAAGATGAATCCCGATAAGGTCTACTTTGTTCTAGAGGGAAGTCCCAAGAAGCGTATCGCAACCGATGCCAACTACAAGGCAAATCGAAAGATCGATGAGTCAGATCCTAAGTGGCAGGCAATGCAGGACTTCTTCCGCCAGAAAGACGAATGCGTGGAGCTCCTTTACAAAGCGTTCCCGTTCAGCATTGTCCGCCACCCCGATTTTGAAGCAGACGACATCATTGCTCACTACGCAAGGTTGCACAAGGAAGACGATGTCATCATCGCCTCAGGTGATTCTGATTTCATTCAGCTGCTAACGGATGAGAACCCGCAGATCAAGCTCTACCACCCGATCAAAAAAGACTTTGTCATCCCGCCAGATTACAACTACCTGGAGTGGAAGTCGATTCGCGGCGACGCTACTGATAATGTGCCCGGGATTCCTCGTCACGGCGACAAGACTGCCGAGAAGATCATGCGTGATCCGGAGCTCTTTGCGCAAAAGCTGGAGGATCCTGAGTGGAAAGCACACTTCGAACTTAACCTAAGCCTGATCCGCATTGATCCCTTGACCGAAGATGAGATCTCTGGCATTCATGTTGTTGAACCGGGCTTGCAACCAAGCTTAATCCAAGAGCAGTTTCAGACTTGGGAGTTTAGCTTTGCGTCTAAAGAGAAGCCCTGGAACACCTTCGTCCAGACGTTTTCTGCTGTATAATTGAACATTTGACAAAGATTGTGATACATAATAGCTACCTATGAATAATCTTAAAAAACTCTTTAAAGCCTCATCCCGAGAAATAAAAATCGGGGACACACTTCAAACCATTAAGACTTACCAGTGCAAGAAAGGGTGCGGATATAACAATGCTCGCCCTGATCCTGATAAAAAGACTTGTCCTGGCTGTGATTACAAAGAGAAGATCGCGAAGCAGATAGCCGCCGAAGGAACGCTGAGGACTAAGTCCGGTGCACCCAAGAGAAAAGGCGGGAATTTCCGAGAAGTAAATAAGGGTGATGATTAGGAGGGCGAATGCCTGAAGGTCCTGAGTGTAGGCGCATGGCGCTACAGATATCTGAAGAAGTTTCCAATAAAAGGCTGATTGATATCGTCGTTGAAAGCGGCAGATACACCAAAAAACCCATAGTAGGAATTGATGAGATTCTGAAAGAGACTCCTTTAAAGATTCACGGCGCCGGAGTTCACGGCAAGTTCATCTTTTTTCTACTTGATAACGAGTGGTCGATTTGGAACACTTTGGGCATGTCTGGTCGGTGGTCTAGAAATCATGAAAAGCACTCTCGAGTAAGGCTCGTTCTTGATGATGGTCCAGTTTTTTTTAATGATACCCGAAATTTTGGGACGCTTAAGTTCGTTCGTGGAAAACAGCCAATTATTGATAAGCTTAACTCCCTTGGGCCGGACTTGTTAGCAGAAGAATGCGCTGATGAAATGTTCATCAAGTGCCTAAGAAGGAAAGATAAAAAGACTGTAGTGGAAGCTTTGATGGACCAGTCAGTAGTGTCAGGTATTGGAAACTATGTCAAAGCTGAAGTCTTATACTTGTGCAAGCTTTCTCCTCATCGCGTCGTTTCTTCTCTGACTGATGCGGATCTCAAGAATTTAAATCTTGCAACCAGGTCTGTCCTAGTTAATTCTTTTGATAGCGGCGGAGCAACAATCCAGTCATATAGAAATTTTTATGGAGAAGTAGGAGATGCCTCTCAAAGATTTGCTGTATATGGTCGAAAGAATGATCCTCAAGGAAGAGGAGTAATTAAAGAGCAGACCAAGGACGGAAGAACAACACACTGGGTTCCGGAAGTCCAGAAGTGACATTTACTTAGTAGAACATCTAAGATAATATCACACATGATTAATGTGGCACATATAGGATCAGGATCTATCTCAGAGTACCAGATCGTGACGATGGAAAGCTCTTCTTTTAAAAAGGTTGCCGACTTTGAAGCGCTTGATACTAATATGGCCTCTTTTTACAAGACTTATAGACAGGTTTTGTCTGTGACCTACGGGCTTAAACCTCGTGAACTTATACTTTTGCCGAAAGTAAGCAGTATGTTAAAACTATGGAGATCAGCAAATGACCCTTCCTGATAATCACCAGCAGCAGTTACGCCAATCCGGCGTCTTAAATGAAAATGAAGTTGTCGCTAAAGAAGGCGATCTTTACGTCGCTACTGACGTTCTAACTGGAACTAAGCGCATCGTTACTATACCCCAGAGTTTGCTTGAGAACTTGCAGCGCCGAGTTTTGAGAGATTAATATGCATTTCCAGACGAATAAAAGCGTCCTGTTTGACGAAGATGCCAGGCAAAAGTTGCTTGAAGGTGTAAATATTCTTGCCGATGCAGTCAAGGTAACTCTTGGTCCGAAAGGTAAGAACGTTGTTATTGAACACCTGGACCGTGCACCGACAGTCACAAAAGACGGAGTCTCAGTTGCCCGAGCTATCAACCTGAAGGAAAGGTTTCATAATCTCGGCGCCCAGATGGTAAAGGAAGTAGCATCACGTACCAATGACGTGGCAGGAGATGGTACGACCACAGCGACAGTATTGTCGCAAGCAATATACACAGAAGGCCTCAGAATGCTGGCCAGCGGTTATCCAGCCACAGACATTAAGGTTGGTATTGATTCTGCCGTGGAAGAGATTACAGGTTATCTGAAGGATATGTCAACACCCGTGTCAGACAATGATATGATCGCCCAAGTTGGAACTATCTCTGCTAATGGCGCCGACGATATCGGAAAGATGATCTCGCGCGCTCTAGATCAAGTTGGACGTGACGGCGTAGTCACTGTTGAAGAAGCTAAGGGTTTCGATACAACAGTCGAGATTGTGGAGGGTATGCAGATCGACCGCGGATATGTCTCGCCTTACTTCGTGACTAACGGTGAGAAGATGACGTCAGAACTGAAGAACCCGTACGTTTTTATCACAACTAGAAAGCTTACTTCGTTATCTGATATTGTAACTGTTCTTGAAGGAATAGTTCAGCAAAGCAAACCTGTCCTGTTTATAGCAGAAGATGTTGAGGGCGATGCTCTTCAGGGTCTTGTTGTAAATAAAATGAAAGGAATCGTTGAGGCTTGTGCAATTACTTCTCCGGGCTTCGGCGCCGGGAGAATTGAGATGATTGATGATATTGCGGCGCTTACAGGCGCTACTGTAATATCTGATGCAAATGGAATAAATTTCGCTGATGTTAAGCTTGAGCACTTAGGGACGGCAAAGAAAGTAATTGCTAGTCGAACTAGAACAATCATAGTGGGCGGATCTGCTAAAGCCCGCGAGGTAAAAGGTAGAATTAAAGATCTTCGAAAGCGCCTTAAGGGTTCTTCTATCTCCGAGCAAGAAAGAGACTTCGTCAAGCAGCGCATCTCCAAGCTCGGGGGTGGAGTAGCAGTTCTTCGTGTAGGGGGATCCACTGAGCTGGAAGTAAAAGAACGCAAGGATCGCGTTGATGATGCCCTTAATGCAACGAGAGCCGCAATCGAAGAAGGAATCGTTCCAGGGGGCGGGGTTGCGCTGGTACGAGCAGCATCCCAGCTTCAGTCGAATCCAGGGGAAATAGACGGGGCTGCTATCGGTAGAAGCATTATCAAAAGAGCGTGCCAAGCGCCACTCTCCCAGATCGTTAGCAATGCAGGTGGAGAACCTGTTATTGTCATGGCTAAGGTCGCGGATCTTGTAGGCAATGAAGGCTATGACGCAGCTAACGACGAGTTTGGCGACATGATTGAAGCAGGTATCATTGATCCCGTCAAGGTGACCCGATGTGCGCTTGAGAATGCAGCTTCAGTTGCGGGACTTATGCTCACAGTTGATGCCAGCATTGTGGAAGATACCAATGAAGACTAAGGCTCTAATTTTTGATATGGACGGCACTCTTACGCACAGTAGGCAACCCGTACCTAAAGAAGTTTTAAAAGCTCTAAAAAAACTGAGGGGCAAGTATAAGCTCTATCTTGTGACAGGATCTAACTTCTCTAAGGTTGAGGAGCAGTTTGGGTGGGACAAAGTCATAGAAATCTTTGAGAAGGTCATGTGCTGTAACGGAACTACTGTGTTCCAGACTAGCCTGGATCCCGATGATGAGCACGGAAACCTTGAACCTGATCTTATTCACAAGGTGAGCCTGATAGATCACTACAGTCAAGCAGACCTAAATCACGTAATCTCAGTTCTGCTTAAGTATGCTGCAAAAAATCACACCAAGTATAAGACGGGAACTTTCGTGGAGTGGAGAGATAGCCAGATTAACTTTTCTCTGATCGGTCGAAATTGCAGCCAAGCTCAAAGAGAAGATTATGCTAAGTGGGACAAGAAGTCAGGTGATCGAGACAAGGCAATTAAGTTCTTGGAGAAAGAGTTTAAGTCATACGGCCTGGCTTTTCGAAAAGGCGGCCAGATCTCTATCGACATCAGTCGTAACGAGTGGTCAAAGGCCTACGCTTTTGAGAACATTGACGAGAAGCCTGAGGATTGCGTTTTCTTCGGTGATAACATCGTCCCGATAGGTAACGACTGGGAGATTGCAAAGATGTGCGGTAAGTTTCACGCCGTAGATGGTCCGGATGAGTTTTTAGAAGTTCTTGCTGAGTACTGATATGTACTTACATGAAAGACATGTTCTTAAGATTCTATCCTATCATGATCTCTTTCTGGGGTCTTTGCCTCATTCTTGATATTATTTTCCTACCTTTTACAGGGATGCGAATCGCCTGGCCTATTTGCATGGTGTACTATGCGATGAGATGGCGAGACATGAAAGACTGGAGCGATAAATTAGATGAGTGATTGGCGATGTTTAGAGGGCGCGCCAAGAGATATCAAAGCTCATCTGTCAAAATTTCTTAACAAGGGATATGAGTTACACGTAGGGTGTGATTCTCACCAGTACTCTGACTACACACGCCTTGTTTCAGTTATCTGTCTTCGAAAAGGGCCGAATGGGGTAATAACTTTTCGGACTGTCCTCAACGAAAAACCTTCAGCCAGCATTTACTTAAAACTCCAGCGCGAAGTATTGAAAGCGATCGAGATCGCCCAACTCGCCGGCAACTTGGGATACGAAAACATTACGGTTCATCTAGATATCAATCCAGACGACAAGTACATTTCTAATAAATTTTACAAAGAGTTTGTAAACATGGTGAAAGGCTGTGGGTATAAATGCATTACGAAACCAGATGCGTTTGCAGCATCCATAGCAGATATGTTTACTTGAGGTATATATGAAAAAATTACTACAGACAACAAGGCAGAGAATTGATGCCCTTACAGCTCTTCAAGACGTCGCCCTCCAGCAGAGAGAGAACGTAGTACAGGCAGGACAAAGCCACGCAGACAATGGTTCAACACAGACTGCTATCCAGGTATCTGAAAAATGGGCAAATCTTCGAGCAAATGATGCGTTTTCTCGAGGTAAATCTCTTGGGTATGCAAATGCATGCAATGATTTTCTAGGAATGATTGATTCGATTAGAGGGTCAATATCTTCTGAGGCCCACAATCTCGAAGAGCTTTTTTCTAAAATGGAATCATTTGCTGAATCCCAACCAGAAGATGATGACAGCAAGGACGACCTGGTCCCTTTGGGCTTAGGCGAGAGCTCTACAGACTAGATCTCATAAAGCGCACATACCTCGCCCTTTTCAGTTTGTCAGATTACAAAAGATCGATGCTACAGCAAGAGTTAGTCCGAGTTAGAAATAGAATTCGGTACTTTGAAAATCAATCTTAGAAGTTTCCTTTTTGATCCTCTATTTATATGCGTAAGGATATCTTGTAAATGAGTAGTCAGTTTTCACCTGCAGCCGGAGTCGTGATCTTAAAGCATATGGACGGAGATTATCATGTTCTTTGCCTTAAGACAAAAAGTGGCAAATATGATTTAACCAAGGGGATTATCGACCCGGGTGAAGATCCTTTTGAGACCGCCCTGCGCGAAGCCTACGAAGAAGCAAACATCTCAGAGATCGATTTTCCTTTTGGTAGGCAGTCCCTTCACCATGATGCATGTGAGATGTTTGTAGGGATAACAACAGAAGAACCTGAGATACGCCCAAACCCCCACAACGGAGTGCTTGAGCATACTGGCTACAGGTGGATCCCCATCTTAGATGCAGTAAATTCAGACAGGATCAAGGGATTTCTGCAACCTTCTGTTATGTTTGCTTACAACCTCATTAGAGATAAACAACTTTAAAATTTAATGTAATATCGTGCATGGATACTTGGAAGCCACCTCGATCGCCCTACAAGCTTATTCAAGAGGATCTTTATGATGACCCTTGGAAAGTGCTGGTTGCTTGCGTCTTTTGCAACCTTACAAGGCGGAATACAGCAGAGCCCTTGCTTTGGCAGTTCTTCTCTGACTATCCTACACCCTTTGCTGCATCTAGTGCAGATATCAAGCAACTTGAAAATCTGCTCAAGCCAATAGGCCTCAGTTCACGCCGGGCAAAAACGCTTAAGAAGATGTCTAGCGAGTATATTTCTATTGACTGGGAAGAGCCGATTGAGCTTTACGGCATAGGAAAATACGGTAACGATGCATGGAAAATATTTTGCACGAATGACTGGAAAAGCGTTACACCTAAAGATCATGCGCTAAACTGGTATCATACGTGGCTATTGGAAAATTTCGAATAAATTCATAATTAAGATAGGAATACTAAAATGAACGAGCAGGAAATTAAAAACCTAATACAGATTAGAAAATATGTTATTGAGTGTCACGACAGCCTCGACGGCGCCGGACACCCATCAAGCGCTATGGTAAAGCAGACTGACGTTGCGCATGAATATACTCAGCTTGTCAAGATGCTTGACGGGCTACTGAAACCGTATGTTAACTTTAATTAAAATATAGTAGGAGAAAAGAAGATGGCCTCAACAACATCTAGATCAATGAAAGTGTCAGGAAAGCCCGTCCCAAAAAAACCTGAAGCCGCAAGAGAGACTGAGCCTTTGCCGGAAGTCAAGAAGAAAAAGTCGGCGCCCGCAAAACCAGCTGTAAAACCTGCAGCCCAAAAGAAGATGCGCGCCAAAAAGAAGGTGACTTCTCCTGAGGATGCTATTTTGCAGTCCTCTGCCGTCGATCCCGACCTTGAAAAAGCCATCAAGCCTAAAAAGAAAGCTCCAGTAAAAGCTTCTGCAAAAAAGGCTGCGCCCAAGAAATCAGTAGCGAAGAAGGCTACATCCAAGAAAACGACCTCGGCAGCTAAAGCTAAAAAACGTGCAACGAAGAAGCCTTCCAAGAAGTCTTGATGTGAGGGGTAGATGAAACTAAGTCTTCATAACCTAAAGCATAAGATTGCCTTTTGGGCGTCAACAAACTTGAAGAATACGTGGAAGCGCTATGGTCTTCCGCTACTGATTATCTTCATTGCATGGGAGATCATTGAGGACGTCATCTTCCCTTTGATCTTCGCGTGGCTCGGCGCCAATGTTAACCCCGCTTTTTTTGCAGGCATACCAGTAGCTTGGCTGCTGTGCCTGCACCCAATCGCTGTGCCCATTATCTGGTGGCTCTACTGCTTCGTTCTGCGAAAAGATAAGTGTGAGCACGGCAAAGCCAAAGAAATATGTCAGGAATGCCTAGCACATGAAATACGTAGTTGATCTTAACACTCTTCGCTTAGCTGATATTGACAAGGTGGGCGGTAAATCTGCATCACTCGGTGAGATGTTGCAAGAGCTAACTCAGCTGGGAGTCAACATTCCCGGTGGCTTCGCAGTCACTGTCGATGCTTATCGAGAGTTTATCACCGCGAACGGTCTGGAAGATGAGATCCGGCGCCTGATCGGTGAGTGTGATGTTAATAACCTTGTCCAGTTGCGCAAGACAGGTTCCCAGATTCGTGAGATCATCCGTGAAGGTGAGTTCCCTGATCACATCCGCGAGGAGATCAAGGAAGCTTATCACGAGCTTTCTCTGCTCTATGGCCAAGAGATTACCGACGTTGCAGTACGCTCCTCAGCCACAGCAGAAGATCTACCTGACGCATCCTTCGCAGGGCAGCAGGAAACGTTCCTCAACGTCCGAGGCTGGAAAGGCGTTCTCACAGCGGTAAGAAACTGCTTTGCTTCTCTCTTTACAGACAGGGCGATATCTTATAGAGACAACTTCGGTTACGATCACTTTGATGTAGCACTCTCAGCTTGCGTGCAAAAGATGGTGCGTTCTGATTTAGGAGCATCAGGCGTGGCTTTCTCGCTGGATACTGAGTCAGGTTTCCCAGACGTCGTCCTGATCAACGGTTCCTGGGGCTTGGGTGAGATGGTCGTCCAAGGAGCTGTGTCTCCCGATGAGCTGATCGTCTTTAAGCCCACGCTCAAGAAAGGGCACTCCGCTATCATTGAGAAGAAGCTGGGAGAGAAGGACCAAAAGATGATCTACTCAGACAATCCCGGAGAGAGAACAAAGATCATCAATACTAATCCTGAGATGCGTGGTAACTTCTGCATTCCTGATGAGACAGCACTTAAGCTGTCTGACTGGGTGTGCAAGATTGAGGATTACTACACAAGCATGAAAGGTCACTGGTGCCCAATGGATGTGGAATGGGCAGTCGACGGCTTAAGCGGTGATCTCTACATCGTTCAGGCCCGCCCTGAAACCATTCACTCTCAGAAGCGCAAGGATCATCTGGTCGAGTACAAGATCAATGATGACACCCGCGAAGAGCGCTTGATTGGCCACGGTGTAGCTGTTGGTGACGGGATATCCACAGGCAAAGTGCGGGTCATGTACTCCCTGGATGGTCGAGATGGCACGATGGATGAGAAGGATTTCGAGGACGGGGATGTGCTGGTCACTGAGATGACTGACCCTGACTGGGAACCCATCATGAAGAAAGCCTCAGGTATCATCACTAATAAAGGTGGTCGAACCTGTCACGCAGCCATTGTGGCACGTGAGATGGGTATTCCTGCCATTGTTGGTGCCAAAAGCCTAGGCGGAAAGCTTGGAACTGAAAGCTTAAACACCGGACAAATTGTGACAGTGTCTTGCGCTGAGGGTGATGTGGCGAACATCTACGACGGCATCGTCCTTTACGATGTGGAGAAGACAGATCTCGCGGATCTGCCCAAGACAAGAACTCCCATCATGATGAATGTTGGCTCACCTGACCAGGCTTTCAAGTTCTCTTCCATTCCTAATGCTGGGGTAGGCCTGGCACGGGAAGAGTTTATCATCAACAACTACATTCAGGCACACCCTCTGGCTCTTTTGCAGCACAGAGAGATGGATGACCCTGAGCTGACCGAGAAGATTGAAGCACTGACGCAAGGCTATGACGATGAAGAGACGTTCTTCGTGAAGCGCCTTTCCTACGGTATTGCCAAAATCGGAGCAGCCTTCTATCCCAACGAAGTTATCGTACGCTTCAGTGATTTCAAATCCAATGAGTATCGAGGCTTGCTAGGCGGTGAGTACTTTGAACCCGAGGAAGAGAACCCAATGCTGGGCTGGCGCGGTGCGTCACGCTACTACTCCCCTGAATATCAAGAGGCTTTCGGCCTGGAGTGCAAAGCAATCCGGCGAGTCCGTGAGAAGATGGGCCTAAAGAATGTCACTGTGATGATCCCGTTCTGCAGAACAGTCGGTGAGCTTCATAAAGTTTATGACGTCATGAAAGCATACGGGCTGGAACGAGGTAAGGAAGATCTGCGTGTCTTCTTGATGGCAGAGTTGCCTTCCAACGTGATCATGGCGACAGAGTTTGCCAAGCATGTGGACGGCTTCTCCATCGGCAGCAACGACCTCACTCAGCTTACCCTAGGCTTGGACCGTGACTCCGAACTTGTGCAGCACCTGTACGATGAGAGAGATCAGGCCGTGAAAACGATGCTGTCGATGGTGATCTGCCAGGGCAAGGCAGCAGGTGTGAAGGTCGGTATCTGCGGTCAAGGACCATCTGATTTTCCAGACCTAGCACAGTTTCTGGTTGAGCAACAGATCGATTCCATCTCAGTGACACCTGACAGCGTGCTTAAAACAACGCGCGCCATATATGAAATAGAAAACACTGGAATAATCCGACAGAACGACAGCTGAGTATAATGCTGTAGTCTAAGGCATAGTTATTAATAACTGTGAGGTCAAATGAAAAGATTTCGTCTCGGTAACACACCAACATCAACTCTTGCAATCTGGGCGATAGCGATCGGCCTGATTTTTCTTTTGATAGCGCTCCCTGGTGCCCCGCGCAACCAAGCAAAGCATGTAAGCTACACTGAGATGATTCAGTATGTTAAGGAGCTCCCTTCTGACAGGGTTGGCTCTGCTAAGCTTATCATTAGCGGAGACAAGTGGGAGCTACATCAAAAAGATGATCCGCTTGTCATGAAGACAACTGGGCCGGTCACCGAAAGCCTTCTAGAGCTTGCTCAAAAACAGCATCCAGGATTGCGCCTGGTTATCAAGCCTGCAGAGCCACCGTCTCCTTTCTGGTCCCTAATCATTGCTATTTTACCCTTCCTGCTTCTCGGGTTGCTTTTCTGGTTCTTTCTTCGAGGAATGATGAAGAATCAGGGTAAGGCTATGGACTTCAACAAGAGTAAACATACACTGCTGGAACCAGGGGAGAATGATAAGAAGTTCTCTGACGTAGCAGGTTGTGATGAAGCTAAGCAGGATCTGGAAGAGATAGTAGAGTATCTTAGGGAGCCGGCCAAGTTCTACAAGATCGGTGCTAAACTACCAAAAGGCCTGCTGCTTGTCGGCCCGCCAGGCACAGGTAAGACGCTGCTGGCTAAGGCGTTGGCAGGTGAAGCAGGTGTGCACTTCCTCACCATCTCAGGCTCCGACTTTGTGGAGATGTTTGTAGGCGTAGGTGCCGCACGCGTACGCGATCTATTTAAAGACGCAGCTTCCTACGCTCCTGCTATTGTCTTCATCGACGAGATCGATGCAGTAGGTCGCCAACGGGGCGCAGGGATGGGTGGAGGCCACGACGAGCGTGAGCAGACACTTAACCAGATGCTGGTCGAAATGGACGGCTTTGCTGAGAACAGCGGCATCATCGTTCTCGCAGCATCTAACCGACCCGATGTCCTGGATCCAGCGCTACTCAGGCCCGGTCGCTTCGATCGTCGTGTAACTGTCGGGCGCCCTGACATTAAAGGCCGTGCAGAGATCTTGAGAATACATCTGCGTGATATTCCTCTGTCACCGTTGGTAGATATTCAAGTCGTGGCTCGTTCCACACCAGGAATGACAGGAGCAGATTTAGCTAATCTATGCAATGAGGCAGCACTTGCTGCAGCCCGTGAAAGTCGCGACAAGGTGGAGCCACAAGATTTTGAGCTGGCCCGAGACAAGGTCACAATGGGTTCTCCCCGCAAGTCAATGGTGATGTCCGAGGATCAGAAGTTGGCGACAGCTCGTCACGAAGCTGGGCACACAGTAGTAGCATTCCACACCAAGACTTCAGATCCCCTCCACAAAGTGACCATTATTCCGCACGGAGGTGCCTTGGGATTAACGATGCAGTTACCCGAGGAAGACAAATACTGTTCTACGCAAGAGGAGTACGAGGATAGAATCAAGGTGTTGCTAGGTGGTTACATTGCCGAGAAGATGTATTACGGCGACAAAGGCTCGACAACTGGCGTAAAGAACGACTTGCAGAGAGTTAAAGCCATCGCCGCCGCAATGGTTAAAGAGTTTGGCATGTCTGAGCTCGGACCAATTTATAACTCCTCTGGGAATGATAACGTGTTCTTGGGCAGAGAGATGTCTATGTCTAGGCGAGGCGACATCAGCGAAGAGGTATCATCTTCGATTGATCGTGAGATCAGAAGCATTATTGAGATATGCATGGATAAGGCCAAGGGCATCTTGCTACACAACAAGGTCGCGATGGACAAGCTCGTGGATGATCTAATGGAGCATGAGACATTAAACGCCGAGCAGATTAACGAAGTATTATCCAGCTAACATTTGGAGAGTTGACCGAGCGGTCGAAGGTGGTCGCCTGGAACGCGGCTGTAGAGCAATCTACCGAGGGTTCGAATCCCTCACTCTCCTCCATATACAATTTAGGTAGCTTTGTGTATTTTTAAAAGCTGCCTTTATAATAGCAGGAGATGCGATGAAGAAGCTTAATCAAATCGAAGTGATTACCATTTTGGGTATCTTAGCATGTGTTGCGCTGATAATAATGTTTGCAACCGGTTGCGCTGAACAACCAGAGGTTGCTGACGTAGTTCCGCCGCCATCAGCGTTCGAAAAGAGGATGGCTTCTGAGTACGAAGGAACTGTGGTGCCTGCAGCGAGGCTCAATCGAGCTGAACGAAGAGGACGAGCAGGTGCAGTCAAGGTTTTCACCCCCGGTTCAGGGCGAGGTAGCGGCTGCTATGTGACCTATAAGGGCGCGCATTTAGTTGTAACTGCAGCCCACGTATTTGATGATTCTTCCACCAACTGGGTGTGGATAGTCAGAGGCGATAAGAAGATAAAAGCGCACCCAGTCTATTTTGACAAGGGCGAAGATATCGGTCTTCTTGCCACCAAGCCTATGGACATGGTGACGCCTACAAAGCTAAATGTTAGAACTCCATATCCGCCTATCGGTGAAGAGCTAACGTACTCAGGCTACCCGGGTCGTCATGACTTATTGACCATTCGTGGCGAGGTTGTAGGATATCAAAAAATCTGGGACGAGAGAGAAAAGGTCGTTGTCCACACTTACGGCTGGCCAGGCGCCTCAGGATCTTGCTTCTTTGATAAGCGAGGTCGGATGGTAGGTGTTCTTGTAGCTATCCCCGTCGGCAAAGGGTATGTTCCACAGCTTTTGGAAAGCATGATCTTTGCGACACCAATCAAAGTTTTAGACCTGGACAAACTGGATAAGCATCTTTGCACACTGCAACCTGATATTCGCCCTAGCTTCTGTTCTAAAAAGTAATGTTCAAGGTAATCCTTCTTCTCGCTGGTCTTCCTTTCTTTCACCCGGAGAAAGAGATTAAGTG
>Ga0209756_1001786_pt1 | contig 19467 bp, 28 predicted proteins | sample ETNvirenome_6_85_FD_184071 | JGI IMG/M metagenome (GOLD analysis project Ga0209756, IMG submission 184071) | Marine viral communities from the Pacific Ocean - ETNP_6_85 (SPAdes) (version 3) | ecosystem: Environmental > Aquatic > Marine > Oceanic | place: Pacific Ocean | collected 2013-06-19
TTAGATTCGTCCGATTCATCAAGTATTAATATTAATGAAGGATTGATAGTTGATGGAACAGCGTCATTTAGTGGTGCAGTTACTATTACAAGTGGAACAATTACAGGAATTACGGATATTACAGTAGCAGACGGTGGAACTGGAGCAAGTACACTAACTGATGGTGGAGTATTATTAGGTTCAGGAACAGGTGCAATAACGGCAATGTCTGTTTTAAGTGATGGTGAAATGATTGTTGGGGATGGATCAACAGATCCAGTTGCTGAAAGTGGAGCAACACTACGTACATCAATTGGAGTTGGTACAGGTGATTCACCACAATTTACAGGTTTAACAGTTACTGGTAATGCAACATTGGATGGTTTAATCATACATGACAATTCACTAAAAACTGCCACTTCCAATGCCAATCTAGAAATAGGTACACAAGGCACAGGTAAGATAGAAATTACAACAGATGATTCATCTATATTTGAGGCTACAAAATACGAAGACTTCTTTGGTTCTACTGACAACATTAGAGGTCTTGTGATTAATTCCAATTATGAGGTTGATGTGTCAGGTTCACCAAATAGAGGCTACCAAAACGTCACTAACATGGACACCAAACTAATCACTGGATCAGGAACAGCATCCAACTTTAGACAGAGAACACAAATGTTAACCAACACTACAGATATGAATGGTTTCTCATACACAAGAGATAGTTTCATACGTGGTCCGTTGGCACTTTCATTTGGTTGTATTGTCATGAACACAGGTGGTAGTGCATCCACTTTGAACACGGCTAGAGGTTTTGATGCACAAGTTGGAATATACGTTTATACTGGAAGTAACCTGGCAAGTGATTGTACGATAACAAATGCTTATGGAGGCAATTCAACAATCTATTGTGCAGATGATGGTGGTAGTGCAAGTGGAAGTGGAACTATAACCAATGCTTACAACTGGAGAGCCACGTATTATAAAGCCGCAGGTGAAACAATCACTAACATATACGCATACTACAATGGAGGTGCAGAGGATTCAGCGGCAACAAATAGATTCGCATTCTATTCAACAGATGCCGCGGCATCATCAAGAATGGGTGCAATAAGATTAGACAACCAATCAGGTGATCCCACACACGGTGCAGACTTCAGTTGGATATATGCCAAAGATGATTCAGCAAGTTCAGAAGTATATGTAAAAGACGAGGCTGGAAATGCTACTAAGATATCACCGCACAATGATGCAGGTGAATGGGAATATTATTCTAAAAATAGTAAAACAGGTAAAACTGTTAGAGTTAATATGGAAAAAATGATTCGTAAATTAGAAGAATTTACAGGTGAATCATTTATTGAAACAATATAATAATATTATTCCTTCCAAAAATCATTAAATAACAAAGTTACGTAATAACAACCTTTAAGGAGGATTTTAATGACAGCATTATCTTCATACGCAGAAAGAAAGATACTTGATCATTTATTTAAAAACACATCTTATACATCACCAAACGCATATGTTGGAGCATTTACATCAGATCCAACAGATTCAGCTTCAGGTACAGAATGTAGTGGCTCAGGATATGCAAGAGTACGTATAGATGATAAAATGTCTTCATCTACAACTGGAGCAGATACAAGTTCAATAACAAACAGTTCAGCAATTACTTTTTCAGCGGCGTCTGGGGGTGCTTGGGGTACTGTAACACATATTGGAATATTTGATGCATCAAGTTCAGGAAATCTATTAGCTCACGGAGCCTTAGCGACATCTAAGACAATATCCGATGGTGACACGCTACAAATAAATGCCTCTGCGTTAACTATTACAATAGACTAATTTTAGTTTATATTTTTGGAGATTAAGTGGCTACAAAACTAGCAACAGCAATATTAGAGATACACGTTACTGTAGGTAATCCTTACGTAAGAAATGACTATGTTGCATTAAATTATGTAGAAGGTGGCATTGTTGCACAAGATTTAGATTTAGCAACAGTATTACCTATTGCTTCAGGTACAGTTACAGTTGCTGGAGTACTTGCTCCTGCAGTTCTAGAATCATCAATTAGTATTACTTCGGCATTAGAAGTTACTGTATATACATCTGGAGTTGTAGATACTTTTAATACGTTTATATTACAAAAGGAAACTAGATTAAATACAATAACAGCAGAAAGTAGAGTTTGTGCTCTGCAGAAGGAATTAAGGAGTTTTAATGTTAAACCCGAAACAAGAACTTATAATCTACTTAAAGAAACACGCAATTTCAAAATTAAACGACCAAAATATGTTGGCACTACAAGGAAGGATACTGTAAATGTCTGATTTAACAGGTTTTCAAAGAGACAATATTGGAGTTTATATTATTAAGGATCCGGATGCTAACGTGCAGTATGCATTAGATTTTACAAATTATTTAAACACCGGTGATACATTATTAGATGACTCCACAGGTGCCCCTACAGTTACATTAGGAACAATTTCAGGAGATGCAAGTCCGTTAGCATTTCCAACATCACACACAGTTGATGTATCAGCAACAACAACAAAAGTTACATTTAGAGTAAATGCAGGCACAGCCGGCAACGTATATCCAGTTGAAGTAAAAGTTGTAACAAATGATGGCGATACGGATGTAAGACACTTTAGAATTATATGTAAGGACAAACAGTTAAGATAATGGGAATAGTACCAGATAACAGAGGTAAGAAATACAAGACACACGATCAGGAGATGATTAAGAGATTAGCATCTACTATGTGTACCTATGCGGAAATAGGTTACATTATAGGTATGACTGGTGACGGTGTTAAAAGAAGATTTAATAAAGCGATAGAAGAAGGTAGAGCAAAAGGAAAAGCAAGTTTAAGACAAGCTCAATTTGATAAAGCAGTAACTCAAGGTGATACAAGAATGCAGATATGGTTAGGAAGAAATTATTTAGATCAAAAAGATGACCCTAACGCACAAGAAAATACAACACCATTACCGTGGGAGGAAGATAAAGAATAATGAAACTATCAGTACCACAAAAATCAGTAGCACAAGACCAAACTAGATTTAGAACAGTTGTAGCAGGAAGAAGATTCGGCAAAACAACTTTAGCTATTAGAGAAATATGTTATCATGCTAGAATTCCAGAGCAAATATGCTGGGCCATTTTGCCAAGTTACAGACAAGCAAAAATGGTTTGGTGGGATCAATTAAAAACAAGATTAAACAAATTAAATTGGGTTAAAAAAATAAATGAAGCGGAATTATCTATTTTGTTAAAAAATAATAGTAAAATATGTTTAAAAGGAGCGGACGGAGCCGGGTTTGAAAACTTACGGGGATCTCCTAAATTAAACTTTATAGTATTAGATGAAGTTGCTAACATTCCACAACAAGCGTGGACAGAAGTTTTAAGACCTGCGATTGCAGATTCTAAAGGAAAAGCATTGTTCATCGGTACGCCAAAAGGAATTGGTAATTTCCTATACGATTTATATCAAGAAGGATTAGATACAACAAATAATAGTTGGTCAAGTCATGCATTTACAACAATTCAAGGTACTTTTGTAAGTCAAGAAGAAATAGAACAAGCAAGAAGAGATTTAGATAAGAAAACATTTGAACAAGAGTTCATGGCTACTTTTGTTACATACAGTGGATTAGTATATTATGGTTTTAAAAGATCAGAGAACGTAAAAGAATTTACATTTAATAAACCACAACAAATAATTCATATATCAATTGATATGAACATTAATCCAATGAGTGCTGTATGTTTTGTTATTGTAGATAACAAAATTATTGTTATTGATGAAATAGAAATGTTTGGTTCAAACACAGATGAATTAGTAAATGAAATATATTCAAGATTTCCAGGAACTAAAATATTTGCATATCCTGATCCATCTGCAAAAGCTCGGAAATCTAGTTCAGGTGGTCGTACAGATTTAAGTATACTTGCTAATGCAGGTTTTATTGTAAAGGCACCAAACAAACATATGCCAGTTAGAGATAGAATAAATTCAGTTAATTCAAAATTATGTAATGGTAAAGGCGAAAGAGGAATTTTGATTCATCCTAAATGTAAAAAATTAATTAATTGTTTAGAAAGACAAATATATAAACCGGGTACATCACAACCAGACAAAGACTCTGGTTGGGATCATATGAACGATGCACTAGGCTACGGTGTAAGTTACTTGTTCCCAATAACAAGACAATACAATGCACAACCACAATTAAGTTGGTCAGTAAAGGTAGGAAACTAAAATGGCAAATTATACAGATTGGTCAAGAAGATTAATACATGAAAATTACACTGAATTAGGTGTACATCCAGAATATACAAGACACCATCAACGTTGGCATTTCTTATCAAAATCCTATTTAGGAGGTAGAGAATGGAAAGCGGGCGAATACTTAACAAAATACATTTATGAAAACGGTAATGAATATGCAAAAAGAATAGCAAGTACTCCATATGATAACCATGTTAAAAGTATAACACACATTTACAATAGTTTCTTATATAGAAATGACCCTAAAAGAGATTATGGTTCAATTAAAAATAGACCAGAATTAGAAATGTTTTTACAAGATGCTGACTTCGAAGGAAGAACGTGGGATTCATTTATGAGAGATGTTAACACTTGGAGTACAGTGTTTGGACACGTATTAGTACTTTTAGATAAACCAAAATCTAATGCAAATACGAGAGCCGAAGAGCTAGATCAATCTTTACGTCCTTATGCAAATATCTATAATCCCCTTAATGTTTTAGATTGGGAATTCAAAAGAACAGAATCGGGTTTATATGAATTACAATATCTTAAATTATTAGAAATTGAACAAAGAGCACACGGCAGACCAATAGTATATTATATACGAGAATTTACACCAGAAAAAATTGTATTATCTGTAGTTAAACATCAAAATAAAGTAGAAACAATAGAAGAAATGCCTAATCAATTAGGTAAAGTACCTGCTGTATTTGTATATGCAAATAGATCACCAGTTAGAGGAATAGGTGTTAGTGATATAGGAGATATTGCTGATATGTCTTTGGCTATAACCAATGAGTGGTCAGAGTGTGAACAATTGATTAGATTAACAAATCACCCAAGCCTAGTTGTTACTCCAGAAGTAGATGCGGCGGCTGGTGCAGGTGCAATTATAAAAATTCCAAATGAAACAGATGCAGGATTAAAACCTTATTTGTTGCAACCAGGTGGACAAAGTATTGATGGCTTATTAAAAAGTATTTCTCAAAAAATAGAAGCCATTGATAGAATGGCTCACTTAGGTGCCATTAGAGCAATTGAAACTAGACAGATGTCTGGTGTTGCTATGCAATCAGAATGGTTGCTTTTGGATTCTAAGCTATGTGAAAAAGCAAAAAACTTACAACTTGCAGAAGAAAATATTTGGAGATTGTTTGCGGCATGGATTGGTGATGCATTCGATGGCGAAATAAAATATCCTATGGCATTCCATATTAGAGATAAAAACTTAGATATGGATATCCTTAAGAAAGTTTCAGAAACTGCTAAAAATATGGCAGTAGCGGATCCAGAAACTAAAAGAATAATAAATTATAAAATTAAAGAATTATTGGCTAAAGACGAAGAAGAATATGCAGAAATGCAGTCAACTCAATTAAATCCCGAAATGCCACATCATCCAATGGCTAATAAAGATAGTTTAGTTGGACATATGAGAGAAATGATTGAACAAGGTTTAACAGATGAACAAATTAAACAACTTCATCCAGAACTGGATAAATTCTTTAGCCATGATGACACACAAAAACCACAACCACAAAATTAAAAGTCTTAAAATCAGAATCTATAATATAGAACGACTTCTTGACAGAATGACAAAACGATCAAAACGTCAGGTGAAGGATCTTATAAGATCCTGGGTGGATTGGTGGGCAAATATAGGAAAGGAGAAAATAATGCCAAAAGGTAAAAAGAAAAAAAATAAAAAGAAAAATAAGAAAAAAGCAAAAAATAAAAAGAAAAAAAGATAAGGAAAATAATTAATGCCGTATAAAAGTAAGAAACAACAAAAGGCTTACAAAGCATCTGGTGGTTGGAAGAAATCTAAACCTACTGGAAAAGGTAAGTCTTATACAAAGAAAAAGAAAAAAGGTTATTAATTGATTAACTTTTTTTTATTTGTATTTTTGATGATATATCTAAATTATATAATATATAAGTGGATTGAGGATAATTTTTAATTTATGATGTTAATAGAGGTAGATCTAGATGGCAGGTTTCAAAAAAAGCAAAGGGCCAAAAGTCCTACACAGAAAATACTTCTACAAAGGGAGGGAATACAAACCTTGTCAGGTTGTTTGTAGTAAAGTAATGGGTCGCGGTTATAAAAAAATAATGAGTGCTAATTGTGTTGAAGATGGTAGTCTTATATTAAACCAAAACGGAAGACCTATGCCTTGGGCACATATACAATGGGATTAACAAATGCCATATAAAGGAAAACTAGACGGCAAAGCAATTGAAACTTCTGTAAGCATAGCATTAGAAAATGCTTTTAATGAATACATAGAATTAAACAGAAGAACAATTGATTGGCAGTCACAATTAAGTGCTTTTAAGGCAAGAAAAGTTTTACAAAAAATAAAAGATTTAGCACATAGAAGAAAACTTGAATTACTAACTTTGTATTCTATCGATCCAAAAAGATTAAAAAAAATTCAATAATATATTCATACGTACATAACGACTTAAATATAATAATAAATAACAATAACTCAAACAATAGGAGGAACTGAAATGGAACAGTCAAACAACCCAGAAGTCCAAACTGCAAAGACTATTGAGAACAATGCAGTCGACTCTAAAGTTAGTAAGCAATATAGCCAAACTAACAACCAATCTCAAGAAGAGGTATCAACACCGAAAACGTTTACTCAAGACGAGTTTAATGATGCAATGGCATCTGTTCGTAAAAAAACAGAAGCAAGTGTATTAAAAAAATACTCAGGAGTGGATGTTAGCAAGTATCGTGATTTGTTACAAAAGGAAGAAGATAGTATCCTTGAAGAACAGAAAAAACGAGGTGAATTTGAAAAGATTCTAAAGGACACTGCTGAAAAGAAAGACCAAAGGATTGCTCAATTACACAATCAGTTAAATTCAATTAAAGTTGATGATGCTATTATTTCATCGTCAGCCAAATACAAGGCCATTTCGCCTGCACAAATATCGCAGTTGATAAAAAGCCAAGTTAGATTGAATGAAGCTGGAGATGTTGAAGTTGTGGATAAGAATGGAACTCCACGCTATGCTGAATCTGGAGAATTATTAACGGTTGATAATTTGGTTAAGGAATTCTTAGATAGTAATCCGCACTTTATAAGTGCAGGCCCATCAGGTAGCGGAGCAAAATCAAATACACAAACAGAAGGCATCAATACTGTTGATATAACATCTTTAGACATGAATAAGCCTGAAGATAGAAAAATCTATGCCGAGTATAGAAAAAAACAAGGTATAGTTAATTAACAACAATAAACAAGGAGAACCAATACAATGGCTCTAACAAACACATCAACACTTGACGATTTAATTCCGGCAATTACGGCTGAAGCGTTATTTGTTGCCTCTGAAAAATCTCTAATGAGAGGTTTAGTAAGAAACTACACTATGGCTCCAGGTACAGGTACAACTGTAACTGTTCCCATATATCCAAACCAAACAGCGACGGCTTTAACAGAAGCAACGGCTCCGGCTGCAACAGCGGTTACAACTAGCGGCGTTACTTTTACAGTATCAGAAGTTGGTTTAAGAGCAACTATTTCAGATCTTTCAATTAAAGCATCAGCATCTAATGTTGTTGCAGACATCGGAAGATTGTTTGGTGAAGCAATTGCAAGAAAGCAAGACTCTGACATGATGGCGGCGTTTAATACGTTTTCATCTCAAGTAGGTGGCGCAGGAACTGGCGGTGGTGACACAGCGGCTACGGCGGCTTTACTTTTTCAAGCAATAGCTAAATTAAGATCAAACGGTTACGACACATCAAGTGATTGTGCAATCGTTCTACACCCTAACGTGGCGTATGACGTTGCATCAACAATCACATCTACTTTTGCGGCTCCGGCTTCTCAAATAGGTAATGATGCAATGAAAAACGGTTTGATGGGAACTATCGGCGGAGTTCCAGTATACCAATCATCTCTAGTTAATTCTGCAGATGGTTCAACCACAGGTGACTATGGTTGCGGAATCTTCCACAAGGATGCAATTGGAATTGCAATAATGCAAGATATCAAAATAGAAACACAGCGTGAAGCTACGTTAAGAGGTTTTGATATTGTAGGATCTGCTATCTACGGTACTGGCGAATTATACGATAGTGCTGGAGTAAGAGGTCACTTCGATTCATCTATTGAGTAGTTTTAACAACTAAGAAAGGGATAACCTTTCGCTCAAATACATTTAAAGGCCCTGTAGAAATATGGGGCCTTTTTTATTAGTGTATTACACATTATAATATTCAATAAATAATATTACAGCAAGAAGGACTTGCACATCACTTTATTAGGAGGACTTTAAGTGGCTAACTTTACAACTGATTCAGATTTAGAACAATACGAACCTGACATCAAAAATTATGGAATCCAAGATTTTTCGGATCTCCATGCATTATCAACCGCAGATATTAAAAGAGATATTGAAATAGAATGGTGGCCTAGAGCAACCTACGGACGTTATAATACTTTGGTAGGAACTACAACAAGTTTCGAAGATAGCTTATTACAAGATAGCCAATGGACAAGAGCGGCTGTATTTCATGTATTAGGCTTCTATGTTTATCCACGTCTTTCTACATTTGATCCAAATGGCGATGTATTCAGAGAAAAAATGGCTTATTATAGACAAGAATACAGAAATGAATTTGACAAAATATTAAGATTAGGAGTCAAGTACGATTTTGATAGCAGTGGGACGATTACAACATCAGAGAAAAAACCTACACACTTCAATCGTCTTGTAAGATAATAACAAGATATGAGTGCTAGAGAAAACATAGCTAAAGATATTGTTGAACAATTACAAAATATGAGTAACCCAGCACCCGCTTTGGTTACAAGAGAGTTTTTTGAATTTGACAAATTAGCAATTACACAGTTTCCTGCTATATTAGTTGTTAGTGCTAATGAAGAAAGAGAAGATATTAGTTTAACTGAAAGACAAGCAGTACAACAAGTTGAATTACGTTGTTTTGTTCGTGGAACACAATTAGATACTTTAAGAAATAATGTAATTGAACGTATAGAAGAACAACTTGAAGACGAAGGCAGAGATCGTAATATAACAGTGGACAATACAGTTACACACTACGTAAATTCCACTATAACAAATATAGAAGTAATTGAAAGAGTTGCTCCAATTGGGCAAGTTAATTTAACACTTACAGTTACGTATGTATATAAAAGAGGTAATGCATAATGGCAATACAAATGTATGATAAACAAGGGAATTCTAAAATAGTCGACAACCCACAGGTTCAAGACCATTTAAGATCAGGCTGGAAATTTAAAAAACCTGTTGTGACTGAAAAGCCACAAAAAGAAATCCAAACTAAACCACATTGGCGACAGCGAAGAAGAATTAAAATACTCAAAGCTGATGCTGATGTAATCAATAACAATAAAGAGGAGACAGACTAATGGCAACAAATACAGCAACATATGCCGGGACTTCCGGTGTAGCCATGTTTGACGTTGGTGGTTCTATTACTACGGTAGCAAGTGTTACAGCATTTTCAATTGACAATTCTGGAGATGCTTTGGAAACAACAGTTATGGGGAGTTCAGCAAGAACTTACGTAGCAGGATTAACAAATGCTACAGGTACTATGAGTTTGCTTTGGAGAGATGATGATGCGGCACAGGCGGCATTATTTTCTGGACCCGGTGCGGCCGCGGCTTCATTGCAACTATATCCATCAGGAAGAACAACGGGGATTTCACTTTCAGGAGAAGTTATTATAACATCACATTCTATAGACGTAGGATTAGATGGAGCAGTAACATCTGAATGTGCTTTCCAAGTTACAGGTGCAATAACAAAAGCCGACCTATAAGGAGATAACATCAAATGAAGGTTAGTTTTAATGCGAATTCGCTTACTAAGGCACTAGATCAATCAGTTGATAAGATTGTAAAAGTTATTAGTACGGGTTTGCTTAAACAGGTCAGACAAAGATCACCTGTACGTTCAGGCCTGTTCAAAAGAAGTTGGAGAATGACTGGAAGTAAGAAAAGATATAAAATATCTAATCCACAGCCATATGGCCACGCTTTAGAACATGGTAGGAGCAGTAAAGCACCTGAAGGTGTAGTCGGACCAAGTATAAAAACAATAACATAAGGAGATATGAATGAGTATAACGGATAAAATATCAAAACATTATCAAGCAAGTATTGGTGGTGAATTGAAAAAAATCCACGTGAAGGAGTGGGATACTGACATTTATTTCAGAACCACATACAGTTTACGTGACGAAGAACTGGTGTTAAAATTACAAACAGAAGGTAAAACAGTTCAAGCGTTGGTAGAAAGTATAATCGTAAAAGCCAGAACTAAAGATGGCAAACGATTATTTCACGATGCTGATAGAATTAGATTGATGAATGAGGCCGACCCAATGGTGGTTATAAAAGTTGCTTCAGAAATCAATAATGCTAAATTAAATTTTAGTCAGGATTCTATCGCAAAGGAGTAAAATCTAATGCTGAGTTACGGTTTGTAATGATGCTGGCAGACAGATTACATAAGTCTGTCGAGGAAATATTACAGATATCAACATTAGAATTACAAATGTGGGCTGGCTATATGATGTATGAACATAATGAAAGTAAAAGAACTATGAGTAGTACAAAACCAATGCCTCGCACACCAAGGAGACGTAGATAATGGCTGATGCTAGAACAAGATTATTAATTGACGTTGTAATTAAAAACCAACAGGCTTTAGGCAATGTCAATAAAAGTTTAAAGAAAATAGAAAAAAGTTCGTTTAGTATGGGCAGAGCGGCCAAGTTTGCCCTAGGGGCACTTGCGGCTATTGGTGGGGTAAGATTGCTTGGTGGTCTTGTGAGAACTATACGAACTTATGAAGATTTAAAAGCAACCTTAGTCACAATCGAAGGTGATGCACAAAAAGCCGCTGAAGCATTTGAGTTAATTCAAGAATTCACAGCAGGAACAACATTCCAACTAGACGAAGTTTCAAACGCATTTATAACATTTAGAAATGCTGGATTAAGGCCTACTCAAGAAATGATGACCAGCCTGGGTAATATTGCCGCAGGTATGAATAAGAGATTTGATGACGTTGCTAAAGCAGTTTTCAATGCCACTACTGGTGAGATGGAAATGCTTAAACAACTTGGTATCAAGGTTAAGGTTGAGGGCGATAAACTTAAACTTATTTTTAGAGGCATGGCAACAGAAATCGATAATGATGCTGAAAGTATTGTTGAAGCTTTAGAAAAAATTGGTCGAGAGGATTTTGCAGGTGCAATTGAGGCTAGATCCAAAACATTAACTGGTGCTATTAGTAACTTAAAAGATGCTATTGATATGGTAGCAGTTGCAATCGGTGAAGGTGGTCTTAAAACAAATTTAACTGAATTGTTAATTGAAATGAAGGAATTGCTCCTAACAACTCCTGAATTAAGCTATGGTTTAGGACGATTAGGTGATGCTATTTCTAAAGGGTTAACGTGGTATATTAGACAAGCAACAATAACACTAGGAGATTTTGGGAGGCTGTTAGGGTTCTTAAATGATGAGTTTAAAGTTTTAACTAGACAAACCGAGAGACATATAATAGAACTAAGAAAATTCAATCAAGTATACAAAAGATTTTTTGCAGGATTAGATAAAGGAACAGTAGCATTAAAAGAAAATGTTCAAATTACAAAAACACATCAAATGAAACTTGATGAATATAATATGACTCTTGAAGAATCCGCAGAAATGCAAAAGAAAGTTGAAGAAGCAATGAAGAGTACTCGTTCTGAATTCCGGGCATTTGGTGATGGATTTAAAGGAGCAATGGATCAGTTTGATTTATTAACTGAATTAGAAAAAGCAGGAGACAGAACATTTAATTCATTAGGTAATGCTATTGCTGATATGGCAATGACAGGTAAATTTAATTTTAGAGAATTTGCAAATAGTGTAATACAAGACTTACTGAGAATAGCGGCTAGACAAGCTATTATTAAAGGGTTTGAAATGGTTACTGGTACAGGCGATAGTAAAGGTAGCATATTTGGTTCTATTTGGGGCGGTGTTAAAAAAATATTTGGATTCCAACATGGTGGAAGAATGGGTGCTGGCCAACCAGGTATAGTTGGAGAAGCAGGTCCAGAACTTTGGATGCCTGATAGACCCGGCACAATTATTCCGGGTAGTATGGGTGCCGCAATAGGTGGCGAGGTTACTGTTAACTTTAATATCAGTACAGTTGATGCCGCAAGTTTTGATGAATTATTATTATCAAGAAAAAGTTTAATTATAGGTACAATCCAACAAGCATTTAGACAACAAGGGAGAAGATTTGTATAATGGCTTTTTATGATTATGTTAAATTTCTTAACTTTAAATGTAATACCAATAATGTTTTGAATAAGACATTAAATGGTAAAACTTATGTTACAAATTTTGGAAACAACTATTGGAGTTTTGATATTAGAACTGTACCAATAACAAGAACACAATGGCACAGTGATTTTTTTGATTTTTACGATACAGAAACTACTGCTAAAAAGACAACATTTTTATTGCCAGTATTAAATGATGCGGCAGGAACAGTATCAGGAACATTATCAGTTTTAGATGATTCAAGTACTGCTCCAGAATATTCAGTTAGTGTTGGTGAAACAAAAATTCCAGTAAATGGTACTGCTGAAGGTACTTTACTTGCTGGAGATTTAATTAAATTTTCAAATCATTCTAAGGTCTATATGCTAACAGAAGATACAAACTTAGATGGCAGTTCTATAGATGTTATTAATATTACACCCCCATTAGTTTCTAGTGTTGCACCACCCGATGGTTCAACTTTAGTTACAATAACATATGATAATGTTCCAATAACTGTAATAGCCGAAGACGATATAATAGAATTTAAAACAGATATTGATGGATATTATTCATTTCAACAAAAATTTAGAGAGGTACTTTAGTGAGTGGAGCATTTCCAGATACAACAAATTTTAAAACATTATCTTTTAGAGATACTAAAAGTAGAATAAAAACTACTGATGCTAATAATAAATTATATGAAAAATTCTTAAAACAGCATTGGGAACTATCATTAAAAAGTACACTTTTAACAAGAGCACAATTAGGTACTGCTTATGGCTTTATTGCAAAACAAAATGGCCAAGCAGAAACATTTACTATTGTTCCACCAACCTTAGGTTCAACACAAGGAACAATGTCAGGCATTGTTACTTGTAATGCAACAGTAGCCGTTGGCCAAAGTAGTGTTACAGCAACAGGTGGTGGAGGTACTTTTAAAAAAGGTGATTTAATTAAGTTTTCAAACCATACAAAGGTTTATCAACTATCTGCTGATACTACATCAGATGGTTCAACAGCATTTACCATAAACATTTACCCTACTTTACAAACAGCAGTAAGTAATACAACAACAGTAACATATAATAATGTACCAATGACTGTGGCACTTATAGACGATGACCCAGACTTTGAAACAAACGAAGATGGTGTATATGAATATGGAATTGATGTCAGAGAGGAATACTAATGCCAAGGTCCAACGATTTAACAAACACAGATTTAAATGCAAGAACAGTTAGATTTATTGATCTTGTTACAATAGAATTACCTGCTGGAACATTTAAGGTTACAAATTACGAAGCAGATATATCCATATTAAGCTCAGATGGTTCAACAATTGATACTTTTTTAACAGGTAGAGGATATCTTTCACACAGTCCAATTAAACAATCAGCACAAGTTACAAATACAAATGTAGAATTATTATTTGATGCTATTTTGTTAGATAGTTCAGCAGATACATTAGGTACAGAATTTGCAAATGGAAATTATACTGGAGCACCAGTAACAATTAAAAAAGGATTAGTAAAAGACCCTTTTACGGATACTGTATATTTTACAGCATGGAAAGGGTTTGTAGATAATTTTGCTATTAATGTTAGTGAAAAAGGAAGTACAATGACTGTTACAGTAGGAGGTCCGTTTTCTAATTTTGATAAAAAAAGTTTATATGGATATACTAATACTGCATCACAATCAAGATTATTTCCTTTAGATAAAGGCTTTCAATATAGTCAAAGATTAATATCAAATTTAAAGTGGGAGGAATAATATGGGTTGGTTTAAAAAAATATTTAGAGCACCAGTAAGAATTATAAAAGCTGTTGTTGATCCAATTATAGATGTAGGTACTAATATTGTAAAAGCAGTTACAAGTCCGTTTACTGGAGCGTTTGATGTCCCAGATGAATCAATAGAGGCACCTGAAGATTTTGCACCGGCATTAGCTAATATTAAATCAAATATTATTGTAGACTTTAATGGAGCAAATAGATCTATTCCAGTAGTGTATGGATCTCAAGTTGATATTGCTGTTATACCTGTATTTGTAGGAGTACAAGGAGACAGTGCAGGGTCAAGTCAATATTTGTATATGGCAGGAGTAATCAGTCAAGGATTTCACGGAGGTTGTATAAAACAAGGTACTTTAACTCAACCGGATGCTTATATAGGAGCAAGATTAGTAAGAATGACAATTAATGGCAAAGCAGTTCATATGCGAACAGGTAGTCATACATTATCAAACCCATCATATAGAATTGCAGGTAGTGGCGGATCACAACAATATAAGTGGGCCGGAGATGAAGGTATATTTGCATCAGGATTAAGTGCCCATCAACCACAAACATATACAATAACAAGAGGAACATTCGCAAATAGATTAAAAGTTCAATATTTTGATGGATCTGCTGATCAACCAGCATCAACATTATTACAAGAACACAATGATTGGACTGCTAATCACACATTAAGTGGCTTACACTATGTGGCTATGAGATTTGAATTAAAAAGTGCAGATGAAGTAATAAATTCTGTTTCAGATGGAGCTGGTACATATGCAAATCCTTATTCAGGGATACCAAGTGTAGTTGTAACTGTACAAGGTAGAAATATACCAAATTTAGTTGCAGGTAAAGATAGGTATCCGGGATATGAAGAAAGATTTGGCACTTTGCCAGTAGACGTAGGCGTTAATGCAGTAAATCCACAAGCCAATTCTCCTTTTATAGGTTATCATAAAAGATTAGATTACCCAAGAGGTGATGGACAATGGGAATTAAATGATTCAACTTTTGTAAATGCAGATGAAAAGTTAGTTCATGCTGTTGATTCAGACACTACTCTTAATTTAACAGCAGGCTGTGACTACCAACTTCACGGATCAACACCAAACATTCACGATATATTAAATGATCAAGGATGGACATATCCTTATGTTTGGTGTTATCCAGGAAGAGTAAATTATAGTGGTGGTACATCGACATATGGTGGTGGGGCAGACCCAACAACCAATATGATTTTATTAAAAAATGTAGGAGGTAGTCATTATAAATTTGTAAACAGACATCACAGAACTAAAGATGTTATTATTGAAAATGAACTTACATTTTTTGGTTATTCAAATACATCTGTTGGTACTTCAACAGGAGTAGTTAGAACTCCCGGAGGTAATACTGCAACTTATACTGTCTATCGTTTCTGGGGAGATGCAACTACTATTAATAGTATTCGTGCTTGTTTAGATCAAGGGGTAGGTGAAGTAGCTAGTACTGCCAACTTATTGATAAGTTTTGAATGGTGGGATCGCCCTACAGGTACACACGGAGTATTCGAACTCTATTCTTCCCCTAATGCAGGACGATATGTTGTTGGAGTTGCTGAAGGACAAAGTGATGAGGAATATATTGATATATGGTTAGGGGCACCGGGTGGCAATGGTGTTATTCCAGACCCAACTGCTTTATATCAAGAAATACCCGATGGTGCAGAGATTTATATGACCCAATGGGGTTATGCACCTGATGCCAGCACAACATCAAGCGGTGGTGGGTCAGGGGCACCAACCACTTCAATTATAGATCCTAAACCTACTTGGGGCACTCCAACTTGGTCTAGAACGTATGATGAAGAAGGATTATTACACGAAGGATATATTGCAGATAAAAATCCAGTTGAATTCCTTTTTGATTATATGCTTAATCCGAATTACGGGCTCGGAATTGCTTTAACTGAAATTGATCAAAAAAGTTGGACGAGTGCGGCGATAGCCTGTGATAGAATTACAGAATTTTCAAGTTATGCTAAACGTAATCTTTTTTATGGAGAAGCTGGAGACAGTGTTGGAGCAGATACTATAGACCCAATTTATATGCATGGCGAAAATGCAGATGCATCAAGTGTTTATAATGATAAAATTGATACAAATTACAATGGTTATGATAGACAATTTATTCTTAATACAAATGCTTCGCATATTCAAAATGTAAACAGAATGTTATCATCAATAGGTGCTAATATGCCTTACATTGAAGGTAAGTTTCATTTATATTTAGAAAATGCTGGGGACCCAGAAAATAATGAAAAGCAACCAACAAAAACATCACTACCAATATCGGCTCAACTTACTGAAGACAATATAGTAAGTGGTATTGTATTAAAAGCTAGTTCAATAAATGATAGATTTAATAGTATTAAAGTAGATTATGCTGATGCTGAAAAAGGTGGACAACCAAATAGTATTATTCATCCAGATCCACTAACAGACTCGGCAGGAGTTGCTATTAGAAGTCAATACTTAACTGAAGACAATAATAAAGTATTAGAAGCAAACTTTACATTTCCAGGTATGTTTGACAAGCATACTGCTGAAAAATACGCAAGATTATTATTAAAAAAATCTAGAGGACAGCCAACGTTATCATTTACTTGTAATGCTATAGGTGTAAACTTTATCCCTGGCGATTTTATAAGATGTAATTTTACAACATTGAAAATAAACGATGTATATAGAATTATTGAAACAAGTATCAATACAGATCACACAGTAAGTTTAACTGCAATAAAACATGATCCAGAATTTTATGATATAACAAGTGATGGAAATAAATTTGTAGCAAGAAAAGATATAATGAATAATACAGGCTAACCTGCAACGAGGTCAGTGAGCAATGAAAAATTTTATCGAGAAATGTGCTAAATTAGGCATAGATTTAGTTCAGCCTGTAAGAAAAAAAGGAAAAGGATTCTTTAAAGGACGTGCAATAGATATTTTTCCTTATATACGTAAAATTAAACATAAAAGATGTTTTTCAGGACACGATAATACACAGGAAACATCAAATTTATTAGATAATTGCAAATCTGCAAAATCATTTTATTATAATAAAGAACATATCACAGTACGTTGTGATCGTTGTAATACACGAAGATTTTTAGAGTATAAAAAACTTAAATAATATTTGGTTCGTATCTCCCGATATAGACCAAGGGAGGGCACAGTTCATAAGTGTATTACACACGTGCCATATGATTATGACTCCTAGTGTCCTCCCGTAAATTCTTCAGGAGTTATCCATTTAACTTGAGGACCAAACGGTCTTTTATGATTTGTATGAACTATTGTAAGTTCCATTAAACTGCTTAATTTTGTTATTAAAGCAATCTTTTCAGTATTATGTTTTATGGGTTGAAATCTTCTCCACTTATATTGTTCATCATAAACAGAAGCATTTGTAATAGTCCAATCACAGCCTAATAGAATACATTGTTTGGCACCTAGCATATATGCTACTACTAAAGCTAATGTACCTGAACAATAATAAGGTAATCTTAATATTTGTTTGAGTCGTTTAGCATGAAGATTCATATCTTTTACTTGTTTAAAATGGGGATCAATATGTTTAATAATATTCCATTGGCCTTCTTTTGCAAAGGTTTTTCTTGTCCAATATGTGGTATCTTTTGTTTTTTCTTTTTTATCAATTATATCCATTGTAGGTTTATCATAGCAACATACATGATGTACCTTCCTATGATCAAGAATAAAATTGCAACCTATTTCACATTCTTGTGGCGGGATATTATAAAATTGTTTTACTGAAGGACCATTGAAAAATACCACTGCTTTTATGTTTGACATATATGTATTTAAAATGTTAAAATATGGCATGGGAAAAATTAAAACAGGTTCAACGTCCAATAAAAATATACCAGACGACTTCTTCAAATATGTAGAAGAGCATGGTGATTGTTGGTCATGGACCGGCACAAAAGATAAAGATGGTTATGGTCTCTTTAACCCAGGTCACCAGCGTTATAGAGCACATCGATGGATCTTTGAACAAAGTAATTCTCTGCCACAAGGAATGTTGGTGTGCCATACTTGTGACACGCCCAGTTGTGTCAATCCGATGCACCTATACGCAGGCACTCATAGAGATAACATGAATGATGCCTATAGAAGGAAAAGAAAAATCGCCCCTTACTACCAGTGGGATGTCAAGAGAGACCCAAATGGTAGATTCACGAAAAAATAATCACTATTATTATTTAAATTGAGCGGAGCGAGTCTACGCTCTTTTCTCCTATGAAAGCATGATGCGAGAAAAGGAACCTTTAAAGGTCAGATGAAACACAGTAGTACTCGCTCCAATAATATTTAATGTATATGCAACTTTTTGCACGTTCAATGAAACACAAAGAACTATGCTAGAAATGGGCTCCTAACATACCTTATAAGTACAATCTAAATTGCATATACTCTATTATTATAAGTTAAAATTGATTCAACGTCAAGTGGGATATAGTTCGCGATATTGGTTATAGCTTAACCATTTAATAAATCCATGTTCTTTACATCTTAAGCTAGAATGATGCACTGTATTAGAACTTTTTTCTAGAAACACTTCACAATGATCATTACACTTGGGCCCAGATCTGGATTTTTTTCTTTGTGGTTGTCTAATTTTTTTCTTTGGCTCTATCTGTTCAGTGCCATGGGTCCTCATTCGTTGTTGTGTGGCAACTCGTGTCCAATTAAAACCCCTTGCCATGGTTATATCTTAAACTTTTTGCTATTACGAAACATTGTTTCTCCTTTGAAATCTGTTATTGAGATCCTGGTTGCCAGGATATTGTCTTATAAGAATCAACTGGTGCTATAGACATAGTCCTCTCAATAACCAATACTTGTCACGTGCCTGTATTGTTGATTTCATATTACAATAATACTATAATAGGTTAGGTCTGTCAATCATATCCATATAGTTTATATTGTATCCATATGGTTTATATTGTTTGTATTGTAGATATGGTTGTGTATGATTGTTGTGTATGATTGAAGTGGACATA
>Ga0209756_1001788_pt1 | contig 19416 bp, 24 predicted proteins | sample ETNvirenome_6_85_FD_184071 | JGI IMG/M metagenome (GOLD analysis project Ga0209756, IMG submission 184071) | Marine viral communities from the Pacific Ocean - ETNP_6_85 (SPAdes) (version 3) | ecosystem: Environmental > Aquatic > Marine > Oceanic | place: Pacific Ocean | collected 2013-06-19
ACCGGTTGAAATGCGCGACTTAATACAGACTTTAAAGGGTAGAACAGATATTAAATTTGTTGATGACACTAAAGTAAGTGTTACAGAGTATTCGAAACTCCTTATAGATGAGTTTGTATATAACCCGGAAAAGAAAACAGGAAAGCTTTCTCTAAAGGCAGCGTTAGGTACAATAAGATATTCATCGGGTAAGATTGCAAAAAATTCTAGACAAAATGTAAAAATAAAATCACCTACTGCTTCTGTATCTGTACGTGGTACAGATTTTACAATGAACGTTCAAGAGGACGGAGCTAGTAGTTTCTTGCTTTTACCTTCAACAGACGAAAATGGTAACTCATATGTAGGTTCTATAGAGGTTGCTACTTTAGGAGGTAAAGTAACTTTAGATCAAGCATACGAAGCAACAACAGTAACCACAGCTATAGCAGCTCCATCACCACCTCAAGTTATACAACAAGACGGGCCTGATGGTGGAAAAAAAGACAAGGGTCAAAAGGATAATAACGAAAATAAAAAACCAGCAGATAAAGACGCTGAAAAGGATGATTTTGAGGACATTAAAATAAAGAGAAGAGAAAAACAAATTATGAATACATTTTTAAAAATGGAAGACGGTAGATATGTTTTCTTTTCTAAAGATAAAGATAATATGATATCATTAATTGTTGAAGATGGTAGTAATGTTACTGTTAATTACGATAACAGAGGGAGTATAATTAATGCAAAGTTTAATTCAGGTAATAATGTTCTCTTTAATATTAAGCAGCAATGAAAATTTTTAATATTAAAAACTATTTTATATGTTTATCCATTACCATCTTAATGGTACTACTCCGAATGCTTGATCCGTTCTTTATCGAGACTGCGCGTTTAAAGGGGTTAGATTATTATCAAAATAAACAAGAGAAAGTTAAATCTGAAAATATCACCATTGTAGAAATAGATGAAGATAGTTTAGATGAATACGGGCAATGGCCTTGGAATAGAGAGCTAATTGCGCAGGGTGTTGTAAAAGCTTTTGAAAGCGGAGCTCAATTAGTAGTTATTCCTATTTTATTTGCAGAGCCTGATAGGTTGGGCGGTGATGAACAGTTGCTAGATGTTATGAGTCAAGTCCCGGTAATTATAGGACAATCAGCTAGTACAAAAGGTAAAGGAGATCCGGTTCCAAGAGGATTGGCTACGATAGGTGAAAGCTTAGATGACTGGTTATTTGATTATCCGGAAGCTATAGGTCCAGTAAAACAGCTAGGAGAAAATGCCGCTGGTGTTGGTATGATATTGACAGCACCAGAATTAGATGGAGTAGTTCGTAGAATGCCTCTTGTTATACAAATTAAAGGCGAGGTTTATCCAACTATTCCTTTAGAAGTAATAAGACTATTTGCTGGCGAACAGTCTTATCAAGCAAAAGTTGGGTTAGGTGGTGTTGAAGCTATACGAGTTCCTGGCTTTGATCCAATAACAACAGATGAAAATTCTCGTATTTGGCTTAATTTTAAATACGAATTTGATAAGGTATCTTTTAATGATGCTGACTGGTCTGCTGTAGAAGGTAAAATAGCAGTTATAGGTCTTGCCGGTGAAGGGCTAGCTAATACAGTAGCTACACCAACAGGTATTAGTTACGGGTACGAGGTTAATAGTCAGGCTCTCCAAATGATTATTGATGAGTCTAGATTACAAAGACCCACAGAATCGACTATTTTAGAAGTTATTATCACAGCAGCCTTCTGCTCCCTTCTTATCCTTGGGGCTCTTTGGTTGTCCTATGTATTTAGCTTAGTTGTTATACTATCGGCTCTAGCTGCTGGTCCTGTGATAGGCAACCTATTATACAATAATAACGGGTGGTTAATTGATTATACATGGCCTTTTGCATGTATTTTTGTAACATGGTCAGTAGCTACATTTATAAGGTTTATTAGTGAAAACAAATCCAAACAACAAATTAAAAAGCAATTTGAGCATTACTTAGCACCACCAATAGTTAAGTTACTACAAAAAGATCCTTCACAATTAAAACTGGGAGGCGATACAAGAGAGCTTTCTATTTTGTTTAGCGATCTTCGTGGTTTTACAAGTATAAGTGAGCATTTTAAAACAAACCCTCAAGGCCTTACAGAACTAGTTAATAGATACCTAACTCCAATGACAGGGTGTGTAATAGAATATGATGGCACTGTTGATAAGTTTATTGGAGATGCTTTAATGGCATTTTGGAATGCTCCGTTAGATGTTAAAGATCATAGAGTACAATCTATTAGATGTGGTCAAAAAATGTTTCGGTTATTGGATGAACTAAACAGAGAGGTTATGAATGAGGGATTAGATGAATTAAAAATAGGAGTAGGAATTAATACTGGAGAGGTTGTGGTAGGTAATATGGGATCTGAACAAAGATTTGATTATACATGTCTTGGTGATGCAGTTAACCTTTCATCAAGATTAGAAGGACAAACAAAAGAATATAAGGTCGGTATTATATTAGGACAAAATACAGTTAAAGGTATTGAAGGTGTGTTTAACTTTGTCGAACTAGATAAAATAGCAGTTAAAGGAAAAAAAGAAGGTGTTAGGATCTTTACTATTTTAGATGATGTTTCACGCTGTGCTAATGGGGGAGATGTTGAGCATCACAATACATTTTTAACATACTATAGAGCTCAGCGATGGGATGATGCTTTAAAGATGATTGAGCTTAATAAAATTACCTACCCTGAATTAAGCGAATATTATGAGATGATGGAAGATAGAATTAATCATCTAAAAGAAGACGAACCGGGAGAGGATTGGGATACAATCTTTAGAGCTACTTCGAAATAATAAATGAAGCAAGGGCCCAAGCTGGTCCAACCATTAATGCTGTTCCGACAACCCACACAAGCACATACAATAGACCTCTCTTGATTGGGTTATTTACTAGTGGAAAAAACTCTCTATCGTTTGCACGAGTTATAATCGTTTGCTGATTATCTTTCACTTAATATATTTATAATCAAATAAGCTTTTTGAACTCGTCTACGTTGTAAAGAATGTCTCTTTCCTGCTCTTCATCGATAGATGAATTGATAAGATCAGCTAAAAGAACAGAGGGCTTTTGGAGCAACCCTATACCCTTGTAATACCTTTTACCTACAATACCAGCTACAACAGGATTAGAAGTATCTACAGATCTAATACCTTTAACAAATTTATAATCTTTGAACTCTTGCGCTAGAGAGCAACCTAGTAGATGATGTGGTTTGCTATAATCCCATAAACCATCATCAATAAGCATCTTAATAAAACGCCTTCTACCCTTCATTTGCTGTTGTAGTTTACATCCAAAATCATCGAACGCAATAGTTTTATACCAAGAGTAATCAAAAGAAATAGCAATATAGTCAGCATGTTTAGCCATAAACCTATAACACTCTACTAACTCTTGATATGTTTTACCTTGTACAACTCCTATCTTTAATCCAGGTAGATCCGGATAATTTAAAGTAAACTTATTAAAAGAAGAACAAGTTTGTTGACTGTCTTCTAATACATCAGGTACAACATAATATGTAGGTTCTAACTCTTTAATATACTCAGCAAATTTTTTAGGATCAAATGCATGCCCTAATTCAAAAATAGAATTATCTAAAAGAACCTCTCTACCTAGAGTTTTAGATACTTTGAAAAAGTTATAATATTCTGGCTCTGTCTCAAATAAATGCACTAAAGCATAATCATAGTCGTTATAATGACGAGATTCATCTAGCATTGATATAGGAGATTCATGACTTACAAGCATACCTTATTATAGGTACTTGAGTTAAAGATTCAACGATTAAATATATTTGTGAGTGTTTACGTAAGAGGCTCTAATAAGGGAATAGAATATAAGAGAGACGACCAGTCTTATTTTAAAGGTATTGTAGTTAAGAACAATGACCCCGAGCAATTATTGCGTGTAAAAGTTTATCTCCCCGAAGTATCTAATCAACCTCTTGAAAATTGGCTTCAAGCATTTTCTGATGAAAGTATAAATGTTCGCTTTCCTGGTACTAATAACCCGTCAGATAACTGGGCTGATACAAAGATTTTTGATGAAATGTCAAAATTTATCCCATGGGCGGAGCCCGTTATTCCTATCTTAGGTGAATTTGGGCCCATGCGTTATAACGGACCGGGTGAAATTGGTGTAGCTTCTGATACTAATTATAAAGAAGGATTTCAGACAAATGATACAAAACCACCAAACATAGAAGAGGGTTCTTTTGCCCCAGCGTTTGCGTATGAAAATCCAGAAACAAATATAGGGGACTCTTTTATAGATCCTACTGATAATTTTACTGTTAGTAACAACCCCTATGGTCAAGACTTTCAACCAATAAACTATACAAACGCACCCGCGGGTAATTATAGCGTCCCGCGGGTTGGGGCGCAGGTATGGGTGTTTCATTACAGGGGAGATTTAAACTTTCCGGTATATGTTGGTGGAAGAGTAAGCTATAGAGAAACAGCGACTATATTTGCAGACGGGTCACCTACCGAAGATAGACCAGGACCAAGCCAGGATTATCCAGATATATTTGAAAATAAACCAGCTACATCTTAATGAGTAAAAAAACAGCAGCAGAGCAAGACTATAGAAACAAATTTGTCTGGAACCAACGTGGTGGGGCAATTGAGATAAATAACTCAACAGATAGAGAAGCAGTAAACATATCTCATTTTTCTGGATCCAATGTTAAAATAAATAACATGGTTAATAGTGAACTTGCTTCAAACAATAAGCAAGTTAAAGTTAACAACGACAGCTTTGAGTCTGTATTAAATGATAAAAGTGTTTTTGCAGGAAAGGATTATATTCAAAGAGTTGTTGAAAACTCATACAACTATAAAGGGTTTAATAATAATGATGAAATTGAAGCAGCTGAAGAATGGAAAGAGCTTTATAGGCCTATAGCAGAAAAAAATTCTCAATTTGATATTTTAAGAGGAGGAAAAAGTTACCCCAACGGGGTAGACACACCCCAGTCTGGAGGAAGAGCTCCAAATTCAACCATTAATCAAGAGCATTATGTTATAAATGATGAGTTTCCTGGGTACGGACCAATACCTATTGTTAATGCTAGCCAGGACGATGTTACCGATTATGTTCCTGTTCAACCAATAGTTAACCCTGGAGTTCTATTTGGTGTAAACCCAACTATCGCGGATATTGACACCGGTTCAGGACCTGGTGGTTATGCATCTAATGCCGATGGTGTTATAAAGTATGGCCCGGGACAAAATGCTGCTACAGAAGAAGGTGAGTGGGCTGTTAATCCTGAAAAGGAAAACATACCTGAAGATCTCTTAGCTTTCCAAGAGGAGGTTAACCCTATCGAGCAGAGAATGGGTAATGGTGGTGACGAGCAAGTGTTTACATATAGAGATAAGATTGAAGTAGTAGGCGCTTCTGTAAACGATTACCCGTCGGTTCGTATAGACCCCGAAGGAAGATCACAGCCGTCAGAGGTTAATGTCGGTATAGATACCTCATACGTAAATGTGGATAGTGTACCACATGTTGAAGAGATCGATAATTCAAGTGCTTTTCCTGTAGGTAATTATACATTAAATGTCGGAAATAAATACGATGTTCTAGTTGGCTCTGGAGGTATGCAGCTCAAAACGAGCGGACCGGTAGAAATTGGTGGCACGTCGTTAAAGGTATCAGCACATAAAATTAACTTACAATCAGCAGCTGGTGTTAATATTTCAAGTGAAAACATTGTTGAACTTCAATCAGCAAAAACTATTGCGCTGAGATCAAATAGACAAATTTTAATTGAACCTGGCTTAGGTGTTAAAAATAATACTATTGTTGGTGGTTCTACCTACACTGAAGGTGAAACATATCTACATCATATCACAGCACCGGCCGAGGTACAGCAAACAGAAGAAACAATAGTATTTTCTAAATTACTTAAGGGGTTAAATTTTAAAGCTACCATCAAAGGATTTTCACAGCTAGAAGATCTTTTTACTGGGTCGACAGAGGTAACAATTACACTTAAAGACGATAGCAACGAGGATCATATCGAAGCTGCACCACATAGTCATCACTTTAAAAATTTACCTCTAAGATTAACTGATGGTAATGTAAGTCTTAGAGAGATAGCGCAAGGTGAGGGTATTAATATCAACGGTTACCAGGCAGCTGCGCAGCCAATTGTGAACGAGTATAAAGAGCCCACAAACACCCCGAAACCTCCTAGAGCCTTAACAGTTGATGACGCCTTTCTAGACCCTCACGATAGAACGAGATTAGAACCACGTGGTCAAATTAAGCCTGAGCCGCTAGATATACCGAAAGATGGAGCTTTTCCTGAAAATGAACCAGGTCTTATTGATCGAATTCAATCTGGAGAAGAAGACTTTTAATATTAACTAATTTCATCAACAAGACCTAACTCTAAACATGTCTTGCTATCAAACCAGAGATCATGCTTTAAGATCTCATTTAGCTTTTTCATAGGTACATTAGTATATGCCTTATAGATAGATTTAATAGTCTCCATTAAATGAGTATTATTCTCCATATCGTCCTCTAGTTCATTATATTTACCATAGGCACCAGAACTTAGCTGGTGTATAAGCATTTTGGAGTATTTACCCATCGATCTTTTTTGACACGCAACAGATATAATAGTTGCAGCAGAAGCAGCAGCTCCTTCAACAATAGAGTGTACATCACTCTTTAAATTTCTAATAACATCAACGGTGGCAAGACCAGCAAAAAGAGACCCGCCATAAGAATTAATATGCAAATTAATAACAGGTTTAAGATCCAAAAACACATTTGTAATAGAAAGTTTTTTATCCATTTCATATAACGCAGCGTTTAATTCTAAAGCGTTAGCTTCTGTTATATCGCCGTAAAAATATATGTTATTTTCTACTACACGTGTTACAGCACCGGATGAGGTCGGACCGGCATTAATAATATATTGTGGAGGGGCTTGTTCTTGTTGCTCTTCCGCTGCTTCTTCTTGATTAACATATTTCCATTTCATAATATTAGCCTTGACATGAAGCACAATTAAGAATATTTCTTGCCAGCTCTTGCGCTGGGTTGGCGCTTCTCTGATAGTATAACGACTTTATTCCGCTTTGCCAGGCGTATATTAAAAGTTCATTCACTTCTCTCGGCTTTGTTTCAGGTGGAATCATTAGATTTAAAGATTGACCTTGATCAATATATTTTTGGCGCATTCCAGCTTGAATAATAATTTCTTTTTGAGAGATTTCTCCAAATGTTTTAAACACATCCTTCTCCTCATCTGATAAAAACTTTAGATGTTGTACGCTTCCTCCATGGTTTAATATACTTTTCCACGTAGTTGCATTATCTTTATCTTTTTCCTTTAGTAGCTTTACGAGATGTGGATTGCGATATGTAAACTTACCTTTAGCTAAATCCTTAGTAAAATAATTTGAATTAAGAGGTTCAATAGAAGGTGAAACCTGACCAAGAATAAACGAACTACTAGTAGTAGGAGCTATAGCCATTGTAGTAGCATTTCGTATACCATATCCCTTACATAGCTCTGGCTCGCCAAATAACTCTGCTAATTCTTTTGTAGCATTATCACACCTCTCTTTTATTAGAACAAATATCTCTTGGTTAATACCTTTCGCCATTAATGATTCAAATGCAATCATTTTAGATTGAAGATACGTATGCCATCCAAGAACACCGACACCTAACGCTCTCTGTCTTACAGCAAAGTTATGTGGTGCTTCCATATACTTTACACCCTCAGTCTTTTTAATAAAATCAGACATTACAGCATCTAAGAAGTAAACTAAAGTTTCAATAGCATCTGTCTCCTTAATTTCATCCCACATTACTAAGTTTAAAGAAGATAGATCGCATACAAATGACTCATCTTCATCTGAGGATAAAAATATCTCTGTACAGAGATTACTAGCGTTTATTCTTTTACCCTTATCTTTATATACTTGTGGAGCGTTATTGTTAGCAGTATCCGTCCAAAATATATATGGATAACCTGTCTCATATCTTTTTTTAATTATTTTAGCCCATAGCTTACGCTTCTCTTTATCCCCGTCGACAACAGCTTGCATCCATTCATCTGATATACATACACCAAAAGATAAGTCCTGTATAGGATCTCCCTCTGATCTAATTCTCATAAACTCTTCTATATCCGGATGGTCAACAGGTAAATAAGCTGCAAAAGACCCTCTACGTACATTGCTTTGAGAGACATAATTTATAAGAGCATCAAAAACAGTTAGTTGGTGATGAACACCAGTTGCGGTACCACCGGAGGAGATAGGCGCGCCTCTATGTCTAACTGCACCAAAATATCCCGACGTACCGCCACCTACCTTTGACATTGTACCTACTTCAGATACTTTAGTAAGAATTTTTTCCATATCATCAGGAATATAGCTTCCGAAACATGAAATGGGTAATCCTCGTTCTTTACCAAAATTTGACCAAATAGGAGATGATAGAGAATAAAAACCACGTGCCATATAATTAGTGAATTTATCTGCAAACCCCTTTACCTTAAGATATGTTTCAGCTGTCCTTGCGATAGTCTCTATTCTCTCTTCAGGTGTCTCACCCTCTTCGAGATAACCTCTCTTTAGAAACTTTTTTGAATCTGCATTTAACCAGCTATAATCTTTCATACTTAAAATAAGTCCTCTTCATCAAATGATTGGTTTTTCTTTGAATATTCCGTAGGTCTTGTATGAAAGAAATCTGCCATATTATTACCCATTAGTTCTTCTTCAAACCACATTGTAGCCTCAAGCGCATCATTATCAACATCAAACGGAGCCTTGAATCCAATTTGGTCTAAAGAGGTTATAATTCTATTTTTAATAAATCCTTTTAAAAGACCTGCGTTTAAGCCATTTTCTTCGTAACCATTAACCATCCAATCAACAATCTTACTCTCTGCCGTTAAAGCTTCTTCTGCTTCATGTAATATTCTTTCTTCAAGCTCTTCGTCAAATAGCTCTGGGTGCTCTTCTCTAATTGTATTAATAATCTTTATGCCAACTAATGCATGAATATTTTCTTCATTACGTGTATATTTTACTTGCTGATCAGTATCTTTAAGAACGTTTTTATTTCTTGCAAACCAATTAATAATATAAAATTGCGAAAACAGTGAAACGTTTTCTACAAAAAGAGTAAACAGTATTAATGCATAAAGATATTGTTTTTTACTATCTTTATAGAACTTATGTGTATATTTACGTAGGTATTTTACTCTACCTTGTATCCATTCTAATTTTAAATTTTCTTCAAATATATCCTCAAGTCCTAAAATTTGTAATAGTCTTTCATATGCATTGTTATGAATAACCTCAACATTTGCCATTACATACCCTAAGTCACATAAAGAAGGGTGAGGTAAATTCTCACCCAGTTTAGCCCAAAACGTCTTTACTGCTACTTCAATCTGGCCAATAGCAGATAAAGTTCGTACAATAATTTCTCTTTCTTGATCTGAAAGCTCGACTTTAAATTGTTGAATATCAGATTTAAACGAAAATTCTTTGTCTGTCCAAAATCCATTATGCATTGCTTCAATGAACTGATCAGTCCAAGGATAGCGATTAGGTTTTCTCGATACTTGCTCTGTGAATATAGTACTCCCGTCCATTCCTTATTTTATGTATTGAAGGTTAAACGGGTATTGTTGATTTAAGACCACCGCCGGGTAGAGAAAACGTTTTTACTTGTTTTTGTCCTCCAGCGCTTTCAACCGTTACTGTCATAAGATTACCTGACATATAAGGCTGTGAAACAATATTACCACCAACAGTAATAACTCTATATAATTTTCCTGTACCTGCTTCAAATATCCTCACGGTACTATTTGAGCCCTGCTGCGCAATAAATTGTCTACTGTTGTTCATAGTGTCTGATATTATTTATAAAGTCGGTTACCTCAGGATCAGATTTATGTGTAGCAAAGTTTAAAGTATTTGAAATCTTTTTTGCAGTTTGCGAAGCTTGAATCTTATGAAACTCAATGAGTTCTGCAATTTGTGGAGAATCTGATTCTGGAAGATCGTCTGCATTGACATTTAATATGTTTCTTATCTCCTGTATAGAGTAACCTTTATTTAAATAATTTTTTGCTTTTTGTGTTATAAAATACTTTTTAAGGTTTGTTTCATCAACATAATCAGATACCTTTTTATTATAATAATCTTGCCCGTAGGTATAACTTTTACCTGTAATTAAGCATGTAATTTTTCTGCTCGCCATTGCTTATATTTTAATCTACTCCCACGGAAAAACAATCCACTTATCTTCAGGTACTACAAGCCCATAATGATGTAGCCATTCCTTATGTTTTTCTTTAGTATAAATACACGCCGTTGTATAAGGAATACTACCTAAACTCAAACGTTTAGTAATTTCTTTCATAGTATCACCAGAATCACATATATCATCAACAACCAATATATGCACATTATCATCGTTTTCAGACATCTCATAAAAATTTATAGATTGATTTATATGAAAATTTTCAGTCTTTTTAGAACCTTCATACGAACTAATACCATAAGATAGCAGCGGTTTGTCCAATGCATAACTAACTACTGTAGCAGGTATTAACCCACCTCTTGCAAGACCTACTACATGAGTAATATTATTTTCACTTTGCGCCCGGTTGGCAATTATACGCGCATAAAAATTTATTTCATTATATGAAACCTCGTGTTCTTCCATATGACAATTATATTATTAACCTTTTATTTTTCAATCGGTTGTAATAAATATATACGTGGGGAACGACTACCAAAACATACAACAAATTTACGAGGAAGGCTTTCGCGGTCAACATGCTATATTAAGAAGTTATGGTCCTAATATGAAGTATACACCGGCCGAAGCGCCTCCTGGTTATACACTATCTAACATACCTGGTCATTTACCTCTAGCAAGCCCTGATACGGGAAAAGGTCGACCAGCTAGCGGTGAAGGTGCCGGGCAAGGATTAGCAATTCCAATAGATGAAGAAATTGCTGCTGCAGAAATTATAAACTTGGATGTTCTCGACAAAGTCCATGAACTTATAGACGAAGCTGAAAACGATGAAATGGAATATGCAATTTTACAGTTGTCAAAATTAAAAGAACATATTATTTCTCTTTCTCAGGGTAGACGCGATTAAGCAGGATATAGTTTATTAGGTAGATAAGATAACAAGTAGCGCTGCTATACAACGCAAAAAGTATATTGTTATAAGGTATAAAAGTACCAATTAGTAAACCTGTCCAGAACCCTGTACAAAGAGAGCAATTTAGTAGATCTTTAAAGAATTTAATCTTTGTAATTTTGTCCCTAACAAAGTTTAAGACCTTTGCCTCCATTAATATGTAACAGAGACCATATGAAGCGAGAGTGTAAAATATTAAATCAGCCACAAAGTAACTTTTCGTCACCGTCAATTGTAGTAACAGCGTCACCCATTAACTTAAGCTCTTCTTTTTTGACAACAATAGTATTACCGTCGTCATCTGTGACCTTATAGTGATCCTCATCAATTTTTTCAACGACAGGGCAACCAGCTTTACCGCAGCATATTTTAACACTATTTTCTGTCAGTTTTGTAATCATATAATTATTTATTAAAAGCTGCCTCTAATGCACTCTTTATTTTATCTTCTGCACGTGCATCTACATCGTCTTTTCTTCCTGGAGAAATTTCTCTATGTGTAGTTACAGTAGATAGATCCTTTGGCCATCCCCACTTCTCAAACCTTGGTACTAACCACTCAACAGCTGAAGCAACTTCATCGTCTGTTAATTCTCTTGTATTGGTATTACCACTAAAAGATAGCCCTAATAAAAACCCATTACAATTTGTTCTACCGTTAAAGTTAGATTTACCAGCGTGCCAGCATCTACGATCATCATCGGCAAAAATAGTTCTCTCTCCATTTGTATCAATTATACAATGATATGATACTTGGGATTTTGATTGGCATATCCAACTTACAGACCCTCCATACGATCCTGAAGAATGGTGTAAAACAACACCTTCCGGTCTTATTTTTGATGAAGAAATGTTAGGAGATGGTTTACTAACTTCCGGATACGTCCCATCAACAGCGCTGGATTTTACTTGCGGCGCAGCAGGCTGCTCGCTTAAACCTAATGCCTCTAAAATAGTCTTTGCTGTGTTTGGACCATATGCTCCATCAGCTAGAGAATCTGTCTTCTTCTGAATTACTTTAGTTAACTCCTCTTTAGTAAATCCTAACTTACCTATAATCTTTAAAGCGGTGTTTCTGCCATAAACACCATCTGCTGTTGCCCCAACAGCCTCCTGTATCTTCTTCGTTGTATCTTTAAGTGCCATAAAAGTATTTATCTAAAAAGTTGTAAATTAGACTCGATCAACTAAATAATTATATGGATATGATACTTGACTTCATTAGTGACAAACCATGGTTTGGCTTAGTAGCTGCTGTTATTGCTGCTGCTGCAGCTTTTTGCGCTGCTACATCTACCCCTGAATCAGGGACTTGGAAAGCTAGAATCTACGGCGTTGTTGAATTCCTCGCCCTTAATATCGGAAAAGCTAAAGAAAAAGCTGACTTCGATAAAGCTGTTAAAGAAGCAGCTGCTGATAAGGCTGAAGAGGAAGCTAAAGATAAAAAATAAACTGTAACAATGACCGGTGGTTTAATTAAAGGTGTTTTACGTGCCTTAGTTGCTTATTTGGAGCTAAGGAATAAAACTCATTATCACCGTGTAGTTACTGAATCTAGAGATAAACAAAAAAACCTAATCAATGAAATTGAAACATTACGCAGCGCTGGCGACGTCGATTCTAATGATAGGGCTGACATCTTGCGGGACGAGCTCCTCGACGAAAAGCGGCACCTTGAACATCTATCAGCCTTCTACCTTAAATCTTGCGGCGGGGATTCCAATTCAAAGTAAAAACGGAGTTTATACTCCGCAAACTGATGAAGTTTGGCATTCTGATGCGCGCTTTAGAAAGCTTGAAAGACAGCTTTATTTTAAACCTACATCTGGCAAATAGTATAATATAGGTTATAATATAAGCCTATGGGTAAAGGAGATAAACCACGACCTCTTTCTGTGTCCTATAAACAGTATAGTGATAACTACGAAGCTATTTTTGGAAAAGAAGACACAACAGAAGAAGATACACTTTGTGACAGTCTAGGAGCTGATATAGAACAAGAACTAGAAGCAGAAAAGCGTATCGATATTATTGGGCGAAATGGTAACGACGGTCTTCATTATGATGAGGTAGATGGAGAATCTTGAATATATATTTCCACAAGATCTTAAGATGTGGGCAAAAAGCGCTGGTCGTAAATTTTTAGAAGCGCAAGATAAAATAAAGGCTTTATCTACAAAAAATATTTCTGCTAGCGCTTATTGGGATAAAAATAGTAATGTTGCAATTGTAACTGAAGAAGGTAAAATATTTACATATGGCAAAAAAGACAAATAGCACTACCTGGAAAGTTAACGATAGAAAACCTAAAAAAACTAGGCAAGGAATTTCAAGAAATTCTAAAGGTCATAAAAAATATCGCGGTCAAGGCGGTCCATGTAAAAGAAGAAAAAAGTAGCCTTGATATAGGTGTGTTGTAAATAACACTATGATCGGGTATAACGAGCTAGGTAATTATGGGCAGATAGGAAATCAAATGTTCCAATATGCATCCCTTATGGGTATAGCAAAAAATAGAAACTTTGATTGGGCTATACCCCCTCGCGAGGAATTTGGAGCAAGATATGATACCTGGCATAACAAAATTATACGTAGCATCTATGACTGCTTTAAACTAGTTTCGGCAAAAAACCAGAAAATAATTGACGGCCCTGTTGTTATGGAGCCGACTCCATATTTCAGCGAAGAATTATTTAATCGTTGTTCAGATAATATTTCTATTGGTGGGTACTTGCAGGATGAAAGATATTTTAATCATATTAAAAAGGACATTATAAATGAGTTTGATTTTTTAGACAACATTAAAGAAATATCTAATCCTATCGTTGAAAAATATAGAGACGTAAAAAAGGTATCCATACATATTAGAAGAACAGATTACTTACATCACCCTGATGTAAGAGCAGTACCTACATTACACTATTACGCACAAGCAATGTCTCTATTTGACGACGTAACTTTTTTTGTTTTTTCTGATGATATACAATGGTGTAAAGCGCAATCGATTTTTCATGGTAAAAATATTGTCTTTTCCGAAACAAACAACCCATACGTTGATTTATATATAATGTCATTATGTGAACATAATATTATAGCTAACAGTTCTTTTTCTTGGTGGGGATCTTACCTAAATAAAAATCCCAATAAAAAAATTATAGCCCCGCCTAAACATAGGTGGCTTAATTATAGAGACGCAAGCCATATATACTTGGAAGATTGGATTGTATTAAACCAAGAATAGAAGTAGTTTTCTACGTTAAAGGCGTATAAATATTGTTATGGTTAAAGCTGTAACAATATTTTTATGTCTACTTTGCTCTAATATTTTAGCAAATCAAACTGTCGATCATAGTAAAGAAATAGATAGAATTATTGCTAATGATTTAAGAAATAAAAGAATAGAATTACCTGTTGTTGTTAACCCTTATATTTTTGTTAGAAGAGCATATATCGATATTGCTGGTAGAGTGCCAACTTATGAAGAATGGAAGACATTTACAAAAAGGCCAGATCGTAAAAAATTAATTGCAGATTTGCAAAACTCTAAAGGTTATACAGAGAGTATGTTTAACTTTTATGCTGACCTTCTTAGAATAAAAAGACGTCTTTCTAATAATATAGATGGTGATACCTATATCTCTTGGGTTAGACAGGAAATAGAAAACAATACTCCGTATAATGAGTTTATTAAAAAGATTTTAACTGCAAAAGGTAACATATGGGAAAATCCTGAAGTAGGTTATTTTTTAAGAGATGAGGGAATGTTACTTGATAATGTAAGTAATACATTTCAAGCTTTTGCAGGTATGAATATTAGTTGTGCACAATGTCATGATCACCCATTTGATGATTGGACGCAAATGGACTACTATAATATGACAGCATTCTTTACTCAGTTAAATACAAGAGGTAACAAGGAAGATAGAAAAGAGTTTCAGCGATTAAGAAAAGAAGCTGAAGAGCTAGACAAATCTGGTAAGCAGAAAGGTTCTACAAATAGAATAGGGCAATTTTATAGACATGGTTATCAGCACACTGTAGTACAGGATCAAGATAAAAAATTAAAACTTCCACATGATTATAGCTATAGAGATGCTGAACCAGGAGAAGTAGTAAAAGCCGAAACAGCAGTAGGAGACAGAGTTAAAGAAAAGCGCAAGAGAGAAGGCTTAAGAGAGAGTTTTGCAAATTGGTTAGCTAATGATTCTCATCCAACATTTGCTGCTAATATAGTAAATCGTTTATGGGATAGATCATTTGGGTTTCCACTGATAGATAATTTAAACGAAGTAGCTTTATTTGATGAAGTAAAAGATGGTCGTAATACTCGATTAATAGAATACTTAGTCAAAGTAATGAAAGAGGTTGATTATGATTTAAAGAAATTTAATAATATTCTATACAATACGAGATTTTACCAAGCTAAAATTGACCCTGATAATGAGTTTAAAGGTCCTGTTTTAAGAAGAATGACCAGTGCGCAATTATGGGACTCTATAATAACTCTTTACCAAGGTGATCCAGACAAGTGGCAGCCTAAGGATAGGAAGCAGGATTACATAGATCTCTTTACAGGTCTACAATCTATATCTGTAGATGATGCTTTAAAGAAATGGAACCAATATACTAAAATAAGAGGTAGTTATTATGAAGGGGCTCCAAAGGTAAAGGGTGGATTAGTTGTAAGGTCTTCACATATATTTGAAGGAAGAAATGCTAACTTTTTAAGAGAGTTTGGTAGATCAGATAGAGAGCTTATTGAAACAGGTAACGAACAGCCAAACATAACACAAATATTAAACTTAATGAACGGTAGCGTAACTCAGGCGCTTCAAGATACAAATGGATATGTAGCTAATCAAGCTAAAGATATGAAGCGTGAATTGGGAATGAATATAATTTTTATATCTTATATTGGAAGAGCGCCTAATGATAGAGAGAGAGAATTATTAAAGGACGCAAGTTATGAAGATATGGTATGGATACTACTTAACTCACACGAATTTAAACTTATAAGCTAATATGAACAGACGACTATTTATACAAACCCTAGCAGCATCTACTTACGGTCTCAAGACATTAGATGCTAAAGACGCACCAATTGCTTCTAAAGCTAAGAATGTTATTTACATTTGCCTAGATGGAGGTATGAGCCATCTCGACTCTTTCGATCCTAAAGATGATAAAGAGGTAATGGGCGATACTACAAAGATAAGCACTAATGTAAGTGGTATAGAATTGGGTAATCGATTACCTAAACTAGCTGAAGTAGTAGATAAAATGTCTATTATAAGATCGACACATTCTAAAACAGGAGCTCATGAACAAGCACAGTATTTAAATAGAACATCCTATAGGCAAATAGGTAGTATAGTGCACCCTAGTTTAGGTTCTTGGGTAGCCCATATACAAGACAGAAAGAAAGATATACCTGATTATGTTTTAATTTCTGGGTCTTCTGCTCATCCTAATTCTGGATTTTTACCTAAGGTAAAATCTCCTCTTCCTATTATAGATCCAAATGGAGGATTAAAGAATTCAAAAGTAGACAATAAGCTTGAAGAAAGAATGCGTATACTTAGAGAAATAAATAGCAAATTTAAAGCACCTTTAGCTTCTGAGTATAATGAGTTCTACGACAACACTGTACGGTTTTTAAAGTCAAAAGATTTAGAATTATTCGACTTAACAAAAGAGAAGCCTGAAGCAAGGTCTAGATATGGTAATACTAAACTTGGACAAGGATGCCTTTTAGCTAAGCGTTTAATTAAAGGAGATATTAAGTTTATAGAGATTAATAATGGCGGTTGGGATACACATGTAGATAACTTTACTAAGCTAGATAATAAGCTTAAAGAGGTAGATGACGCATTAAGTGCTCTTGTATTAGATTTAGATAGTGAAGGCCTACTCGATACTACACTTATAGCGCTTGTAACGGAGTTTGGTAGAACGCCAAAGATAAACGTTAATACTGGACGTGATCATCACCCGTCTTGTTATTCAACCGTTCTGTTTGGAGCAGGTATTAAGGGTGGCTATGTTGCTGGAGAAACAAATAAAACAGCTTCTAAAGTAACTAAAGACCCTTATACTATTTCAGATATAAACGCTACAATAGCTCACCTTTTGGGTATTGAAGCTAAAAAAGAAAGATTTTCTCCAACTGGAAGACCGTTTAAAGTAGCTAATAAAGGCGAGGTAATTAAAGATATCTTAGCATAAAAAAGCGCCCCTGTTTCCAGGGGCGCTGTGAATTAAACGTTTAATTTAAGTTTATTAGAACTTAAATGAAACACCGACGCGGAACTGTTCATCAGTATCCTCAGCGTCGAAATCATAACCAAAGGTGTAGGTAGCAAAAAGAGCTTTACCATCGCCTAGATCATAAGAAACACCAGGTCCAACGCGAACGTCAAATCCGACACTATCCGTATCTAGCCAGTTAAGTCCAACACCAGCGGTTGCAAAAACCGTAGTAGCACCGAAAGTGAATGCATCATATGTTACATTAGTATCGATGAGAACGTCATCACCATTAACTCCGAGAGCCAGCTCAAGGCCGAGATCTACACCAGCAAGTGTAATAGGAGTAGTTGCGCCAATCGTAAGAGCCGGGTCATCACCATTAGTAGTAGTGATACCGGCTTTTAGATCAGCAACTTCGACACCAGCCACTGTTGCTGCAGCAGCTGGTCCAGCAATGCAACACCAACCGAAGGCCAGTGAAGCAAGTAATGTAGTTACTTTTTTCATATACATATTTATTATAATTACAGAATTTTCAATAGCAACGTCTTTTTTTTTATTTTTAAGACTTTCTTAAATTCAAGAAGGAATTGTATAGCTCGGGTCTGGCATAATAGTTTCCGCTGCAGATAAGGTGAGAAAATCTGCCGTCCATTCTTCAACAAGACAGAGAGTTTCTAATTCTGCTTTTGTAAAATCAGCTGCTGGTTTAGATGAACCTAGTCTATCTATTATAATGCCATTAGGACAGTGACCTGTATATTCTTTATATAAATAATCTGAATCCGCAGAAACTCCGTTTTGAAAAGACATTGTTAATTCCCACGAATCTACAACTTTTCTTAAATCACCGTTAAGTACATGCGGTATAGCTTTAATTAATGTTTTTGTAACAGCCATGTATGTATTTATTTTGTATTTGCTAGGATACCAGCATTACGCTCCATTCTCTTTACTACACCATCTCTCCCCTTTGACTTTCTCCGCTTATATTCTTTATGGTCCAAATACTCATTTGCAGCTTTTATATTTTCACCTTTTTGTAATAACTCTACCCAATCCATACTTGGTAATAAATCTCCCCTATAACTAATATCAACTAGTACAGCGGCCTGTTGATCGTTTAGATCGTTAAATGTCAACCCAAATATATCCTTAACTCTATCTAGATGATAATTTAACTGCTTGTCAAAAAGCTTTTCTGCAAATTGTGGAGAAATAGAATTTCCATACCTCTTAATCCATTTTGCTCTAGCAGCTTTAGAACCGTCGCCAATTTTATGACCTATGCCGATCGTATATACACCAGTGTCATCTGGATACGGCTTTAAGAATCTCTTATTACGTGGATGACCAATATCTGTACCATAAATTTCCGATGGTTTAATTAGATCACCAGCAAGGCTTCTAATCTCAGAATCTGATTTAGCTGGAGGAATATCCTGTGTGGGTCTGCTCTTTGTTACTTTTCTCTCTTTTGGTTCAGGAGGAGTGTCTTCAACTTCTTTATACTGTTGAATATACTCTTGTGCAGCTTGATGAAACCCTGGTGCAGATATCTTATTATCTGCAATCTCCAATGCATCTATCTTTTGTTCAATAGGAGCTGGATCCTTAGCTAAAATATCTTCTATCTTTTGAGCTGAAAACGGCGCTGTACCTACTGCTAAAAGACTTAAAAGAATTTCTCTCATACCTTCGTCAAACTGTTGAGTCACATATATATTTATTATAAAGAGGTTCCTATTGGTGGAGGTGAGGGGGATCGAACCCCTGTCCATTAAACAATCAGTATAACTGTCTACATACTTAGATATATTCTATTTTAAGGTTATACGGTCATATCAACCATCCTACATTTCTTTTAATTATGTAATGTTCTAATCTAGCTGTTTATTACGTCAATCGCTATATTAACAAC
>Ga0209756_1001789_pt1 | contig 19416 bp, 24 predicted proteins | sample ETNvirenome_6_85_FD_184071 | JGI IMG/M metagenome (GOLD analysis project Ga0209756, IMG submission 184071) | Marine viral communities from the Pacific Ocean - ETNP_6_85 (SPAdes) (version 3) | ecosystem: Environmental > Aquatic > Marine > Oceanic | place: Pacific Ocean | collected 2013-06-19
GACTCTTCGCAATCTAGACAATTACCCAAACCTACCGGCTGAATGGCTAAGATCCGCACTAGAACAAACGACGCCGGGTGCTGTGCCCGGTGATCCGGGCTACATTGAAGTCAGGGGGCCAGAAACAGGCAAAGTATTAGCATGGAACGATCTCAATCTGCTTGGCAACAAAATTCACGACAGCGCCACTATTGCGACCGACACGAGCCCAACTACCACAGACTGCATATTGCCGCCAGAAGTGCTAACGATGTATGATCTAATGAATGACCAAGATCCCGCTGTGCGCCTCATAGAACGCAATCAGGCCATACTTGGTATACAATCGGTGGATATCAATGTATCTATAGACTACTCCGAGCTGGATGATGTTGGCCTATGGAGAGGAGCAAGCCAAGATCTTGAATTTACTGATGATTACTACGGATCGTCATACACGAATGATAAACAGAAGGGATACTTGAATCAATACAGATATGTCAACCTTCCCGTACAAGTAACTACATCATTTACAGGTGTATCACGACAGCAATATCCATCAATGGCGCTCTTTGAGGAGAACGCCGTAAGAGGTTTCCCGGTAAGCGATATTACATTTTCTAGAGTGTCTGGAGTTAGAGAAGACACCAACGTATCGCCAACCTATTATCGCAGATGGCATGAGGTCGGAATGGGTCACGGCACAAATACCGCAGGTAAAATTAGGCTGGCTGCAAAGAAGAATGTATCACCACTACCCTCCGAAATCAATAACTACTATGTGTGGGACTTGGGTGAGCGTAATTATTTGGTAGATATAAGTACCACCGGGGGCTCAACGGGAGGCGATAATGTTGAGGTTACGATGACATACCAAAACGACTGTAGTGATATCGTTATAGTAAAGGATACAGACGGGGTTAAAAATCTACCATATCCAGAAATACCATACTAGGAGACCTAATGCCTAAGCGAAGATCCCAAAGAAAAAATAACAACAAGCAGCAGCAAAAAAGATGCGCTAGGAAAAAATTAAGACCAAAAACCGAGAATCAAGAAGAATATATACGGGATATGTGCGAATCCGCCATCACGTTTTGTTGTGGGCCAGCGGGGTCTGGTAAAACGGCGGTAGCGGTTGGGCTTGCTTGTGAGTACTTGCTAGAACAGAAAGTAGAAAAGATAATTGTCACAAGACCCGTGGTTGAATCTGGCCGTGGCCTTGGTTTTCTACCCGGAAGCCTGACGGAAAAAATACAACCATACTTGGTTCCAGTCGTAGAGGAGATGAAGCTCTATCTAAGTCCCGAAACATATCATTCCTACAGGGCCATGAATGTAATAGAAATGTGTCCACTAGAGTACATGAGAGGTAGAAATTTTCATAACTCGTTTATGATCTTGGATGAGGCGCAGAACGCTACGTATGAGCAAATCAAGATGTTTCTTACTAGAATTGGCAAGTCGTCTAAGGCCGTTATTAATGGCGACATAGAGCAAACGGATCTTTGTGGCGGCGCCAATGGCGGTCTTAGTTCATGTATGGACAGACTAGAGGACATCGAAGGAGTAGCCATGTGTGAGCTAGACTCTTCAGACATTGTGAGAAACAGTATAATATCTAAAATTCTTTCAAGATTATAAAAAATATTTGCAATTTCGATATCTCCAATAGATAATTGAGTAACAATCTCTACAAGAAAGGCTGATGGCTATGCCGTTGCATGATTATGAATGCACCAAGTGCGGAAAATTTTTTGAAAGCGTTTATCAAAAATTTGAAGAAGATCCGTTAACAGCATGTATGGCGTGTGGCGAAGAAACTTTAAACAAGGTTTTTGCTGTGCCAACCTTCTTTGTGAAAGGGGAGCCCACCACGGTAGGGCAGATTGCGGAAAAAAATACAAAAACAATGGGTCGCTATGAATTGCAAGAAAAGAAGGCCGTTGATAATAAGGCTAACGAAGAGCAAAAAAACAAAACGGCAATTCATCGCAAGATAAACAAAATGACCCCACAGCAAAAAGCTGACTGGATAAGAAGGGGAGACTAATGCAAGAGGATATTCCGAAGAGAGAGAGGCCGCACCACGCAACAATTTTATTTCAAATTAATATACGAGAGATGAATAAAAGCGGGGAGCTTGTTTCTAAGCCTATGAGAGACGACCAATTAAGAAAATATGGGATTGGGACAAGGGGACAGTTTTTGGCGTCGGGCCCAACCGAGGCGGCATGTGTGAAAGAGGTACAAAAAATAATGGAGAGATTGAATGGCTAGATGGGAAAACGAAGACGTATCTGACTTAAATCTTCCTGATCCAGAGAAGATAGAAACCACATTTATTGGACTACATGGCGAAGAGACAACAGAAGATAAGGCAATGGCTAAGCGTGTTGAGTCTTCAAATGGCTCTGTTAGATTCTACGTAAAATATGGTAGAAATGAATTGCTAGATCCACATAATGCCGACTCCTCATTCGCGGTCGCAAGAAGACGAACACATTTATATAAGTTTAAAAAGGTTTCAAAAGATACTTTTGACAACTATACAACGTATCTGAAAAATAAAAACAGACTGTACTTTACTAAAGCTCGACGGCTTGTAATGGAGAACTAATATGAAAAAGGGTCCACTATCCAAGAAAGAAAAAGAATTTATTGATAACAACGTTGCCATTGGTGTGCCTGATTTAGCAACTAAGCTAGATAGGTCCACAGCAGTTGTGTCTAGGTACGTTGAAACCATTACGGATGACTCCAGCACCACATCCACCCACAACCTTTTTGCAAGAAAAAAGGAGAGGGGCGTTACTGTTATGACAGAGGCTGCCTCAATGGCTAGCGACGACAATAAAAAGGCTAGAAAAACAGAAATGCCCGCTAGACACAAGGGGGCGATCCATAAAATCAGGGAGGACGGTCGGTGATATGTACCAGCTTTGACGGGTATATGAAGCGCCTTTGCCACGAAGAGCTAATGATCAGTTGGGTTATTACGCTAACGGATGGAACAACGGTTTACGGTGACTACGAAAGACCCGGAGTTGATAACCCTTGGATTAGACTAAGGGACCATTGTGAAAAACACGACGTGGTGCCGAGCAAAGTGGAGCTTTATATGTTCGGCGCAGAACACAAGGTTTTTTTCGAAGATGAAAATGGACTAGATGGTTTATTTGTGATGAGGGGTGTGGCCAAGGATCAAGCCATGGACGGATCACACTCCCAGTCGTTTCAGATACTAACGGTTGGCTTACTAAGAGATGATTGCGAATACATAGACGTGTCAAAGTATACTTGGCCCCACAATAATTTTGAACAAAAAGAATCTGTGCGTGGCCTTTCTGTAAAAAATTTGGAACAGATGATATTTAAAAATGGATCAAGGAAAAAAGAACACGAAGAGGTTCAAAAGTATCTCAACTGGGCAGCCATGTGATGCAGCTCAGTATGCCGCAGAACTTGTGTGCACCAGACGCAGAGAAAAAGAAAACAAGGGAAGTCTGGAATATAAGTTTTGGAACAAGTCGCATAAGGACCAGTATCAGGTTCAAGTCAGAGTGGCCCGTAAATTGATAAAGAAATTTGGAGAAGAGCCGTTAATAAAATATCTCATGGGCCCCAGCGGAAAAAACGTTTTCTCGTTGGGCTTTCTACATAAAAGTAAAAAATTTGTTTTATCATTAAGATTTGTTGAGGCTGGCGTTGCCAAATGTGCCGACAATCTAAAAAAAGAATCGTCCAAACAGAAGAAGACGATAGAAATTGCAGAGACCATGAGATATAAACCAAGAAAGTCTCACCAAAAAAATACTTTATTTTCAAAACTTAGGAACATTGAGGATGACAAAACAAAAGAGACCTGAATATCTGACAAAGATGATTAAAGAGTACGGTAACATAATTTCTACCGGACTTGAAGTACTCGAAGAGAAAAAAAACTACAAAACCATTTCCATTAGTCCCGCCATTGATATTGCGTTGGGCGGTGGTGTCAAAGAGGGGTCATGGCTGACACTTACTGGAGATCCTAAAAGCGGTAAAACAACTACCGCAATGCAAATCGCCGCTAACTGCCAGAAAGACGGCAGGCCGATCATTTATCTGGATGCTGAAGGTAGACTTAAGGACATGAATTTTGAGGTTCATGATCTAGACCCCAATAAAATGGAGATCGTGCATCCAGACGATAAGCCTCTTCCAGCGGAGGATTTTTTAGAAGCCGCACATAAACTTATGAGTCATCCAGATTACTATGGCGCGGTTTTGATTATTGATTCAATATCTTCACTAATTCCCAAAAGAGAATTAGACTCAGATTTTACGCCCGGAAGAGCTGGACTTCCCAAGATTCTATCTATCTTTACAAAAAAAATAGGCCAGCTTCTCCCCAGACAGCGTGGCCTTGTTATAGCTATCACTCACTATATTGCCAATACTGGCGGATTTGGTAAAGCTAAAATGTCTGACGGGGGCAATAAGATTCAATATCAAGCAGATACCAGAATGGAGATCGCTGGAGGCGGCGAGAAGATATCGGCTGTCACCCCGTGGGTAAATTCCAACAAGGATAGAATCGGACAAGTTGTAAACTGGAAAATTATTTGCTCGTCTATGGGGGCTCCGGGTGGCCAAGTTCAAAGCTGGATTAGATATGGTCACGGCATAGACAAGACTCAAGAAGTATTAATGCTTGCTCAGGATGTGGGCATGATAGACAAGGCCGGGGCTTGGGCCACATGCACTTTCATGCTTGAACACAAGGACTTAGCAAAAGAGATCAAGCCGGAGCTAAACACAGAAGACGATGAGGCTATTCTAAAAGCGTTTAAATTTCAAGGACAAGATAAGCTGTATGGCTTTATCGCAGATAATCCTAAAATAGTTTCCCTGCTGGAACAAGAAATTAAGGAAATGCTACGGTGAACGGAAGCTTTGAGGATACATTTTCAATGGTTTGGCTTATGGGTCACAGGGGCGATAGAGATCCACTAAAGATATACGAGAAGTTTTTGGCGTGTAACTTATATAAATGCATAACGCGGTATAACAATACCTTGACGAGCACCTACGAAAGAATTGTCCTTGCCTACGAAAAGTCTGGAGTTGATATACAAAATATATCTCAGGACACAATCATCACATATGCCGGTGATTTTGGGCTTAAGGAAATGGGACCAAAGAGGGGGCGATGGAGGGGTTATGAGTTATCGGGAGCTGGCATGGGTTCTTTTTTAGTAGTTGATGTAGAGTCCATACTTGAAAAATTTGATCACTGGTTTACCCCAAATCTAGAAAAAAAAATACATGATCGCATTTACCCTCTCCCGCTTGGTATATACACCCCAAATTATGCGCGAACCTTAGCCAAAACCACAAGCGAGCTTCAGGCCATTCCCAAGACGGAGTTGTGTTACGCTAACTTTAGCATGACAGTAAACTATAGGATACTAGTGGCTGAATGGGCACATCAACAGCCCTATATTAATTGCCATTTTCCTAAACGGCTTCAGACACAAGGCCAAAAATTAGAAATGGATATTTTATCAGATGAGCCATTATCGCAAGACACCCTTTTACAAACGCTTGCATCACACCAGTTCGCAATTTGTCCCATTGGAAACGGATTGGACACACACAGAATGTGGGAATGTATACTGACCAATACGGTTCCCATTGCCCAAGACAATTATGCCAATCGCATCTTTTCAAAAATATGGCCCATGATCCTAGTGCGAAGATATGAACGATGCAACATATTGACAATGATGGAAGAGTTTGAAAAAATTCATGGCGATGAAATCCAATATGATCACGGCCTACTACTGAAGCAAAACCTGCCAGAACTCATGGAAAGAATCAAATATGAATGTCAAAGGTCTTGATGGAAGGGAACACAGATGGAATCCTTCATCCAAAGAGGCGAAGACAGATAAAAGGTCGTCCCTACATAAAAAGGCAAAAGAAGTGCTTGACAGCGCATTTCCATATGATAGAATACTAGAGGAAGTATCTTTACCGGGAACCAGAACGAGCGCCGGTGGGGGCACACTAAGAGCAGACTTTTTTATACCGAATCGAAATTTGCTTGTAGAGGTGCATGGCGAACAGCACCATAAATTTAATAGCTTCTTCTACAAAAATAAACTAAGTTTTTACAGAGCTAAGGCCCGTGACTCTAGAAAAAAAGAATGGTGCGAGCTGAACGATATCACGTTAATAGAATTTAATTACGACGAGGATATAGATGACTGGCGAAGAAAAATTAAATGAATTCGTGCAAGCTATTGACGCATGGGTAGAATCTAAATACGTACACAGTTCCAAGCCGAGAGAGGAGCCAATACAGGCTCTGAGTTTTACCAAAGATAGAATTCAAAGCCTTACTAGTGACGAATGTGCGTGCTATGCGTATGAACTATACGCCTACGCAGAATATATAGAAACCTTAAGAACAAAAGAAAATGCAATTTTAGAATGGGCAGATTCCAGTATTTGGTATATAATATCTACAGTAATGCAAAACTACGGAACCCAATACACTAAGTGGCAAGAGAAGTACTACTCAGCTATAAAAGAAAACCCACTAGCCGCTCAAATATTAAAAGTGAAAAACCATGCAGAGGCGAGAGTCAAAGTGCTGGACGGCAAAGCTGACCGCCTGCAAAGTATGGCAAATATTTTGACAAATTTATCCAGAAGGAGATAAGCGTGGACAAGATAGAAGAAGCCAAAAAATTATTAAAGACAGCAATAGAAACCGATGACGCAGAACTTGTGTCTTTAGCCAACAAAATATTACAGCAGGCAGACAAGAAAACAGAATCCGAACTACCTGACCAAGCCGTGGGGAGAAACGTTAGTACCGAAGACTTCGTTGCCCCCATCACAAAGCCAGACAAAATGCCTACCCACAAGGGGTCGCCCGTTAACGACGTGAGTAATAGAGTTAATCAATTTGTGGATGATGGCTCCGAAGCCAAGGACGTATTAACTCCTGACTTTCAGCCCGTTGAACGTCGCCGCCCATCAGTCAAGAAAGTAGATCAGGTCTGCGGACGATGTAATAAACAGTATTCAGTTCACCCCACACATGTTCGAGAGTTCTTCACCTGCGACAAATGTCTAAAAAAATAAATAAAAAACTGGAAGACTTAGCTGCGGAAAGAGCCGTGTTATCGGCCCTTTGCCAGTATGGCTTAGATGCTTTTCTAGAGGTTGACTTCATTGACGGTGATCATTTTACCGACACGATGAATCAGCTTTTATTCCACTGTATACATAAGTCAATCTCAGAAAACACTAAGGTGGAACTATCTTCTATACTATCTGCTGCAAACGACTTGGGTGTATACGATCAGATTAACACAAAAGAGGAAATAGGCTTTCTTAGGTCTCTCTTTAATTTTCCCATCCACAAGGAAAATGTTGGCTCGCACGCAGCAAAAATAGCAAAGCTTAAATTAGCGAGAGACTTAAAAAAGACACTCAAAGCCTGTGAGAAGGATCTTGATTCGGTTACTGGTGACGAAGACATCATGGACCTAGTGGCAAAGATTGAAGAGCCACTTTTAGATGCCACTGGTGACATATATCAAAACTCCAGCAATAAAACAGAACTTCTTGGAGACGGTATCGACGAATATGTTCAGCATCTCACAGAAAACGTGTCTGATTTTGCTGGCATCCCAAGTGGATTCTCTCGGTTTGATATGGCTATTGGCGGAGGGCTCCGGAGGAAGTGCGTAGACCTAGTTGCCGCCAGACCAAAGGTTGGTAAATCTATGTTTGGTGATGCCGTGGCGATGCATGTTAGCTCCAACCTTAATATTCCGGTACTTGTCTTGGACACAGAAATGTCTAAAGAAGACCATTACAACCGTATCCTTGCCAGCATTGCGGGCGTAGAGATCAACAAAATTGCAACCGGACAATTTTCTGAAAACGAAATAGACAAGGAAAAGGTTAATAACGCAAAGCTTAAAATGAAAGAGGTGCCATACCATTACATTAGTATAGCCGGGCAATCGTTTGAGGCCATACTTAGCATGATGCGCAAATGGATTTATCAGCATGTGGGATTTGATGAGAATGGCGTTACAAGAGACTGCCTCATCGTCTACGACTATTTGAAGCTAATGGGCTCTGAGGGGATCAGTTCTTCAATGCAGGAATATCAGGTTCTTGGGTTTCAGATCACCAAGCTTCACAACTTCATGGTTAAATATGATGTTCCGTGCTTGGCGTTTGTTCAATTAAACAGAGATGGTATTACTAGAGAATCAACTGACGTGGTATCCGGTTCAGATAGACTAATTTGGTTGTGTACCAGCTTTTCTATATTCAAAATGAAGTCCGACGAAGAAATGGCCGACGACAACGCAGAGAACGGAAACAGGAAACTTGTGCCTGTTGTGGCTAGACACGGGGAGGGTCTCGATGACGGCGACTACGTAAGCATGAAAATGTTTGGCAAATATGGCAGAATAGAGGAAGGACTTACCAGAAATGAAATTCACCAAAATGCGAGATCTAGAGCGGAAGGGTTTGAAATAGATGAAGACATTGAGTCAGAATCAAATATCCAAGATCTGTGAAAGCCTATTTGAAGACTTGCCGAAATTATTGGATGCGTTTGGTGTTGAATACATAGAGTATCCAAATAGATATTCATTTGCGTGTCCTGTGCATGGTGGAGACAACCCAGAGGGATGTAGTATTTTTACTGATGGAACATCATCAAAGGGAAACTGGCAATGCTGGACACACCACTGTGAAGAAGAATACACCAACAACCTATTTGGATTCGTTCGTGGAATGGTGTCTGAACAAAGGTCAAAAAAAATATCACTAAATGAAACCGCAGCGTTCTGCACCCAGTTTCTCGACACCACTTTGGATAAATTAGATGTTCCAGTATCTAAACCGAATCAAGACTTAAAAATTTTAGAAATATTTAAAAGATGTATACACAGAGAGCATTCGGGAATATCGAGAGATGAGATTAGATCTAAGATAAACATTCCCTCCAAGTACTATATTGACAGAGGTTTTAAGCCAGAAACACTAGATGCATTTGACGTAGGTTTGTGTGAGGAGAAATACAAACCTATGTCTGGAAGAGTTGTTGTGCCGATATATGACGAAAACTATAGCTATGTGGGGTGTGTGGGTAGAGGTATTTCCCCAGAAATGAAACCAAAATGGCTACATAGCAGTGGGTTTAAAAAGAATGTGCTGTATGGGCTAAACATAGCATATAAGTATATACAAGAAAAACAGTCTGTGGTACTGGTTGAAGGGCAGGGGGATGTCTGGAGAATGCACGAAGCTGGCTGTAAAAATTGTGTTGGTATATTTGGCTCAAGCATAAATGATGAACAATTGTTGCTCCTTGAACAAAGCGGAGCCATGAATCTAATAATATTGACTGACTCGGACGATGCTGGTAACAAGGCATACCTACAAATAATGAAAAAATGTGGAAGAAGATTTAATTATTATAGGCCGGAAATTTCAACCAAGGACGTGGGAGAAATGACCATCGAACAATTACACACTGAACTCTTTCCCCAAATAGAAGGAATGATATAATGAATAGTAAAATTCTTGCATTCGCTGGCCACAAACAGGCCGGTAAAACCGCGTGCTCAAATTTTATACACGGCTACCAGCTCCGAGCGCAGGGTGTTATAAATACATTTAACATAACTACTAAGGGTGAGCTTATTGTAGATACAGTTATAACTAATCCGGATGGGACGGAAGAGCGAGCACATGCGGCTCTAGATGTAAGCAGAAATGATGAAGAATTTGCCGCGTGGGCAATGTACAACATGTGGCCATACGTGAAAAAATATTCTTTTGCTGCTCCGCTGAAGGAAATTGCTACAACCCTATTTGGCCTTAAGTCTGAACAGGTGTACGGCACAGAGATACAAAAAAACACTAAAACATGGTTCAAGTGGGAAGACATGCCGGGAGTTATTACAGACAAGGCAGCAACAAAGCATAAAGATATTCAGGCGGCAATCGAAGAAGGAAGAATCCAGTATCATAAGCCGGGCAAAATGACTGCTAGAGAATTTTTACAGTTTTTTGGTACTGATATATGTCGCAACATCTTTCCGGACATCTGGCAAGAGAGACTGATAAACAGTATAGCCGCAGAAGGGCCACTGGTGGCAATTATTGACGATTGCAGATTTCCAAACGAAATAGAGGCAATTCAGGCAGCTGGTGGAAAAGTGGTACGTCTTACTCGAAGTCCACACAAAGATGGGCACGCAAGCGAAACTGCTATAGATGGTTACAAGAATTTTGATGCAACGATTGACAATGCGAAACTTTCCATGCATGAAACTAATGTGGAAATAATCACGCTGTTGGGTGAGTGGGGCTGGCTAGGAGAGTCGGTTAAGCCGCCGGAGCTGAAGCCGAGGACCCCAGAACCCGAACATCCGAAACACCCACTACAATCGAGCGATGAGCCCGAATTAGTGGGCGGCATACACACCATAAAAAAGGAATCCGAATGATAGTTACATATATACGTAGCTCTTCTTACAACAATTACGATTACTGCCAGATGCAATACTTTATAACGTATGTTCTGGGACATAGATCTATATCAGGCAAGAAAGCACAATTGGGAACGATTGTTCATAAGGTAATGGAGTGTCTGGCAGCCTGCAAGAAGGAGCTACAAGAAACAAATAAAAAAATAGGGCTCTCCATAACAGACGATGCTCTTGGTGAAATAAAGTTTACGGCAAAAAAACTATACACTAAGAAGTTTGTCAAGGATTTGCTTGACTCAAGTTACCAATATTATACCGAGAGCTGTACGCATAGCTACAGCGGAGCCGATTTAAGGTTTTGCAAAAAGTCCGTTGATGACGCCCTCTCCTATAACGATGGGCAATTTGACCCTCGCAACAGAAATGTGGTGGCATCAGAGCCACAATTTGATATTCCAATTGAGGAAGACTGGGCAAAATATGAATACACAATGCCAAATGGAGAAAAGGTTACGGGCCAGTTAGCTATCAAGGGAACTATAGATCTGGTGACGGAAATAGATGATGGAGTAATCGAAGTAATAGACTGGAAAACGGGAAGAAGGCTGAATTGGGCTACGGGAGAAGAAAAAACTTACGAAAAATTACTTGAAGATCCACAACTCTTATTGTATAATTATGCAATATCCAAGATGTTTCCAGAATACGAACAGGCAATTATGTCGATATTCTATATTAGGGACGGTGGTCCATTCAGTATGTGTTTCGATAAGGCCGATCAAACAAAGTTCTTAGGTATGCTGGAAAAGAGATTCAAGCAGATAAAAAGAAATGATTCTCCAATGCCTATTTCAAGAAATAGATCCCACTTCAAGTGTACAAAGCTGTGCCATTTCTATAAAAACAATTGGCCCGGAACAAATATGTCTATGTGTGAACATGTAGATGAGCACTTGAAGGCATGTGGAGAGCAAGAAACGATAGAAAGCTGTAGCCGAGAAGGATTTGAAATAGGATACTATGAGGCACCCGGATAATGATTGAAATAAAGATAACAGAAGAAATGAAGAAGCGGGCTTGGAGCAAGGCTCGCAGCATGGGAGAAATTAACAATTCGATCACAAAAGGCGGCGGTAACATTGCTGGTTTTTTGGGTGAAGAAATCGCTAATAAGATTATTAAAGGTGATATCAATAACACATATGATTATGATATAATTAAAAATGGTGTTACATACGATGTTAAAACAAAAAGATGTACTAGCGAACCCAAAGAATATTACGAGTGTTCCGTCGCCGCTTTTAACACTAGGCAAAAATGCGATCATTATGTTTTCGTTAGGGTGGAAAACGTAAAGGGAAAATGGGGGCGTGCGTGGATACTGGGCTCCTATGAAAAAGATAAGTACTTCAAGGACGCTAGATTTTTGAAAAAGGGACAGATCGACGGAAACAACAACTTTAGGGTAAAAGCAGATTGTTATAATATCGCTATTAAGGACCTGAAAGACGTATGAGCTGGATACCAATAAACTGCAAGACGCACTTTAGTTTGCTTCAAGCGTTCTCTAAGTGCGAAAAATTGGCCCAAAAGTGTAAAGAGTATGGATATGGAGCGTGCGTCATATCCGACATGAATACTGTTTCTGGGGCTGTAAACTTCCATCAGGCATGTCGTAAGCACGGCATTAAGCCCCTGTTGGGATGTGATTTCGGGGACTACATTCTCATAGCGAAAAACAAAGATGGGTGGCTAGATCTAATTAAAATTGTATCACAGCACGATCTGGAGATACTCAAAAATGGAGCCAGTCAAGGCAATCTTATTTGCGTCACCAGAGACATGCAGCCCGGATATAAAAAACTATTTGGCCCTAATTACTTTTGCTACAATTACGACACCCACAAAGTATATTATGTGACACAAGACGAAGCCGAAGCCCATCGTGTTATTTTATGTTCTGGAATGAAAACAACATTACCTAAAGCAAGGGCCAAACTCAAGAAAGGCGAAGAAATTGGACATCAAGAGTTTTTTGAATCGGATGGTTTTTATCTTCCGTCTCCCAAAGAAGTTGAGGACAGCAAGAAAAACATAGATCTATTAAATAAAATAGCCGACATGTGTGAAGAATATGAAGTCACAGGAAAACCGATGCTTCCCAAATTTGAGTGTCCCGAAGGATTCAACGAGGACCAATACATAAAAGAACTATGTAGGCGTGGGTGGCGTGTGAGACTAATGGAAAAAGGTGTCGTTTCCGACCCAGAAAAAAAACAAGAGTATCTAGACAGGGTTAATCGGGAGCTTGAGGTTATTTTTAAAGCTAGTCTGTCTGGGTATTTTTTGATTGTGCAGGATATTGTAAACCACATCAAGGATCAAGGTTGGCTGGCTGGTCCCGGTCGTGGATCAGCTGCGGGATGTTTGATATCTTATCTTTTGGGTATCACAGAAGTCGATCCTATCCGGTATGATCTTATTTTTGAAAGATTTTACAACGAAGGAAGAAACTCAGAAGATCATATTTCACTACCAGACATTGATGTAGATGTTCCGGCGGAGCATCGTGACGAGATCATAGAATACATCAAGCAAAAATATAATCCCGACAACGTGTCACAAATGATTACATTTGGTAGACTTCAGGGACGAGCAGCACTAAAAGAAGTATTAAGGATTAACGATGCTGTGTCATTCGCTGAAATGAATGAGATAACTAAGTGTATTCCAAATGAAGCAGACATATCTGACCAATTGGAGATCATGGAAGATAGATCTATAATCAAATGGACACTGATGAATGAGCCGGAAGAACTAAAAGAATGGTGTATTATGGATGAGCAAGGCGGCTTGGATGGATCGCTGGCTTCACTGTTTGATCAAGCCATTAAAATTGAAGGCACTAATAAGTCACAGGGCAAACATGCGGCTGGTGTAATTATAGCCAAAGAAAGACTCAAGGATATATGTCCGATGACGCTGGATAGAAGCGGACAAACTATAGCCGCCTTTGAAATGAACGATCTGGAAAATCAAGGACATGTTAAATTTGACATTCTAGGAATAGATTTATTAAGCAAGATAATGGATATAACAAATGAATAAACTTAAGACGAACGCCCAGCGAGGCGACTACAAGTCCGTAATATTTTCCGGCTGCTCGATTGAGTGCAACGGTGTCTCAATATGCAATCTTAGAGATCATAACACTAGTAGCACAGGAAATGGGGGATCTAGATATCAGGTATGGTCAGATAGGTACAGGTGTTATGATATGTTCTATAACATAGACGATGCCGTAGACAAGTTTCTTGAGCTAAAGCAAAGGAGATAATCATCAATTATCGCGATATTATAGTTTTCGACTTTGAGACGGGTGGCGCTAATCCACACACCTGTCAACCAACCCAAATTGCCGCCGTTGCCATACACGCCAGAAAGCTAGAGATTCAGCCGGGCGGAACTTTCAACAGCGAGATCAGACCCATTATAGATGATGACAAGGCTATCGAGGCAGGTGTTGGACCACTCGAAGACAAAGCGCTAGAGATAACAAGAAAAACAAGAAAGGAACTAGCTAAGGCACCGCTTCCTAAGACAGTTTGGAACAAGTTCGCCAAATTTTGCGATAGGTATAATTTTAAGAAGACTTCTTATTATGCGCCAATTGCCGCCGGATACAATATCAATGGATATGATATGCCAATCGTAGAACGCATGTGTCAGCAATACGGCCCTATTGACGAAAAGAAGGGATGTCAAAAGATATTTAATCCCATCTTCACCATTGATGTCATGCAACATATTTATTGTTGGTTTGAGAATAATCAAGATGTTAAAGGGTATAGTATGGATTACATGCGTGATTATTTCGGAATGAGTGACCAGAGCAAGGAAAACGCGCATGATGCACTACAAGACGTAAAAGATACCGCCAATCTTATGATAAAGTTCTTGAAGCTGCAAAGAGGGCTGTTGAAAAAAGTTAAATTTGAGAAGGCTTTTGCCAAGGGCGAGGTTTACGTTTAGATGAATGATTTTGATATCAATAATTTTGAAGATGATAATGTTTGGGATTTAATTTGTGATGGTCAAACTAAAGGGGTATTTCAGCTAGAATCCCAGTTGGGAAGATCTTGGGCCAAAAAGGTCCAGCCACGCAATATCAATGATTTAGCTGCATTAATATCCCTCATTCGTCCCGGTTGTCTAAGAGCTGTGACGGATGGCAAATCCATGACACAACACTATTGCGACAGAAAAGCCAACAAAGATCCTGTCACTTATCCAGACGATTCTCTTACGGATATTTTGTCTGAGACATACGGCGTTCTTGTTTACCAAGAGCAGTCTATGATGATAGCTCAAAAATTGGCTGGGTTTGACCTCAAGGAAGCCGATGATCTTCGAAAAGCCATCGGCAAAAAGAAAGCCAACCTAATGGAAAAGGTGAAGGGAGCATTTCTCAAGGGAGCTGAGAAAGAGGGGGTTGTCACTAAAGAGATTGCAGAGGAAATCTTTTCTTGGATCGAAAAGTCCAATAGATACGCATTTAATAAGTCACACGCAGTGTCATATGCAATCAATGCTTACTGGAGCGCGTATTGCAAACGATATAGGACCGTGCGATTCTATGTGTCTTACTTAAACCATTCTGATCGGAAACCTGATTCCCAGAAAGAATTGAAAGAGCTTATTGTAGATGCCAAGCTTTCAGATATTGAGGTTTATCCGCCCAGACTTCAGCACCTTTACACAGACTTTTGCGCAAAGGACCAAAGAATATATTTTGGAATGAGGCACATTAAACATGTGGGAGAAAAAGAGTGCCAAAAAATAGAAGACATATGTAATGAAAAAGACATTTCGTCCTATGCGTGGATGGACATATTAACACGAGTTATACATAAAACACGGCTAAACAAAAGAGCGGCTATCGCTCTCATATCCGTAGGGGCGTTTAATGGTGCAAACAACACCATGGATCGAGAGCAAATGTTGTATGAATTTGATAGCTGGAAAGGCTTAACCGCCAGAGAGCAAGAATATATTGCTAATGCGCGAGATAGCTATGATAAAGATACCACTCTTTCGGAATGTATTGGGGACATGATTAATAATAGCAAGATTAACAGCCGAAGACTTACCACAGTTCTTGCCATTAAACAAATGTTGGACAAGCCCCCCCACGACCTAAAGGACAACATTCCTTTAATAGCGCAAAACGAGGAGAAGTACATGGGGTGTGCACTTACTTGCAGCAGAACAGATGCTATTAATATAAATTTTTCAAGTTCTTTGTGTCGAGATATTATAAAAGGGGCGATAACTGGTAAGACAAATGTTGTTGCTCAAGTTAGTTCTGTAAGGGAGTATAGGACCAAACGCGGTAAAAATCCGGGCCAATTAATGGCCTTCTTGTGCATTGAAGATAGCAGCGGATCATTAGATTCAGTGACAATCTTTCCAGAATCTTATGGAAAATACAGGGACTTGTTAATAGAGGGCAATACTGTTTTGATGGCTGGAGAAATTTCTAAAAAAGAAAACACTTCATTGATAATAAATAAAGTTTCGCAAATTTGAAAGGGTGTAGATGAATAGATGTCATTTTTTAGGGAGGTTGACTCAAGATCCCGAGGTCTATGATGCGCAAGGCACGCAAGTAGTACAATTCATCTTGGAGATTGAAGAGTATAGAAAAGACAAGCACGGCTCCAAAAAAAGGCGTGTAGACCTATTGGACTTTGAAGCGTGGGACTCAGCGGCTCACGCAATAAGAAAATACGCTAGAATAGGGGACATCATGGCTGTTGAAGCAATAGCCAGAAGGGACAGAGATGACTTCATAACCTTTAGGGTTACTACATTCAAGATTTTGCCACAGGATGATTTTGACGAATAATGAAAAATAAAAAAGTTTTGTTTTGCTCGGAGGCTTCGTGGCTAACAACTGGCTACTCTGTGTACACAGGGGAGGTTCTATCGAGACTGAATCAAGTGGATGGCCTTGAAGTCGCGGAACTTGCGTGCTACGCTGGGCCCAACGACCCACACCTAGAATCAGTACCTTGGAAAGTCTATCCTAATAAGCCCGACCCCAGTCATCCACAGTTGGCTCTCTATAACAACAGCCCCAGTTCGCAGTTTGGCGAATTTTCTTTTAATCAGGTGTTACTTGATTTTCAGCCCGATATTGTCATGGATATACGTGACTGGTGGATGATGGAGTATCAGCAACGGTCACCATTCCGTGATTTTTTTCACTGGGCGATCATGCCCACGGTAGACGCTGAGCCACAAGACGTACAATGGATAAACACTTATTCATCTGCCGATGCTGTGTTTGCCTACTCTGAGTTTGGTCGCGATACCATGTTGAGTCAATCCGATAATCTTAAGTTTATTGATTTGGCTCCACCCGCAGCTAGTAATAGCTTTTTTCCAGTGCTGGACAAGGCACAACATAAGTTGAAAATGGGCATAGACCCAGAGACCATGATTGTTGGCACCGTCATGCGCAACCAAAGAAGAAAGTTATACCCAGACCTTTTTGAATCCTTTAGAGAGTTCTTAGATCGCACCCAAGACCCTAATGTATTTCTTTATTGCCACACGTATTATCCCGACATTGGATGGGATCTCCCCACCCTAATGGATAAATTCAATATTGCGAACAGGGTGCTATTTACATATAAATGCAAGCAGTGTGGCGAAATTTCTCCAGACTTCTTTCAGGACGCTGTTCAGCTTTGTCCGTCATGCGGAACCATGACAAAACAATTGACGGGAATCGCCAATTCCATAAGCGAACAAGAATTGAGCAAAATATATAACCTGTTTGATATCTATGTACAGTACGCTAACAGCGAGGGCTTTGGAATGCCACAGCTAGAAGCGGCATACTGTGGCCTTCCCTTAATTTCAACCTATTATTCCGCAATGCAATCCGTTGTCGATAATTTGGGGGCGGTTGGCATTAAGCCGCTTGCATATTCAGTAGAATGTGAAACGGGATGTAAGCGTGCGATTCCAGATAATGCGGCCTTCGTGGATTCTCTGGTGGAGATGCATGAAAACAAGGACAAGCTACCCCAACTTGGCAATAATATCAACCAACGGGCTAGGGATACATATACGTGGGACAAAACCGCCGATGTGTGGTTATCGCACATCAACTCAGTAGAGCCGAAAGATCCGCGACAAACTTGGTTTTCGCCGCCTAAAATTTTTCAACCAGCGCAACAATTGCCTCAAGGTGGCAGCATGATTGATAAAGTCAATTTCATTTTTACCAATATGTTACATAAACCTGAATGGCTTGGTGGCTATCTATGGAAAAGGGTTCTGCGAGATTGTACATTCGGCTACAGGTGTGAAAACTTAAACAAAGATTTTTATTTTAGTGAGTCGCATGTCCAATCTTATACATCCAATCAGCCATTCTCCATCAATGAAGCAGCTCAAGAAATGATCCATTTTAGAAATCAAATTAATCAATGGGAACAACAGCGCTCCCAGATGATTGGAGGGACTTCGCAATGATTAGCTTTATTATTCAGGGCCCAACACACGGTGCGCCAGAATTCGATTCTGACTACGGAAAAATAGCAAGTATGCACGCAATGTCAAAATGGACTGGGCAATCCGTAGTGCAAACTGACTATACTTTTACATCACAGGACAGCATTGACTCATTAAGAAAATGGTATCCGGGTTGCGAGATTATAATCTCCTGTTCCACGGGTGACGCTGACGACCTGAAGGATGTGGATCAGTTGTTTTACTATGGGCAGGATGTAGAAGCAGGGCTTAACAAGCAAATACTTACCAGTCAAGCGGTTAAGCACGCCACATACGACATAGTGTGCAAAATACGTAGCGACATGATTGCGGGAAGCAATGACTTGTTATGGTACGTCCGCAATGAGTTAGAGTCCAGACAGCGATACAAGAGAAACGAAAAATATGCCATGTTCAAAAGGTTTGTTTTTGTCCTTAATTACTTTTCTTACGTGGGGCTATTGTATCATCCATCTGATTGGATGTTCTTAGGACTTAAGGAGGATGTGCAAAGCATATTTGACATTCCACTAGACTCCGAAGATTCGGGGTGGGCAGTGGGGCCAGAACAATATATGTGTCTTCGGTGCATGGAGAATAACGGTTTTGAAAAATATATAGACTATGAGTGGGTAACCAAGAAGGCCAGCTCGACTGACACACAGGGCCGGTCGAAAGACGTGGCTAAAAACAATATTGCCCACGATAAAGTGGAATACGCAAAGCATGACTGGTGGAATGTTTTTTATAATAATTTTTACGTTCTAAACACGGGATGGTATCCACGCAAATTAACGGCTAAGCAAAAAGAAGTAATAAGTAACATGGAATCCCAGATGAATGCTCAACAATGGTATCATGGTCCGGGTCAATCCGGCCTCATGTGTCAGAAATACCCCCATAGAGTTGGCAGTAGTAATGTGGACATAATAAATCATATCGAGTGGGCGAAAGAGCACTGGAAACGAGTGGGGGCTAGGAGCTAGGAATAAAGATGAAATTTGACTATGCTTATGGCCTCCTAGAGGCACGCAATTGTGGCTCACGATCAGACCTAAGAGACCCTTTGTTTCATAAGGTCTTATCGTCTTTTGGCAGTAAGTCGATCAGTATTTTTCAGGTGGGGGCCATAGAGTCACTTGATTCTGGTTTTCGAATTGGTTCTGGATGGAGTGATGTCATATTTGGGGAACATATAAAAAAACATGGCGGACAAATAACGGTGGTCGATATTGACCTAGACCATCTAGCGCATTCAGTATTGATGGCTAGTGGCTTAGGTTATAAAATACAGCCCATATACGGAGACGCGGTGGATTATATTGAGGGGGGCCATGATTTATATTAT
>Ga0209756_1001791_pt1 | contig 19392 bp, 18 predicted proteins | sample ETNvirenome_6_85_FD_184071 | JGI IMG/M metagenome (GOLD analysis project Ga0209756, IMG submission 184071) | Marine viral communities from the Pacific Ocean - ETNP_6_85 (SPAdes) (version 3) | ecosystem: Environmental > Aquatic > Marine > Oceanic | place: Pacific Ocean | collected 2013-06-19
ATGCCTGAGTGGAAGCCCCGCGTTTGGCACTTTGACCTTGAATGGGACCCAAAGAAGGATTTCACAACCGTCATGGCAGTCACAGATAGTTACAACGAAAGGAATGTAGTTTTCTGTTGGTCAGAAGAATCGGCTAGAGAGCAGACTGAATCTATAGAAAATATCGAAGTCGATAATACAGACGAAGATGGGATTCGACACCACTTCACATACGAGCGATATTTGTATCCAAGTGAGGAATCTATGTACCAAGCATTCTTTGAATATCTGGAAGAATGTAACCCTGATATCTTTGTCGCACATGCGATAATGTGGGCCGACCTTCCCCACATTGTCAGGCGTTTCCCTGAGTTTAGGAGACTAAGTCCACTTGGAAGAGTGCTCAGACCACCTCAAGGGAACCGAGGATATGACTACACAGCACAGCCGATTTGTGGTCGCCTTTGCTTTGATACAGCGGCCCCGCTGAGAAGTGGGACTGGCTTTGAGCGGGTATGGAAAGACAGTGGCCAACCCCAACTCAAGAACCTCAAATTGAACACCATCGCTGAGACACTTGGCTATGGTGGGAAGTTTGAGATGGACGTATTCACAGGGTGGTATGACCGCTTCGATGACTATGTCGCATACTGTATGCAGGACGTACTTCTCCTCAAGAAAATCGATGAGGAAAATCACGTCCTCAACTTCTACTTATCACTCCAACGAATCACAGGCGTTTCGTTCACATCTTGTCATAACGTGACTCGATTTGCGCGGGGCCTCCTGTCGAGACGCACACATTGGAAAGCACCAAGCCGCTCTCAACAAGAGAAGCAAGAGTACGAAGGTGCATTCATTCCACCACCTACGCCCGGACGATACGAAGGCGTAGCGTGTGTAGATTACAAGGGTCTGTACCCTAGTATCATCCTCAGTCACAACCTCTCATGGGAGACACGCGTACCCAAGGGTCGAGCCAACGATGATGATGTACATGAGTTACCTGACGGCACTTGTTGGCAACAGGGTGAGCCGGGACTACTCCCGCGTATTGTTACTGAGATGTTTGACCTTCGTGATATGTACAAGCGGAAGATGAAAGAGTCCAAATCTGAAACTGAGAGAAAGGGATGGAACACCATGCAGTTGGCAGTCAAGCGAGTCATGGCGTCTTTCTACGGCATGACTGCGTCTGCGTACTGGGGATGGTCGGACTTTGACATCGCTAGTGCTATCACAGCCTGTGGTCGTCGTGCTATTAAGTTCCTAATGGAAGAGTCACAAGTACAGGGCTATGAAGCCATCTATGGGCACACTGATTCTGCTTTCGTTAAGGTACCATTCGACGAAGCACCTGCACTCGCCAAACATCTCACTGAAGAGATTCAGCAACGCTATCAAGAACACGCGCTCATCGTTGAGTTTGAGGCATACATGCCCTATTGGTTAGTCGCAGGGAAGAACCTATACTATGGTATCTGCTCTTGGCCACCTGAAGATGAGGGCAAGGTCAAGTCTGCTCGGTTTGGTAAAATCAGCACTCTCGCTCCCATTTCTAAGAACTTAGAAAACGACGTATTGTCAGCCGTTTGCACAGGCGCAGATGAGGATACAGTTATTGATATGGTGCGACCACTATCCAAGCGCATTGCTAAAGGTGATGTCGATATATCAGAAATTACAGGTACCACACGCATCCAGAAGAAACTCACTCAGTATGCCCCTAGCGCAGGCGTACCGGGCGTCAAAGGCGCACGTCACTATAATTCATACATCTGTAAGACTAAGTCTGACCTCATGGATGAGGGAGATAGTGTGAACTGGGTGTATGTTTGTGGTGTACCGGATGGTCAGCCCAAAGCAGATATTGTCGCTTATCGTAAGGAAGAGGACCTAATTGGGTATACACTTGATTACGATACGATGGTTGACAAATTGGTTAAAGCCAAAGTTAAGAGTATATTCAAGGCACTGAATTGGAATCTAGATTTCGCAGCAGGTGCAGCACGACCAAAGAGGTATTGGCATGAGTAGAATAGAAGACGAAGTATGCAAGAAGATACAACAACGCTCAGACGTTGGTAAAGACAAGTATGGTGTCACTATGGAGACAGCCCCACTGACAAAGTTAGAGTGGCTTATCCATGCACAAGAAGAAGCAATGGACCTAGCAGTCTATCTACAGAAACTGATTGAGATGGAGGTAGGAGAATGAAGTGGTTTGACAGATTTAGAAAGAAACCTACAGTAGCGGAGCGCAAGCACTACTGTCAGTGTGGTGGTGTCACGACTCGACAATCGACACTGGATGAGTTCGACCCGAACATCTTTGTACCGAAGACCCAAAGCAAACTCACCGACTTCGACCCGAACATGATACCAGTCAACACGACTGAACGTGTGGGCATGAAGAGCGATAAGCGAAAATATAGGGGGAACATTTGATGAAAGGGGAGTTCAAGATACAAGATAGATTTAATCATCGTATACCAGTTGATACTGATTTTCGTGAGGAAGTAGGTGAGTTCCGAATTGATTTCTTTGGTCGTAGATACCACAAGGAAGACAGGACACCTTGGCAATTAATGATGGGGAGAAATAGACTTATCAATTTAGAGAAGTTTGCAGGTAGTCGAGGGCATAATACCCCAGCCCCTCACCCTACTGCAGTATGCGATGCATGTGGGTTTGACGAGAAATGGGATAAAAGTTACCTCCCTCAACAATTCAACATGACAGTAAAAGCAACGAGAGCACCAAAGTTCAGGAAAGCCAATGCGTTCTACGATTTACGTAATGGGAAAACAATCTGTAACAAGTGCAACTTGACCACCGGCTCTCAGTTTGAATTAGACCCAAATGAATGGTATGCTGATATGGGTGAACATGTGGGGCCAGAGAACTTCCGAAAAGAAAAGCGGAAAGGAAAACAATGGAAGTGGAAATGATGGCTAGAGATTTCAGAATGTATTCCAAGTCCACATACCAGTGGGAACCGGGGCACAAGAAGCACCTACGTATCACCAAGTCAAGTCTGACCAGTGATTTCGATTACTGTCCAAAGTCATACGAATACAAGCGTATACATCGATTACCTGAACCACAGACTGACCCGATGATAAAGGGTACAAATGTTCACGACGCAATTGAACAGTTTTATATCAATGTCATCCCTTACGTTCAGAAAGCATATGACTTACTGAAAACCAACAAAAGGGATGAGGCCATGGAATTATTTCAGAAGGCCCTCCCTGAGCCTGAAGAGCCCTATGTACTAGGCGAGCAAGCATCTATTGATTCAAGGTTAGAAATGGACCTAGACCGATTACTCGGAGATGGAGTTACACGATACTTACCTATCATAAACGAACTGGAACTGCACGCATTTACTGATGAGACCATTGAGTTCAATGGTGAAGACATTACCGTCCCCATACACTATGCAGGTATGATTGACCGAGGCTTCCGTACACCCGAAGGCTCAGTAGCCCTCATGGAATTAAAGACAGGTAAATGGGTGAAAACTCTCAAGGGTGCTGACTGGGTTGACTCTGATTTCAAAGTAAAGTCTATGCGCACAGAGATGGCATTTTACAAGAAATTGCTTCAGTTATGTGACCACGAGTACCAAGACGTAACGCATTGGGGCTGGGTCTATCCATCGGGTGACCAGATAGAGATACCTGCAATGAACAAGTATGGATACGAGCAGAAGTCTGTCAATCGCATTTGGTATGAACCATGCACAGGCCGTCGCCATAATGACTACTCCAAGAAGATTCGTCGCATGGTAGACGCTCTTCTCATCGCTTACTTAACAGAAAACTTTGAAGCCAAACCAAGTCAAGGGAAATGCGCTTGGTGTTCATTCAAGGACATCTGCCCTGCGTGGGAAGGTAGTGATGACCCAGAGGAATATCGAAAAGCATGGGAGGCAGGTGAGGAGGAATGACACCGAGGAAAGAAATTACGCCACGCTTGATAGCACTCATATGTGATTCACTAATGAAACACCTTATGGGTCGCCCTGTCATTGTATCGTTCACCCACCTAGGGCAGAATAAAGACTACACCATCGCTATACAAAAGAGCCTATACGAGTTTGACCCTGAGATGGAATCAGGTCAAATGGGACCGATGCACATCGCACTTAACCGCCGTCTTTTCCAAGATACAGAGGAATTGCTGAGAGTATTAGATGAGATTATTAAAAACCATAGAGTTGATTAAAATGAAAATTGTATTCGATTTCCCAAGAGAAGTCATGGAACTCTCTACCGAGAAAGGTAAAGGGTTCCGTAAACTGGTGTCTGACACCGAGGACTTTGAACGCTACTGGCAGGGTAAAAATGGGGTATCGAATGCATTCACAACCGTCTACGGATATCGTGCTACACAGCAGCCGCATAATCGTCGCGTTGATTTAATGACACCAATTGTACGTCACTTTGTATTAGACTTCGACCCAAAGAACTTCCGTGACCGTAACCGCCCTAATGTTGAGCCAGAGGTTGCATTGGACCAAGCACGTAAACTACACCATTTCTTACTTGATAACGATGTATCCCACGCTGTTTGGTATAGCGGTGGTGGGTTTCATGTATGGGTTCAACTCGATAAAGCCTACATTCCCGGCAGTGGTGCTCACCTATCTGCAATCAAGGAAGCAGGTATGCAAGTGGTTAATGACTGGGTTCGTGACTTAGATTTGTTTTGCTCAGACCCTGCAGTACCATTCGACACCAGTGGGATGATTCGCATTCCTAACTCATATAATGCCAAGCGTGGGTTCTGGTCTATTCCTCTGACATCTACTGACCTAGAGCGGGGCTTAGACCATATCTGGAATAAGGCTGCGCAGTCTCGCAGTGGCATGGTTTCCTACGGCTCTAAGGGGCTTCCACTATCAGTCAAAAAGCCTGAAGAACGAGCACAGATTTTCAACCCCAATTCCACTCCTATCGATTTGCCTACCGTGTCTATGGAAGGCGTTATTATCCTACCGTGCCTAAACGCCGCAGCCTGTCAGCATGGCGGCAATCCTAGCCACGATGCGCGTGTACAACTGGTCAAATATCTAGCCAAGCGTATGCGTAACTTTGTACCATTAGAGCGAATCCGTCAAACAGATATCGACAAGCACTCAGAGACTATTGTCAATTTCATCAAACGACTAGAATGGGCTGACTTTGATGAAGGTATCACTCGTTATCAAGTATCGACACTCATGAACACAGACTATCCACAGACTTGCTCTATGCTATGGAAGAAAGGTATGTGCCTAGGTAAGTGTCGGTACTGGGACAAAACTGGTGCAATCAAAGCGGAGGGAGAATAATGGGTCGTTCAAGGGGTGCTGGTAAGAAGTTGTGCTGGACTAGCCTTAGGCAAGTCATTTCAAAAGAACTCCTTAATTGGGAAGGCCCTCCCTTCTTACACATTCATTCATTCACGCGATATATTGCACCCATGTATTGGGAGCAAGCCATCCATAATGGTCACTATAACTTACATCGTGGGTATAAAGGAGGGAAGTGTACACATCTTATATTGGAAAGGTTACTAGTACCGGCTGCTCGTATTCTAAAGTCACTTGGTTGTAAAAAAGTCATGTACGGTAGGGCACAATCGAGGCAAGATAGATTTGGACACAGATTCTCAAAGGGACAGGCGATGTGGCTTTTACCCAACGCAGAACTTCCACCATCAGCCTTTGCTAAGTTTTCAAATATCATGAACTTAGAGTTGGGTCGGGCTAAACAGAAAAAGGAGAGAGAAAAATGACAAACCATACAATAAGTAGAGCGTGTAGCATGTGCAATGGACCGCTTGGTTCAGGTGCAAACAAAAGGACGAAAACCAGAGGGTTTGGTCTCTGTTATCCATGTATGAAAAAAGGTGCGCCTGACGAATACAGATGCCAAAGTCAAAGTACGAAGGGTACGCGTTGTCGAAAGTGGCGGTCAAGGGATTCAGATTTCTGTTCATATCATGAGGTGAAAGAATAATGCCAACCCCACCACTCGTTATCGATACAAATGAACGCGGACCCCTTTGCGATTCTGTCATTCGTTTGGCTGAGAAACAAGGATTCCCCACGAAACGTGTACATCTACAAGGCATGGGTGATTACAGAGTCGGTGGTTATGGTCACGTTGAATGCAAGAGCCTATCTGACCTATTCCAATCCAGTCATAGTGGCCACCTCATGCGCCAACTAGACAACCTAGATGCTAACTGTGACAGAGTATTCCTTGTCGTGCATGGTGATATCGCCAAGCACGTTGCTATCCACAAGAAACAAGGGCGCAACTTATCCTATTCACGCGTAATGAACGAACTCATTGGTACGTTCGCACGCATTACAGCAGACTTTGACTGCCATATATACAGGGCCAAGGACCACTCAGAGGCGGCTATGTTTATCACCAAACTACACAGTAAGATGCACAAGCCTGCGAGTCGACATGGTGCAAAGGCTGTAAAGCGAGTAAGTACCAATGACGTGAGAGCAGATATGCTACTCGTTATACCGGGCTTTGGTCCCGACCTCGTAGACCGTACACTAGAGAAGTGTGGGTCTATCGAAGAAATGCTATTCCAAGAATCACTGAAACAAGTCAAGGGTATGGGGAAAACTTTGCGGAAACGCTTACTTGACGTGCTAACTTCGGAAGAGCCTGTGAGGATGGAAAAGCAATACAAGAGAGGGAATAAAAATGATGGAACATCGAGCAGATAAATATGAGTGCGTAAATAAATATCCTATTCTAAGAGGATACTTAGAGCACTATAATCAAGTAAGTAGGAACAATGAGATTCCGGGGCTGTTATCGTTCTTCTTCATACAGGGACAAGCCGCTATACCATACGTGCGTATTCCTGTAGGTGGGAGTAACCTTGACCCCCGCGTTAGTATATTTTGGATTCAAGATACACGTACGGGTAAATCGGCTTCTTACCAAGTGATTGAACAACTACTGAAAGCCGCAGGTCTAGACAGCGTTGATTACAATTCAGGTAACGACGCAGCCTTAGTAGGTACGCTCATACCTGACCCTGATGATGAGGATAGACAAAATCCACAAATGATTGTCAGGCCCGGAATATTGGCCGGTCGTAAGGGCCTTAACTTCGACGAAGGTTCAGTACTGCTCAAAGGTGGACAGCACAATGAGAATACAACCCTTTTCCTACAATCTGCACTAAACTCTGCAGGTACTGGGCGTAACGTACTAGTCAAACATATGGCCAGAGATACATTTACCATTAAGTCAGAAGTAAGTTTGTGGATTACCACTTACCCTCCTAAGGGTATCAAGGAACACGTTCTTGAGAAAGGTATTTTCCAACGCGTGTTGACCTATTGGCGACACTGGACGTTGGAAATGAAACGGGCAGTTGCGCATGAATTGGCCACTGCTGTACATAATAAGCCTGAGTACACGGTATCGTTTGATGAGGTTGCTGACTATTTCATTGATTTACAAGAGCGACTCAAAGCAAGGACAATTGAATTAAGCACACTGAGTCCTTTGGAGTTTAACGACATGAACGCAGATGACCAAGAAACAATGGTAATGTCCCTCATGGACAGGATGTTTACTATCGATACTACATACGTACCTGCACTCATAGATGCTATTGATTCATACTATAGTCTAGTTGAAAACATGTCAGTCGACAAACAGGGCGTCTGTGCATCTTTCATCATGGGACTTCAGAATTATACAAATGTACTGGCGCACCATATGGCTATGATTGAAGGCTCTTGGACTGTTAGAGGTGACCACGTTGATATGGCAAAAGAGATTCTCTATGACCTATATCATAACCTAATCCATTGGCTAGAGTCGGAAGTCAAGGTAGGTTCAGGAAATAAAGAAAAGGCACAAATGGAAGGATTTTGGATAGATGCTTACAATCGCTGTGAACGATTCGACTTCGATGACATACGAGGACAAGGCTATGTTAAGAAATCCGAACTACTGAAAGCCTTTTCACAGGTGTCTAATTTTAGTAGCCCAAGTACTATCAATATCAAGTACAACGAATACGGTGCTAAGATGTTCAAAGACACCAGAGAAGGCGTAAGGGTTTACGTCAGATTAAGAGATGATTACCAGAAGAAGTGATAGAGGAGTGCCCTATCGGAAAACAAGGAGAGAGAAGAATGCCTATGTACAAATGCCCTGAATGTAAACAGGATGCTGTGTCAGAACACTATATGCGATGCACCCGTTGTTATCGTCCATTCTTGATAAAGGAACTAAAGGAGGTCAAAAGAAATGCCCGGAATGCTCGCGCTTGATATCGAAACCACCAACTTCTCTCATGAGATTGGAGGATGGGGCAATACCCATATGTTTGAGCCATCAGTAGTTGCTACATGGGATGGAGAACAGGGTACTGTCTATGCTAATGAGAATGTAGAGAAGTTCCTACCAGAGGGCACTGTCATCAAGTCACTACACCCAAAGACACTAGGTGAAGACCTTGCTAAACACGTTGCGGACGGTGGCCTCGTCCTTGGTCATAATCTCAAGGGATTCGATTTACCTGTGCTGAGAGATGGACTAGACTGCTGGACAGCAGGAGACCTCTTATCCAAATCAACTGAACAAATATTCGACACTTCATTCCTACTCAAGTCTATCATCGGCCATGCAGTACCATTGTCTGATGCGTGCTATCACACGCTCAACAAAGGTAAACTCATGAATAGTCACGACGCCCCTATCGAATGGAGAAAGGGAAATTACAGCAAAGTGGCTGAGTATTGTCTCAAAGATGCTGAGTTGGTGTACGAACTGTGGAAGCATGGTGTGGAAGAGGGATTCGTCAAGGCGCGGTCGAGGACCGATGGTGTCATAAAAGAGTTTGAAGTCGACTGGTAATGTCGACTGGCCTACGGCCAGAAGAGAGGGAATTAAATGTCAGATAATGAAGCAATAAGTGCTCAAGTGCACAATATTAGAGCAGCGAAGAAGATTGTCAATACGGTCAAGACCACACTAGGTCCGATGGGTATGGACAAGATGATGGTAGACGGTGGAGGCAACGTGATTGTCACCAATGACGGTGCTACCATCATGCAAGAAATAGACGTGGCCCACCCTGCCGCCAAAATGGTGGTAGAAGCAGCAAACACGCAAGAAAACATGTGCTATGACGGCACAACCAGTACAGTCGTATTGGCAGGGGAATTGCTAGGAAACAGCGAACTCCTGTTCAACAAGGGCCTGCACGCTAATGTCGTCTGTCGTGGATATCGCCAAGCATCTCGATGGGCCACTGAACATATTGATGGAATGAAAGTGTCATCCAAGAAACATCTGAAGCATGTCGCTCAGACTTCAATCACAGGCAAATCGCTGGAATCCTCAATGGACCATGTTAGTCAACTATGTGTGGAAGCCGTAGAGAATGCAGATGGTGAGTTTGAGCGCATCCGTGTCCTTTGTCAGCCCGGAGGAGCACTTGATGACTCAACGTGCTTCTCAGGCGTCGTATTACACAAGGAGTTCGTACTCCCTGCAATGCCACTCAATCCAAACGGCCAAGCCCTACTCATCAATACAGGTATGTCTGCGGACAAGGGTGATGACAATATCCAACTCCAACTTGGCTCAGCAGTTGAGTTACAGCAATACAAACGACAGACTGGAAGAGACAACTGGTTGGAAAAAGCAGAACTAATTGCCTCTAAGTTACCAGATGGTGGAATTGTTTTTGTCCGAGATTCGGCAAATGAAGTCGTATCTTCTGCACTAGCCCGGAAGAATATCAGTGTTGTACACCGTATTCCAGAAAGTGACATGATTGCACTAGGTAAACTACTGAACACCACTAGTGCGCACACGCCTGAAGATTTGCATGAGGCTGTCCCTTGTGATGCAGAGTGCAAGACCATTGGTGACATGAAGTATGTCGTCGTCAAAGGTGAAGGCGAAGTTACTACACTCATCCTACGAGGCGCAACCAAGCAGACGCTTGATGAAACTGAGCGTGGATTTGAGGATGCGCTTGGTGTCGTTTGCCTTGCTTACAACAGTGGTAATGTCGTGCCCGGTGGCGGCGCAGCATATCTCAATGCAGCCCTACACCTACGTGCTAGAGCAGCAGAAGCAGGTGGACGGGAACAGATGGCTATTGATGCCTTCGCAGACGCCCTAGAGTCCATCCCTGCTGCCATTGCGGAGAATGCAGGGCATGACCCACTAGACACTATCCTTGCGCTACGCAACGACCACTCTGCGGGTAAACTCACTGGTCCTGACATTGAGAACGGTGGAACCTGCGATATGGGAGAGGCGAATGTCTGGGAACCGCTGGCACTTGTACGCCAAGCAGTTCAGTCAGCAAGCGAGGTCACCATGAGCATTCTGCGCATCGATGACATCATCGGCATGAGAGCAGAATGACTCAGACGTAGCACGATTTAGAGAATTGACTCACGGTCTTGCTTATACCTAGTAACCCCCTCGCCTGCTTTATGTCGAGCGACATAGAGAGAGAAGAAGAAAGGTCCATAGGACAAATGATAGCAAAAGCATTTGATGAAGTCGGTTATAATTACACTTGTCAGGTTGCGTGGCAAGACGGTTATGAAACTTACGAGTTCGGGTCGTATTACCCTGAACCCGAATACTACCGGAAGTATATATTAGTCAAAAATGTAAGATGCATTGGTATGGATGGGGGGTGTATGCATGGATGAAAGAGTAACAGAAATTACTTATCTAGAGGGCAAGGAAATCAAAGTGGTTAGTGGAACAGTAGTCCCCGTACAAGGAGGCCCTACTGTAAACATGTGGTGCATTGACGACGGTGAAGACCGCTTACTTTGCATCAATGAAAATCGTATCGTTAGTATTCGTTACAACCCACCCAGTTGCTTTATTTTGGATATGGAGGATATAGTTATCCATACTGAGATGGCTAAGGAAATGAGTGACATGCATCTAAAATCAGAATACGATAGCATGAGTTCGTCAGATAATTCTGATATGGGTGGCCCAAGTTACCTATAGGCTCACTTCCTAGCCATTTCCCTGAGAAACAAGGAAAGTCGACCACCTGCTCGCTTACTAACAGGCGATTTCTTTCGCTTGCGTAAACCGACAGGCCCCAGCCCCCCATGCGGTCTCACGTAACTGCAATGGGGGCACTGGTGCATGACCACTGGCTCGCCAGACACATACCGCCCCGAAATTGACAGGGGAATAGATATCCTTCGACAGTTCTCACAATCACGCTTGAACATCTCAATGAGTCTACCCATCAAATCACCGCATGGTGGTCCAATACATGCCAATTAGTGCCATCGAATACAAACTTAGCATATTGGTCTGCTGCTACATTTAGCAGCGTACTGGACCCAGCAGGGGCGTTAATGAAGTTCAGTGCATGAGCACCAGCCGTATGGTATATCTCAATGACATGTCCCGGCGGGAATGTACCAGATGGGGTGAATGTAGTTGTATTACTGGTCGTCGCAATCCACATATTGGGTCCATCAAAGGTACAGGTCTGAGTAGTTGATATGGTCGCTACCTTGACCTCACTTGGCCCCAATCGATGCGTGTAAGTTGCAATCGAGCCACCCATTGTATGAGGGGCTGCGTAGTATAGCATACCATGAGAATCAGGCGTATGGCTCTGCCACAATGCGCCAAAGAAACTGTTGGTAAAATCACCACTCTCAGGGGAAGCATACAGCGCAGCCAAATCAAGGTGAGAATCAACAGCGTTTGCTGAAGTCACGATATTTGTCCCAACAGTACTACCACCCTTAGACACATGTTGCAAATACATAGGGCTAGTACGCACGTATACACGTCTATCGTGTAATACAGGCGTTGCACCCAGAGATGCCGTTACACTACCTGCACCTGCTGTCATGGTGTATCTGAGTACACCTAATACGATATGCTGATGATTGTTCCTAGTGAGGCCCAGTAGAGGGTCTGAAAGGAATGTAGAGGGGATAAGAGGTGTACCAGTACTAGGGGCGGCAGGACTACCCATTTCATATCGAATACGAGTCGTTGTCGTTGAATCAGAGCAGATGTACACAACCACGTAAACTTCACTATTAGCAGAAGGAACTGCAGGTAAATCACCGTTGTAATTGGCTGTACCAGTAGCCCCTATCGTAATCTGTTGAGTTGAACCGGGTCCACCTGCAAACTTGTACAGTACACCGTCAATAACGCACCATCCTCCGTGTATCGTTACGACGCCACTGGCAGCAGTTACAATATAACCGGGTGTTGATGTAGCAATACTATTACGAGAAGATGCACCAACGGTTGCATCTTCAAGTCGCAAGATACCATTTCCATGTGCTGCCTCAATAGGAGCAGTAAGGCTAGGGGAAGATAACCCATCTCCATCGCGCAAGCCTTCAGCACTTGTACCCATACCCGTTGCACTTGTGTGACCAGCCTTTGGATTGCTCATGGGTTCACCTCAACAATGGCAGAGAATTGAATCTCGTTGTTATTCGTCTTGGTGACTGCATCATAAGTGTAACGGAGAAGAGCAGTTGTATCGGTAGCATCACTAGGATTCTTGTATTGGACGACAACTTCTCTAAGGGGCCGAGTAAATGCAGAATCTAGAGCCAGTTTGGCCTCTATAGACAAAGTGTGGTCATCTAACACCCGTACTGTAGGTGTTACTGTTACTGCGGGCTGTGAAGCCCCTACGTCATCTTGACTCGCTAGATTGCCACCAAAGCCGAACACGACTTGGTTAATTCTACTCTTCAATGTGTCAATCATATATCTGGTTCCTTGGTTTAATAATGGCATCATCCTCGCCTCCTACTATCATACGTCCCCTTATTCATTCCAATCTTCAGATGACTGTTAAATGCCTCTTTCATGGTATTGTTGGGGAATAGGAATAACTCTTCATTATCAATTACTGAATGAGGTGATTTGATAGCAATTGTTACATTGGTTGTAGTTCGACTAGCGACCTTCCCCAACTTGTTACCATTACCTTTGTACACCCAATCACCGACAGCGAATGAAGTACTGGCTGCTATTCCATCTGTTGTGAATGAAGTTGTACCAATCGCATATCCGCCACCGTTATTGATGAGAGTGCCCGTAGATTTGAGTTCACGCCGACCATGAATCGTCCCCCTCGGTTTACCAATAACTATACCTTGCTTGCGATTCTTCACTTCTCTTACATTCAATTGCCAAGTAACTTTGATATTAAACCCAAACGAAGTAGAGAACTCTTCAGTAGAAAACTGTCTATTTCTCTCTGAATTATTGTTCAACGAAGAGGAAACATCAGCCTCTTGGAATCGTTGAATAATATCTTCTAAGGAGGATTCTACACTGTTAATTTTGAGTTCAGATTTGCGCTTAGTAAGGTCATGTTGAGTAGAGAGTACGATTTTTCTTTGATTTCCTGTACGAGTATGATATGATACAACATCTCCCGGCTGAATATTTGATACATGGAAGACACCACGTAAAGTTTCTCCCCCAGTTGCTTGCTTAGCCATTGAAAGGAACTTTCGACCAATCGCTCTTGCACTTGCTTTAGTGACTGCGGTAGGTGCATAAATGCCGCCCGGTATCTCATTTACACCCTTTGCCTGAGGTCCTTTATCATCTACTTGGATAGCATTATCATCATTATTGGCGCGTGACTTTCCGCGCACAATTACTCGGTTTGGTGTATTTTCACTGACTTCTGAAACCGACCCCTCAGATACCATTGTTGAAGAAATAATATGCTCTCTTCCATGCTTTTTCTGATGTACATAGTAAATATTCCCAAATGAATCACCTCTGACGTTATAATTGTCATGTCGAGATAAAAACCGAAGTGCGGTAATTGCATCGGTTCCATAGAAATCCTGAGCAACAAAAGTACCACTTGGGTTAGGTGCAATGACTCCATTTAGAGAACTATTCGTACCCTTAGCGACTCTTATCGCAAGGTCAGAAGTACGAAGTCCTACACCAATCTTTTGAGCAATATGTACAGTCCTATTCGTGAATCCAATTTGGGATAAATCTCTCCCTTTTAGATTTTCAATTCGATATCGAGTACCCTTTGTACTTGATTCAATAGAGGAAGGGGCTAACGCTTGGTCCGAATTATCACTTCCAATAAACAAAGGTGGTAATGTACTTGAGGTAGTTACTTTATCTGCATCTGTATAAATTGCACCTGTATATCGATGACCATCACTAGGATTGTGAAGAATACGAATAGTGTCACCTTCTTCTTCTAAAATATACGTACGGTCATGTGTAGGAAGAAAGTCACTTTGAGTAGGTGCAGCGACCTTAAACCCAGTCTGAACCTTAGTGTATTCACCATGGCGTACCGCATTATCCACGAATCGAGGCTTGCGCACACGCTTCATAATCGGCGTCTGGGCCGCATTGAAACGACCAGTTATGAGATTTTTACCCAATGCCATTACTCTCACTCCGTACTGTGGTCTCCTGTGTTATAAGATGTATCGCCCGCACTACCCTTTGGATGTAATGTCTGACTAAATCGAGGCTCTACGCTATAGTCACCTTCTCCATCTCCGGCAGTGCGATTCGCATCTGCTCTAAAATGCTCTAGGGTATTCTCACTGGTTACCATGCGTGCCACAGGATTACGAATATCTGATTTCGTATATCCAGTAACGTCAACACCCTGAATCTTCGGACCCATACTGTCTGGTACAGTGATACTAGAGCCGGGTGTTAGACTGTATACAGGTGCATAAGGAGGAGAACTTGGTGTTCCTGTACGTGCACTTGGTACGTCACTGGTAAATAGACCATATTTACCGCCAGCAGTTGCTCTGTAGAAGTTAGCACCTGCCTGTGGTCCATCAAGTGTGATATAAGGTCTGAACATCTGAGAATGCTTGTAGTCTAGTACTTGTTGCGGACGATACAAGAACTGAATCGTTGAATCAGTCGTATTAGTGGTCTGAACAGTTGGGTCATGATTAGAATCTTGATATGGGTTTGATGAAGAAGAAGCACTGGCCTTACCCCAACCATAATCATCTAAAATACCTGCATAAGCACTCCATTCAATAACATAAGTACCACCGAGGGGCCACATAGCATGTGCATTAGAGTGCTTTACAATACCTGTAACAGGCTGGGCAACAAATGTAAGTGCTGTCATATCCAAATCCTTGAAAGTACGATTACCTACGTTGTAAGCCCCTCTGATATTGGTTCTTTGACCAACTTCTCGGTCTGTATGTAAACTGGCAGCCTCCGTGGACATAACCACATACTCACGCGAAGTTCCGTCGTTTAACTCACCTAATGTATCTACATCTAAGCCCAATCTGAAATCATCTCTAGATACTGGGTCAGCCCCTCTACTATCAGCAGTCACTGTTTCAAAGCCCTCGCCTACTGATGCACTAGAACGAAGTAATCCGTCATCTGCATTGAGGTCTACACGGTCACTAATACCTCGTTCTATCTCTCCGTCCTGCAATGTTAAGTTACTTGGTCGTATTAGGCCCTGTCCAAAGGCTGGTTCGGCTGTACTATGTGATAATACAAGGCCGGTAGCATCATGTGTTTCACTCACAGCCATAAGGAGGCTTTCATTGAATACAGTTGGCCATCGACACCCTCTTCCATCGCCTCTATCGCCTACACGAAGCGCACTGGCTGGGTTAAACCAATCGACGCCACCACCGATATTTCCAGAAGCAGTATTACTAACGTAATTATTACTCCCACTATTTTTATCAGTATAATCACCATGGAATAGATTACCACTACCGGCAGCACTTCCGTCCTTTGGTCGATGTGTGATATTTGTATCAAGATAAGCATCTTCTGGGTCCCATGAAGGTCGAATACCAAATCCTCTTACAGGGAAACGCCTGATATCTTCACCACGCGTATTACCCCACCAGTCGACCATATAATATCGGTGAGCGTTTGCTAATTCTGTAACACCTTGACCTGCATTATCACCCGGATATAAACGACGTACAGTAGATGCATTACGCAAAGTACGTACGGGGCAGCCAAATGGAGCAGTATGCCTTCTTCCATCACTATACCGTACCTTTCGACCGTATTGGTCTTGATTCATTAGTGCACTCACTTGTGTTAATCTCTCTAAAATACCTACATAAAGTGCTGTAACATTGACATCTGATAGTCCATCTGCACCTACGTAATCCCATCCCCCAGTTTTGTTGTCTTGTTGAATTAGTGGGCCATGATAATAGCCTAATAGTGCATTACTATTAGCAACCTCAAGCCAACCGCGAATAAATGGAGCCCAGCGAGGTCGATTAGCCACTTGCTTAAGGCCAAATCTATAGCCAAATCCATCATTTAGAGTATTTGGCTTTGCAGCAGATGCTACACCAGTGCTATCTGTATATGTCGTAACAGTCATTCCGTAAGTCTGACCACCCCAGCCAGATAATGCTTCAGCGTACATTTCTAAACGACTTGTACCGGGTCCACCACGGCTACCATTAGGCCAATATCCAGCAAAATTGTATTTGTCAGAACCTGAAGTAGCACCTTGGTGTTCAAAGTTGACATCTGTATCGATGAGAGCAGCGGTATATGTCATGCCGTCCGGTGAATTAGTCGGTGCAGTACCACCGCCCGGAGGTACGACCCACCGCATCGCTAGGCCGAATGGACCCTTAGACGCTGCATACGAAAAGTCATGATAGTGGATTGTCTCAAAGTGTTCGGGAATGTGGTTGTATGGCGCTTGGTTAACTGGAGTATCTGCAACTCCTCTATCGTCGTAGAATAGGCGAGTCCCGGCACCACCAGTGAAATTAGTTTTCGTCATACCAGCAGTACCACTATCTGTAAGAGTAACAGTCGTATTACCGGCTGCTCCATCTACAGCCTGAGTAACAGTCACAACTGCTCCATCTACCGTGGCAGTAAATCTCGTTCCCGATGGTCCTGATGAAGTGTTAATGATATGCATTAAATTGGTCGCAGTCACATCGTTTGATGTAGTGGCTTCAAATGTGCCATTAACAGAACTTTGGACGCTTTGCGAAAAGTCATAGTTAGTCCCATCAGTGGCAATTAGATTCACCTTATCACCAGAGTTTAATTCAGTGAAGGCTGTAATAGTAATGGTAGCAGTCGCTGCTGCTGTGGCAGAATCATCACTATACCAAGTGAAGGGTCTACCCAAGTTTGGATGCCACATGCATAAATATGCATCAGGAACATGTAGACTATTTGTATCTCGACTACCATTAGATAACTGAGGCATAACTCTTGTCATAATACTGGAATCTGAATCTAAGTAAATGCTATCAGAAGGATACGTATCATAAGGTCGGGTAAGTTTCAGTACTTGTGCAGCAGCCAAGTTTGCCCAAAAGTCAGCATTACCTTCGACACCTTGGAAAATAGTCGAAACGCCTAATGTAGCATAATCAAGAGTACCTGTTCGATTATTGTAAGTTGCAGTAAAGCGAACACCATTCTTTGTATATTCTAATCGCTCACCATAATGTGGTCTAGAAGGGAATAAATCGTTATTATCGACGGTAATAGTCTTACTACCAGAACTAAGTGATAATACAACACAAGTAGGGTTAGTAGAACGATTATTACGATACTCAGCATAGATATCCATGTAAGATGTTGGGTATCCAGCCAATGTCAATTGTGCACCAATGCAGCCATAAGATGCACGACAGAACTCATAGTAATTGTCTGGCTTATGCCATTCAAGGTGTCGCCAACTTGTTGAACTGATTCTAGTAACAGTTAGTGTAGCATTGCCGCCACCACCACTAACTGTTACTATATCACCTAGTCGATAACCAGTACCAGCCGTATGTATTGCTACAGCACTAACTGCACCCGCAGAAACAGTTGTGTTTACTGTTAATCCAGAACCACTTCCCCCAGTTGTTGATACATTTGTATTAGCCGAATAACCAGAACCACCTGTAGTAATACTCAATCCATTTGCCTGAATAATACCTGATGTTAAGCCAGCATTATGCAATATTCCCCACCAAGGTATTGTTAAACTATAACCGGGTGTTGCACTTGTAAACATACCGGGTCTATACGGTAAACTACGACGCGTAAATGGTGCAGAAGCCGTCTCTTGGACACCAAGTGGATTGTATAGTGCTAAAGGTGGTAAGCACGTAAACTGACTACCTACATCAGGTTCAATATCAAGCATAACCTCGTTGATAATAACTTCACAGCCTCTTACGTCAGCCATCATGGCTTCTGCTAGAATTAGAGTATACGAGCCGTTTGTAGCAGTATCCTGTTCAACAGCAATAACTGTGTTAACCTGCTGCCCTGTCAATTCAGTAACTTTTGTACCACTTTCTGAAGGGGCTTTATTCTCAGTAGCATGATTAACGTGGAATCCTGTAAACTGTTGTGCAAATACGTTAGGCTGAATAATAATTTGATAAGCACCTACTTCTAATGGGTCAGGGAAATGGTGATTTAGTGTATATGTCGAACCGGCCTCTAATACGAGACTGTGACCACCCGCTGCATTTGTGGTACCCGGCGTACCAACAGATGCTGCAATTCCATATCCGTCGTACTTGACCTTAGTCTCTGTCAGTAACGTGAATGCACCACCATGAATATCTGATGGACCATAAGTCGCTGTAGGCGTAGAAAACCAAGCAGATGGGTCCTTACCAATACCTTGTGTTAATGTGGTAGCCGTACTCATAAACAGAGCAGCATTATTAGCAATGGTGACAGGTATACCCGGAGAGGCCAAGGTAACGAGGTTAGCCCCGACTGCTTCTACAAACCCTAGTTCAGTCCCTACACTGTCATAGACACGGTCACCAATTGCAAACTTAGTCGTAGCATCTACAGTATCAACTGCTATTTCAGTTGTAGTGACTGCGTAGGTAGTGCTGCCACCACTAGGGTGATTGACCAGCACACCACTTGTTTCATTGGCAGCCCTTGTAGCAGCCTTCAAGCCTAGTAATTCATCAATCATTGGTGTATGGTTAGAACTTCTACAAGCATAATGTAAGTCATAAAGTCGCTGATAGGCAGGATGAGCGTAATGACCGGGCAAAAGTGCCATTGTAGGCGTAACATAATGATGACCCATACGGGGGATTGGCATTGGTGTTAACTTACGAGTGGCCAACTCTGTGTAAAATGCAGCCGGAACAGCATTTCTTTCGGTTGCATCATCAGGTAATGCACCATAAATTGTAAACCAATCTATTTGCTTCATATCTGGGCTTGCACCACTAATTTCAGAATGGTCACGCAATCTCCGAGATGCATAAAAGCGAGTTGTTCCTGCAGGTACGTAATAAGAAGGTACTACCTTTAATCCACTCTTTCCTTCAACAAATGCAGCGAAATCGGGTGAATAAACGACACCTGT
>Ga0209756_1001792_pt1 | contig 19387 bp, 27 predicted proteins | sample ETNvirenome_6_85_FD_184071 | JGI IMG/M metagenome (GOLD analysis project Ga0209756, IMG submission 184071) | Marine viral communities from the Pacific Ocean - ETNP_6_85 (SPAdes) (version 3) | ecosystem: Environmental > Aquatic > Marine > Oceanic | place: Pacific Ocean | collected 2013-06-19
GGCGAGTCAACCCAACAGAGCGACGATCAGCAACAGTGCCCGAAGCGCGTAGGACCCGGAGTATCTCCACCGAACTTTGGTAGGGTTCGCTTTCGCCACCAGTCCCTGTCAAGCCTCTTGCCGATGAGTGCGGTGGCGAAGCCATCCACCAGGCGTTCTTCGGGATCGATCTGGTGGTAGCGATCATCAGCTGTGTGCAATGTCTTTTCTCTGGGTCGCCCTTCTTTCAGGGCTTCTTTCACGATTGGGCTTGTCCGGATGACCTGGTGGCCGAGCTCGTGCATTAGCAGCCAGGCCAGGGACTCGGAGGTCTCCGTGGCGTCGGCGAGCAGGTGGGCCCCGTCCTCCTTGGTGATTGCCCTATAGGTATACGGTGCCTGGAGGTCCGGCGTGATCTCCCCCTGCTTGGAGCGGGGCCAGACATGCACAGCGACGGGCCTTCCGCCGTGGTTTCGGTACCATGTGCTGATTCTTTGCACCAAGTCGGGGTCCATCCTCCATGGCTGGGTGCCTGGATGGTAGTAGAGCTGAAAGCTCATGGAACTGGAATCCATCACCGCTGGTTTGTCACGAGGCATGTTTGACTCAGGGGTATCCGTCGAGACCCATGGAGATCATGTCCCTGATCGTGGGATCAGCCGAGATCCACAGGGTGAGTCGCTCTTGTTCATCGCTGGTGAGGACCTTGTCCCAGGGGTGGCCTGTCGTGTTCGTCACCCACTGGGTGAACTCGAGCACGGTGCCTTCCGGGTTGTCCCTGAACCAGGCTTCCACGATGGGCCAGGCGGAGGAGAGGGTTGCCTGGTCGATCTCGCCATAGCGCAGACTTGGTGTGTCGGGAGTTTCCATTTTCACCTCTTGAAACCATAAGCGATCGGCAGATCTGGGAAAACCCAGCAAGCGCGACAGTGGGCCATCTGGCAGGATTTGGGATGGATGCGCTTCTTGTACTTATCACTGTAGCTGAAGCGCGTTCCAACGGGACAGGTATAGGCCACTCCCCCTGAGAGTAGTGGGAGCTCTCCGAAGGTCCAGGGCGCCACTCTTTCGACAGCTCCGGTGCTCCCCGAGAGGCCGTTGATCTCAGGAGGTGACATGAAGGCATTCAGACCAGAGGGCCTGATGATCAAGTTGGGGGCCTCTGAGGCTGCCTGGCGGAGCGCCTTGAGCATCGTGGGGAATATCCAGACCCTGGTTGGGAGCCAGAAGAGGACATGGGGGAATGCCTTGGCAACGGTTGCCCAGGCGTTGAGGTAGGCCTTCCAGTGTTTCTGGCTGGGTCCGACGCTGAGGTCGCCTCCATCGTGGATACGGAAGAATCCTACAATCTGCCCCGAACGAGGCTTTTGGGCCCGAAAAAAGTCCAGGGAGTCTCCGAAGCTTGGTTTACCCGGAGGGAGGGGTACGACGATGGCATTCGCCCAGTCGGTGCAGTCCAGAACAGGGTTGTACCAGGGCACCTGGATGCGTCTGTCTTTCCAGACGCCGAACTCGAGACCCATGCGCTCTTGGAGAGGGAGCCCGTAGCAGGGGAGACGGGCAAAATCGACGAGTGCTGCTGTCAGGGAACTCGCAAGCAGGGCTCCTGTGGGGTCTGCTTCGAGCGACTGACGCACCCAGCTCGCATGGGCCTCGTGGCAGAAGGTGTTGTTGGGGCTGACGTAGTTTCCGGCGAGGGCATAGCATCTGTCACAGATGTAGATCTCGCCTGGTGTGCGTTTGCCCCCCCCTTCTGCAGCCTTGTTTGCGGCCACGCAGGTCCCTCCTTCATAGGTAGGGCCAGATGGAACCGAGAAGGAGGGTGCTCCCATCTTGGCAGTCGATGTCCAAAACCCAGTCCCCTTCCTGGAGAAGGGGATGCCCTTTGTGTCGACGCCGTGGATTACGTGATCGAAGACAAGATGTGGGGCCCCAGGGATTTGGCTCCCCTTTTTCTTGTATGTGATGTTCTCCTGAGGATGGTAGGTGATCTGGACCTGGTCAAAGATCGATGGCTCTTTTGCAGTGCTTGCAAGGGGCCAGGTCTGGTGAGCTTCTGAGATCGGGACGTCGATGGAAAACCGTCTCTCACGGTTCTGGATCATCTTGTCCCCGACGACCTGTCTCTTTCCGCGGGTCTTCTTGCGGGCCATTTGATCCAGCTCCAGGGTCCAAGTTTGGGTTACCCTATCTTCTCCTGATCACGGTATCAGCCGGAGAGTGATGTAGCGGTGCCTTCTCGCGAGCGATCGGAGTTTCCTCAGGTGCGTCGAGAGGAAGAGGACGAGGTCCGGAAAATAGCAACGACTTTGAGGAAGCTTGGTAAGGCGGCGAAGGTCACCACCCTGGAGCAAGTTGACAAAGTCGATCGGCATGCTGCGGAAGAGATCGAGGCCGTTCTGCGCCGTGCGCCGTCTTTCCTGGTCAAGGTCGTCCGTGACACGGTGGAGGCGGCTGCCGATGAGTTGAAGGAAAGCGAAGGCCCCTCGGCCGAGCTGACGGGCATTTCCCGGTCAGTGGCCCGGGTGGTACACGATCCGCGCAATGTCCGGGAAGCCGCAGCTGCCCTGGACCAGGTCGCCAAGATCATCTCGCGGGATCCTGCGGTAAAGCAGATGACCTCCCAGATTCTGAGAACCCTCGAGCTCCAGGGGATTCTGGGGGAATCGGAGCTCGCTCAACTCGTACAGTGGCTGTTGATCGCAGCTCAGAGTGGTGAGACCATCAAGCGCATTGTCCAGGGAGGCACTGTTGCGCTCGCTGTGGGTCCTGCAGCTCTCTCGGTCAATCGTCTGGGGGACTACAAGCTCCGCCTTAGCGCTCCGAACCCTATCTGGCCCCGCCAGGCTCTGAAGCTTCAGCTATCAGGCTCGCGAGATCGCCCCATGAGCGAGATCGGGATTCAGACTCCGATGCTCTTCACCATCTCTCCCGGGAGCAGGAGACACAAGGTCCTGGTGACGCCTTATTTCAAGGCGGAGGTGGCCGAGCAGGCCTGGAAGAGAGAAGCAGCTCGTCCTCTCGAGGAATGGGAGGGCGGTGTGAGAGCCACCGTCCGCTTTGGGCAGCACCTGGTGGTGGAGCGTTCAAAGCACGAAGGGGGTGCTGTGTTGGCGCTGCTATTGCTTGGAAGCATCGTTGCTTCAGAGTGGAACGGTTAGGACCGGGGCTCCCCGAATGGAGGTTTCCATGCGTTTTGTGAGATTTTCGGCTCTCCTGGCCGTTCTGTGCTGCTTTTTTGTTGTTCCCACCGTCCAGGTTTTTGGACAGGACGGGGGCAACGCCACCACTCCGGCCCTGGTTGAGGAAGCATCCGGTGCGGCTGAAGACGCTGCTGCAAGCGGTACGGAAGAGGCAGAGGCTGCCTCGGCTGGCGCTCCTGCTCTCTCCGATGAGCCCACAGCGGCTGAAGTCGGCGCCTTTGGGAACGCCCTCAGGTCGGCCATCCAGGCGAAGGCATGGCCCGTTGTGGTCGGGCTGGGCCTGATTGCCCTTGTCTATGTCCTGCGTCGCTTTGACATCGAGGACCGCGTGGGCACCAAGCTTCTCCCCTGGGCCGTACTGGGTCTCTCGGTAGGAGGAAACCTGGGTGCAGCTCTCGCAGCTGGGGTCGATGTCACGGACGCTCTCTGGACATCTGGATACGCCGCTGGCATTGCGATGGCCGGATGGGATCTGTCGAGCATGTTCCGGAAGGAAACTGAAGCGGCTTAGGCTGTTTAGCGTCGATCTTTCCATAGATGCCGTGTGCTTCCGTCGTGGGGCAGCGTGCTATGGTGGGGGTTCCATGATCCTCTCTCAAAGAGCCGCATTGGACTATGCCTGGTCGGGTAATCCGGCCAGGTGGTCCCAGAAGCAGAAAGTCACCAGCCTCTCAAGCCCTTTTGCACTGCAGCTCGTGCGAATCATGGACGAGCTCGAGGAGGAGGGTTTTGAGCCGTCAATCCGCCTGGCCTGGCGCAACCTGGGGACCCAGCGGGAGCTCAAGAAGAAGGGGGTGAGTGACGTCTCCTTCAGCCGCCACAACCTGGTGAATGAAGATGGGCTCCCTGCAGCCATCGCGGCCGACGTCATCGATCGTCGCTATGGGTGGGGAGAGGGTTCGCTCAAAGCACGGCGGAATGCTGCTCGCTTCTTCAAGAGGTACGGTGACCTTGCTCAAGAGCTGGGGCTTGCCTGGGGCGGCGATCCTGGGCTCTACAACCTGGACCGTGAGGGAAATGTCTGGAAGCCCTACGGCATGGCATGGGACCCAGCTCATGTCTTTGAGGATCTCTCGCCCGAGGACTGGCAAGTTGCGAAGGCCGTTTCGATTGATGCGATAGCCAAGCCCATGCGCCTGGTGGCGAAATACGGGGAGGGAGGCACAGCCTCCGCTTCCAGCGACGCTCGAGATAGGGCAGCCGCCGTCGGGGTCCTGTTTGCCGCAGCGGGTCTCGCTCTCTGGTCCTTGGTCAGGTAGCCTGGTCAGCCTCTCCGTCCCCCTCCCATGAAGACAAGTGCCAGGGCACCGATCACGAGCAGGCCGAGTCCACCTGCGCCAGCTCCGGCAGTCGTCCCCCTGGCGGGGGTCACCCGGGTAGTCGTCCCCCTGGCGGGGGTCACCCGGGTAGGCGGGGGAACGTCCATCTCGAAGTGCATCTCGTCCTTGCGGCCACGGTAATTGCCGCCCCAGCGGAGGCCAAGGGAGGCTGCCTTTTTCGTAATCGGGTCCCGCTTGGATTTTGGGACCGTGCCGTAGTCGCCCAGAGGGTGCCTTTTTTCATTGATGTCGATTGCAGTTCCGCTGCCGTGGTTGCTGACCTCCTTGGACTCTCCACGGATCGTCCTGTAGTTGTAGCTGCCGATGGTTTCGATGGGCTCGATGTTATTGGACCACCAGATCGCCATTTCTTTGAGAGCGGGCGCCGCACCTGGCGCCGCCCTGAAACTCTTACCGTTTGGAAGGGTGACCTTCACCAGACCGATGTCGGAAGGATCCCTGGATGCTGGCCATTGATTCTGGGAGACGTGTCCGCTCCCGTAGCTGGCGTCGTCTGGAACCGGCATGTTCATTTCCCTACCATGAGTGAGTTCATTTCCCTACCATGAGTGAGGTTATCACAACCGTCCCCGCACCGAGGACCAGACCGCTACCGACGCCCACCCCCAACCAGCGCCAGCGTTGCACCTTCAGCTCGGAGAGCTCCGTCTGGAGAACCAGGCTCTGGCCCTGGCAGGAGGAGAGTTCAGATTTCGTCGGGTCGAGCTGGGCCTGGCAGCGTTTCAGTGTGGCCAGGTGCTTGTCGGCAAGGTCCTTGTAGGGTGTGAGCTCCTCGACAGTTGCCACGGCTTCTCGCCAGGCCGCGGGGTTGATCCCCCACAGCGGTGGTGCGTCTTGGGGCATCTCGATTTCCTGTCCTTCTGCATCGAGAAGCACCAGGCGTTCTCCTTCCTCCTCCTCGGGCCGAATGGTGACCAGGGTGCCGGAAGGACCTTCATCGATCTCAGCTGCATGAGCTGGACTGAGGAGCAGGAAGAGCCCGATCATCCCTCTCCTCCGTCTTCACCAGGATCAAAGAGGGATGCCCCTCGTTCAGCGACCTCGTCGTCCGTCATTGCGTTGCGGACCAGGTCGGCCTGGTCTTCTGCGGTCTTTTCCGCCTCGGCCTGGTCGCGCTCTGCTTCCGCCAGGTGCGTGGGCTGAGGGATATCCGGCACCTCCTTGTCCAGGCTTGCCGCCTTCTGTAGGTCCTTTGAGCGCAATAGGAATGCGGAGGCCACTGCTGCCAGGGCGGTGGCGAAGATCACATTGCACCAGAGCACTGGCTTGAGCCATGCAGGTACTTCCTCTCCCGGGTGGCCCTTCTCCCACCAGCTCGAGAGAGCGAAGACGGTCGCACACAGAGCTCCAAGAGCAAGTGCGGCGACGAGGAGACAGCTCTCAAGAGACATCACAGGGTCCAACTTCCACGAGAACGACTGCCGGTGTAGGTTCCGGCGCCGCTGACCACTACGTGGATAACAAAAACACCGCCATGGTGCGTCATCAAAGAAGATGCGAACCCTTGTACGGGTGGGGGCCGTTGCCTGTGCCTGATCCGGATCGAGCAGAGGGATTCATAGGCGGCACCAAGAGCCTTGAAGAGCATCTCGGCATCTGGATTTTCCCGATTGGAATCCGGGTGGGTTTTCATGGCCTTGGCACGGTAGGCCTTTTTCAGGGGTCCGTCCTTCCAGGCTGTAAGGGCCCCATTGTAGTCTTCCAGACTCCGACACTCCCCGAAATCAAGGGCCTTTACACCCAGGATCGCGAGCTCGTCGGAGTAGTGGTCCCTCATCTGGAGCATGCCGAAGTCTAACCGCCGCGCCCTTCCTACATCCAGTGCTCGGTGTCGCATCTGTGCATGTTGCCACTGCTGGTGGCACAGCATGTTATTCTCTGGAGATGGCCAACCTGGTGCGATGCTCGAGTTGCAGATGTCGTTTCGTCAGCAGCTACAGGAAGAGGGATGCGGTGTGCATCGTTTGCTGGAAAGAGCGCAAGGGATTCGATCTCACCAAGGGGGACATCGCCTTCCGGGAGCTGGCGACGGTGATGGAAGCCCGAGTGACGGAGCTCGAGCAGCAGCTCGGAGCTGCCGAACATTCTCTCATCGAGATGGACTGTGATGGTGGTGGTTCACTGGACGGCAATCGCCTCATGGACCTCATCCAGCTCTGCCATCCCGATCGTCATAAGGGTTCGGCTCTCTCGACCCGGATCACCAAGTGGCTCCTCGATCTTCGTGACAGGATGAGGAGCGACGCAGCCTGAGCCCGGCCACATACCTGTTTGGGATGTTTCAAGGCCCCTGGGGATGGCCGGTGTCGCGGCATGGCCAACCGTGCTATCTTTCACTCCCATCCACCCTTTGGGAGTCCCCTCAATGTCGACCTACGGCGAAGCCACGCAGGCGATGCTCACAAGCCGCTATGGTTATGCGGGCACCACGAACTACCCGATTGACCGGGTCGATCTCATCGAAATGGCCTACGGCGCCGACGACGAGACCACCTTTGACGCCATTGGTGATGAGGTCGGTGAGTCTTTCGGTGGCCTTATTTCCAGGCTCAAGGACGCTGCTCAGAGTAGCCAGGAGCGTAAGCGCGAAAAGGAGATGATGAAGAGGGCGCATCGGGGAGAGACCTGGGAAGATGTCAAGGATATCTTCACCCGGGAAGACGAGGATGAGGAGGAGATGCTGCTGGTGAAGGCGGCGCTCGCGGAGCCAGTGCCTATCGGGCCCACACCTTACGTGCGCCGTCCTCCCAAGCATCGTCGCCCTCCCAAGCATCGGAAGCAGGCCAAACACTTCAAGCCTCCCAAGCACAGAAAGGCTGACAAGCGCATGGTGCGCAAGGACAGGCGTGGGGCTCCTGGTGCCCAGCAGCAACAACAGCAGCAACAACAGCAGCATCGCAGGGCTCGTCAGATTCACCGAAGGGACGCCAGCGACTTTGGCTATGGCGGTCCTCTCACTGGCACGACGCTCTACCCCATCGGCCGCGTCGCCCGCATCGAGATGGCCTACTGAGCCACTGGTGCCCAGCCAGGGTCATCTGTCCCATCGGGAAGAGGGAAAGCAACGAGCAGGCTCTGCCAGGGGTCACCGTGCAGCTGAAGGTAGCGGGCCTGGTGCCAACCAAAGGTTCCCACCTGGCTGCGTGCCAGCTCAGGGTCGAGTAGGACCGCCACCCGAGCTCCGGCCTGGCGGGTGGTACACAAGAAGCGCCAGGGGCGCGGCTCACCCGCTTTGACCTCTGCCCGTACCAGGACCAGGTCACCGCCGACCGGGCGAGTCCTTCGTCGCGGCCATCTACTCACGCCCTCAGAGAGGACCTGGCGCAAGAGCTCCAGATCTGGGGGGAGCTCGGCGCCAGGTGGTGGGGTGCGGAGGGGGTCGAGAGTGGTCACGGTTGCTTTGAGCTCTGACACGAGAGCGCTACGCTCGATCCAGCAGGGGCTGTAGCCCTCGAACTGGACGAGGATAGCACCGTTCTTGGCGTCGATCTCGGTACCGCTGAGGCCCACCTCGAGCACCCAACGTCCGCTACGACATCGACAGAGGCGATCTCCTGGGACCCCACGACGATCAAGACGCGCCGGACATCGCTCCGTATGCAACGGCATCGGGACCGAAAGATCCGAGTTTCTGAAGATCGGTGCTGCCATTCGGGCACGGAGGCTGTACGACATTGCAATCCTCCAGTGGAGATCGGGCAGCCACGGGGATATCTCAAAGACGGTGTGGCCTGTCAGTGAGTGTATCGATTGCCACCCACAGTGGCAACCACCAGTGTGGCCTGGCTTTCTTGCAACCATGCTTTGCCGAGATGGGCTATGCTGAGGTACCCATCCCCGGAGTTTCTAATGGCAATCATGGTCCCCTACCTTCAGGAAGGCTCTTTTCGCATTTGCCGACGCGGAAAGCTCAAGCGAAAGACCATCGGAGCGATGCGCCTGGTGGGTCGGACGATCACGACGGCGACTGCTGGCGAGCAGAACGAGAACCCGCCGATGGGTACTGCACCTGTCCGCAACGAGTTCACGAACCAGTACGGCACGCTGTAGCCCCCCCTGAGCGCCTCTACATTTCCGATGCAGTGGACCTGCAAGCACTGTAGTTACGAGACCAAAGATCTCCAGGAAACGGTGCGGACGCAGCTGGCAGAGTTTTGTCCGGAATGTGGACGCAACAGCTGTTGTCCGGAATGTGGACGCAACAGCTGGAAGACCGTCCTCCCAGCTCCAGCAACTCTCACTGAAGCCGATGTGCGACGCATCGTCCGGGATGAGTGCGCCAGGATGCGCGAGCAGTGGGAAGTTGTGAACGCAGGACGCGCTCCGATGCTCCGCTAAGGATTACCCGCACCCCTACCTGGTCTCCGGTTCGGATCGGGGGAGGCTTGCTCCTACTCACTCCGCAGGGGTGCGGGTCTTTCCTGACTTGCAGTGCCACTCACCGTGGCATAGACTTCACTCCGACGAGGAGGAGGTTCAGTGAACTGCCCACGCTGCGATTCAGGGACCGTTGTCAAGGACAGCCGAACGCCACAGAATCCAGGCCGCGATAACTTCGTGCTTCTGGCTCAGGAGCGCCTGGCGGGGGTGAAGGAACTCCGGTGGCGTTGGCGAGCCTGCAAGGAGAAATGCGGCTGGGAGGGGGAAACCGTAGAGGTTCTCCTTGATCCGTTGGTTGATCGCCTGCGTGGACGCAGCCAGGGGCCCTTCAAGGCAGCACCGGATCGCTTCACCCTTGATCAAGTTGTGAGCCACCTCAAGACCCTTTCCTGATGGAGATCTGATGTCAGCCAATCCTTATGACCCCACCAAGATTCGCCCAACCCGCGGAAAGATGCTCGTTGAGATCATTGAACAGCTGGGAGGCGTCACCCAGGGAGGGATCTTTCTCCCAGCTGCGATTGTGGACAAGGCCGGAAAAGACACGGCGATGGTGCGTGTGCTCCGCGTCGGGCCCAAGCCCTTCGTGCGCAAGGCGACACCGAGTGGCTGGATCATCACTGATGTGAAAGAGCCAGATGGCTTCTGTGATTACCAGGAGGGCGATGTTGCGCTGTTTCCTCGAGACGTTCCGATGGTCTTTGGGTTCCAGGAAAAGCGTTATGCAATCGTCCTTCAGCAGGACGGCATCGCCCAACTCGACGGCGTCGATAGCGATAATACTTCCGGGATGCTCTCGGTCAGTGATGTGGCCTGGTCATGATCTTGGAAGGCGCAGCGGGTACTGACGATGGAGTGGTCGGCCCCACCCTGGTTGAGCTGGTCCTCGCCATCCAGGAGAGATCTCTCGAGATCGTGGAGGAACTCGGGGACAAGCAGCCTCAGGATCCCCGGGATCTCGCCGCGATCCTGCTGCTGAGCGCCAGGTCCCAGAGCGGCGCTAATCTCAGTGATCGGGATTGGCATGTCTCGACAGCCTGCACTTCCAAGCTCGTTTATCTCGGCTTTCTCGATCTTGATTTTTCTCGACGCAGCTCGAGGCTTGCTCTCCTGGGTGCGGTCGCCCCCTTGGCTGGGTTTACCCAGACGATGAGCGACAAGGTGATCATCGATGCCCTTGGCCGTATCGACGTCTCCTCTGGTGAAGCGCGACAGATATTGGATCAGGGTCGACGTCGCGTGGAGCAACTCTGGAAGCGGCTTGAGGATCGTCGCGTCCAGCTCGGGAAGCGGGCCGAGGAGATCGGAAAGGAGCTGGGGAAGCTCTTGCCTTCTGATCTTGAGCTCGCGCCCCACCAGCTCGAGGCGGTCGCCAAGATCGAAGCGAGAGGGTTCAAGGCCATCCTCGGTGATGATCGTGGGCTCGGCAAGACGGTAGAGTGCCTGGGCACTGTGCTGCTGCATGGTGAGGGTGCCTTTCCCTTGCTGGTTGTCGGCCCTTCCTCGATGGTGGGCACCTGGGCCTGGGAAGCCCGTCGCTGGTTGGCCAGGGTGGCCCCCCGTGTCGTCATTGACGAGGACCTGGCTCGTGAGCCAGCTGAGGAACGGCGCCTGAAGAAGGAGCTGAACAGACTTCGGGCCCATCTCAAGAAGCATGGCGTAGAAGATGGCGTGGTCGTGGAGGCTGTCAAGAGCCTGGACCACCGCTACCCGACGGCCATGCGCTACTGCGCGGTGAAGCTGGAAGAGGGCAAGCTGGTCTTCCGTGCTGACAGTCCTCGTAAAGAGGGTGTTCTGGGCTTTGGCCAGGTCCACGAGCGCCTGGTGGAGCGCCTTGTCGACGATGTTGCAATGGTAGCTGACCGGGTACAATCGGGGCGCCTGGTTCAGGCCGATGCCATCCGACGTGTTGCCGCCTCTGTGGGAGAGGGCCACACCGAGGCTCTCAGGTTCTGCGACGTCATCTTCGACGATGACATGGTTCCCCGTGTCCGCGTCGATGCCACGCGACGGGCAGAATGGCTGAAGTTGCCTCTGGTGGTCTGTGTGAGCTGGACCCGGATGCTGATGGGGCTGGGGATGCTCAACCGCATTCGCTTTGGTGGAATCATTGGCGACGAGGCTCATGAGGCACTCCGTGTCCATGACTCGAGCGCAAGCAAGGCGTTTTTGACCTTGCGTCACGGGGCGAATGTCGTCCTCCCCTCCACAGGCACCCTCACTCCGAATGGGCGCCACTCCGAGGCCTACATTCCTTTGAAAGCGGTGGGCGCCCCTGTTGGCAAGTTCTGGCAATATGGCCAACGCTACTGTGGTCCTCAGCTGCAGTGGATCGGTGGGGGACGCAAGATCACCCAGTACAAGGGACGAAGCGATGAGGTCGGCTTTGCCACTCTTCGGGCTTTCTACGGTCTTGCGAGGAAGAAGGCAGAGATCAGCTCAGACTTCTTGCCCCCCAAGGTACGCCACAAGGTCATCGTCAACCTGACCAGTCGTGAGCAGCTCTTGATGGCTGTAGAGAAAGACCGGGTGAGAGGGGAGCTCACGCGCCGCGGTCAAGAATTGCGGTGTGAGCTGTCGACGCAACCTCACATGACACCAGAAGCCATCGAAGAGCGGGTCCAACGCATCTTGCGAGCCGAGACGGTAACGGTGCTGATGGCGCTCCGGATTCAGATCGGGCTGATCAAGGCAGATCGATCGGTCGCCCTGGTGAGGGAGCTTCTCGCAGCTGGGGAGAGACCGATCATGGTCTGTGCTCACCAGGCTGTCGTTACCCGCGCCAGGCGACTGTACGCCAAGCTTGTGGGGACTGATGACGTGATGATCGCCAGCAGCAATGTCTCCAGTGCAAGGAACCGCAAGGCATTGACGAATGCATGGCAGCGTGGAGAAGGGAAAATCATGATTCTCACCAGGGCTTTTGGCTCAGGCGTGACGCTTACCTCGAGCCGTATCGAGGTCTTTCTCGAGCGATTTTGGGAGCCTGGCGTGGAGGATCAGATCGAGGACCGGATTCATCGCATGTCTCAGACGCAGGACGTCGACTTGTACTACCCTCATTGCCCAGGTACGCCCGACGATGTGGTGGCGGAGCTCAGCACCTGGAAGACCCGGGGGGCCGAAGCCTCAGTGGGCTCGATCTCGGAAAGAGCCATGGTCTGGCTTGGCCTGGAGATCTGAGGATGGAAGTTCTCCCGCTGAGTTCTCCCCCTGTGGTTTCTGCCTTCGATACGATGGGTTGGCCCTCTGGTCCGCGCCCCATCCAGCGTGAGATCCTCGAGATCGTATTCTCAGGAAAGGATGTCCTGGGTGTTCTTCCAACGGGAGCTGGGAAGACAGCTCTCTACCAGGTCCCCGCAGTAGCTCGGGCTGGGACTGTGATTGTGATCAGTCCACTCATTGCGCTCATGCAAGACCAGGTGGGCAAGACTCAGCACATCAACGGTGTGAGCGCGGCGACCCTCAACAGCCACTGCACCCCAAGACAACGTCGTGAAGTGCTCCGATCTCTGGAGAGTCGGGATCTTGATCTGCTCTACATCTCTCCGGAGAGGCTCCAAGCCTTTGACAAGGGCTTCATGGGGAAGCTGAATGTCCAGATGGTGGCGATCGACGAGGCCCACTGCACTTCGGAGTGGGGGCATGACTTCCGCCCGGCTTACCGTCGCATAGGACCGCTTCTGGACATGCTCTTCGACGGTCGGCGCCCCCAGACGATCGCGCTCACAGCTACTGCTACGAAGAGCGTGGCCCAGGAAATCGTGGGGCTTACTGGTCTACGGAACCCCGAGATCTTGCGCTATTCGCCAAATCGTCCTGCGATGTTCTACGGTGTCGCTGGCAGTGATGTAGACGTCGGGCGCATGGTGGCACGGACGGGTCTCCCCTGCCTGGTCTACGGCTCCACGCGCATGAGCGTCGAACATGCTGCGCTTCAGCTGTGTCAACAGGGCTACAAGGCTGACTTCTACCATGCTGGACGCTCCAAGGGTGAGCGGGCTGAGGTTCAAGATCGCTTCCTGTCCGGTGAGCTGGAGGTCATCGCTGCGACCTGTGCCTTTGGCATGGGGATCGACCATGGTTCTCTCCGTGGTGTTGTCCATCTGGAGATGCCCTTTTCCGTGGAGTCCTACCTCCAGGAGTCGGGTCGCGCTGGACGAGATGGCGGGCCTTCGATGGTCATCTGCCGGCACACCCAGCGGACTCTGGACGTGGCTCTGGCAATGTCGGAGGTGACCTGGCCAAAGCCCGGATTGGTAGAGCTCTTCTGGCCCCGTCTCAAGCAGGTTTTTAGTCAGTACGCACGTCAGGGATCCTGGGAGGCTCCGGGAACCATCCAGCTCACTACCACCCAGCTCGCCGACCTGGTTGGGATGCCAGCCCCGATGGTCTCCTCGATCGTGCGTATTCTGGTGGAGGCTGGTAACTTGAAGCGCACGTCAGCCAGGGAGTTGCCGGTGCATCTGACGCTGATCGGAGGAAGGAAGAAGCCTCGCGGGCACCAGCAAAAGGCGGTCTTGGCCGAGCTCGAGCGCCATGCCGATTTCGATGGCAATGTGCGTGGAACGCGGGCCTTTTTCAGCGACCGGATCGGACTGGATACCCCCATGATGCGTAGCTTGAACCTGGCTGGCATTCTCCGGTGTAGTGGGTGGGACCAGAAGGCAGCTGTGCTGGAACAGGTGAACGACGGTGAGGCCACCTTCGACCGTGAGAGAATCATCTCACTTGGTGACCGCACCCGGATCAGGCTACTCGAAGCGAAGGCCTACCTGAACACCGCCGGGTGTCGGCGGGCCTACTTGCTGAACTATTTCGGGGACACTAGCGGGGGGAGCTCTACTGGGGCTTGCTGTGATCGGTGTCTGCAACGCGCTCGACGGAGTTCGACGACATGAGCACCAACAACGGCACCACGCAAATCAATGCCAGAGTTTCAGGCACGCAAAAGAAGGCCTACCAGGAGGCCTCGGAGCAGCTCGGTCTTTCCAGCCTGTCCGCTCTGATGACCTCGACACTGGACGCGGTAGCGGGCCAGGTCGTGGAGGAGGGATGGCGCTGCCAGACGGTGTATGTCCAGGGCACAGAGATCATTGGATATGGGCCTCACCGACCCATGAGCGACCGGAATGTTCCTGTCCCGTGCGCCAGTTTCCAGATCGTCGCCCCTGATACTTTTTGGGCCAGGTTGCGCAGGGAGCTGGGCTGAGAGGGGTCCCTTCTCTCCTTATCGTCGCCGACGCCTCGGAGTAGCGGCATCTGTGGCTCCCCGGAAGAGGCCATAGCCGGTGAAGGTGAGTCCGATCATCGTGACCAGGAAGGCAACCTTGGGATGGGGGAACTGCTCCTGGATGGCCACCTTCACAGGTTCCGGCTCAGCTGGAGTGAGCCTGGTCACCTCGTTGAGGGCGTTGACGATCCCCGCATCTTCGGGATCTACATCGAGCAGATCCTCGAGTCCCTCCCGCCAGGCGTAGCGGAGCCTGTCCCAGCTCCCGAGCGTGTAGCGCCAGCCGTTGGGCATTACCTCCGAGCGGACGTGAGCTCCCGCTTCGCCAAGGGTCTTGTCGGGGTTGGCCTGGCCCACCAGTGGAGCAAGAAGGGCAAGAGCCGCAGCGTGACGCCCATCCGAGATGCGTTGAGCTCCTGACAGAATTGCTGCCGCCAGCATGGCCTGGGCCCCTTCAGGGTCCGCGGGGCCAAGCGCAAATGCCTTGTCGAGAAGGGTGTCTGGGTCAGCGAGCTGCGGAGCAGAGAGCTCGTGGAAACGATCAACATGCTGCGGAGCCACACCGAGGCGCTGAGCAAGATCAATCATGTCGATAGCCTAACGCAGACGGGGCCGCTCCCCAAGTACAGAGAGCGGGACCGTTCTGAGAATCGCTGGTGGGAAGGACTACTTGCGATATGCACGCCGAGCTGTCTTCCTGCGCATTCCCTTGCGAGTTCCCTTGCGCTTCCGCTTCCGGGCAGAGGCCTTCCCGGCCTTCTTGGCAGCCAGGTGACGCTTGTGAGCGGGTCCACCCCGGGCGACCTTGACCTTGCGGCCATTGGCGCGAGTGATTGTAACTTTGACGGAAGTGGCCATGAGAGGCTCCAGGTGTGAGGGATGTCGGCAATCTGACATTGTGGAAGGGGATTGTCAAGTACGGGCGTACTCACGATCGTTGGTACGATCGTTGGTACGATCGTTGACGCCAGATGAACTAATGCACGGCTATTGGAAAGGTCGTGGGTAACTCATGATGACACCGACGACTTGGTTCCAGGACTCGAGTAGCCCCTTGATGTAGCGTTGTTCCGAAGGAGAGGCATCCATGAGCTCGAGGATGAGCCGTCCATCTTGGGCCTGTCGCAGCTCATGAGTGAGTCCGCTACGCTCCAGGGCATTGACGAGACGCCTCTGAATATCGGCGCCTGGCTCTGGGTGAGCTGGGCCCGAAATCTCCAGCAAGAGGCTCACAGAACCTCTCCGAGGAGGGGCCGTTCGTACTGGACCTTTTCTTCATCTCCTACGCCGAGCAAGAGCTCCCCTTGCTGGCTTTCATCTTCCAGCTCATGGGCGACAGGGTGGACTGGCAACTCAGAGATGCCGAAGCTTTCCAGAGTGGCGCTTCGCTCCGCAGGGGAGATCAGGGTACCGTCGAAGATCTGTTCAAAGCGCAACGCCACTTCCTTGGAGATGAGCTTCCGAACTGGGTGGACCTGGAGACGTTCGATCCCGGCAGAGACCAGGCGCACCAGGCGATCTCGCTCTGGCTCGTCCCCCGCAGCTGCCTGGCGCTCCCAGGCCTTGAGAGACCCGAGCTGGCAATAGAGGTCAAAGACAACCAGGTAGCCCAGCTCGCTTACGATGCTGGTCTCCTGGATGAAGGACACTACCTCTGGCCAGATTTGAGAGCAAAGGACAACCTGTTGAGCGGTGACCGCTTCCTCGGTGGCGCCGAGCTGGCGGAGTGCCTTGGCCCAGTGGCCCTTGTTTCGTCGCACGATCTGTCCCAGCATGGCTCGTCGAGAGGGGTCCCACCTGGCTATACGCTGCAGCCTTCCTGTCTTTTCCCGTCCAAGATGCTTGATGCGGATTTCTTCTGGGATCAACTCAAGTACATCAAAGAGCAGCCCAGATCGGCTGGAAAACGCGAGCAAACCCCAGCGCAGGCCGTCCACGTCGACCTTGGCCGCGGCGAAAGCAAGACCTGTCAAGAAGGCTGACGCCGAGGCAATACGAGAGATGAGAGGAGGTTGAGCTCCCTCGATGGGGAGAGCCTCCCAGGTTTCCTGGTCGACGCAGTCAGACAACGGAAGCCCGTTTTCGGCCTGGAAGGCACAGAGCGCTTCAGATGTTGCCTCGTCCCAGATCCCCAGTCGTGGCTGGGGCATTGATAGTGCTGCCTGTACACCCTGGACGATGAATCCTACGCTGCCTGGTCCACACCAAGTACGTCCAGACATCAGTGGTCCCCCTCCGCCGCACGTAGCTTGACACTGTTCATCGGGTCTCCGCATCTGCTCTAAACCAGAGAGGGACGTGTGCTCGGGGTCGGTGAAGTTGAGCGGCCCTGACGAAGATGGACTTTCACCAGGTGCTTGCTGAGTCGTCGAGCATGGATGAGCTGCGTCCGGGCTCGCTCCCCGTCTCCGCTCTCTGTTGCCAGACGTGCCTCGTCATAGGTCCCGAAGATGATTCGCTGTTGGGATTCCGAGAGTCCCTTGATCTGAGCCTGGAGCCGGCTGTTCACCGAGCTGATGCGACTTCGCAGAAAGCGGGCCAGTTCTTCCAGTGCCAACAAGACCTCGGAGGTGGTCTGGTCCTGGATCTGCTGAAATGTCTGCTGGAGATAGCCAGGTCCGAGATCGGGAGAACCAACAAGCCAGAGCATCAAGGCCTGCATGTCTTCCTCCTCAAGCACCTGCGCAGCGCCCATGAGGAGCCCACGCACCTTGTGCGCCAGGCGTTCCGAAAGGGTGTTCGCCTCGATACCACTGGAGCTGAGCTGGTGCCCGATGCTGCCTGCAACGCCGCCATCCAGGCCCTCCAGACGATGCTGGATGAAGCCCCACATGATCTCCTCGATCTCTACCGGACCTTCGGCATCTTGGACTCGTTGGAGGGTAAGCCGGGAATCAGACTCTCCGATGATGTGGGCGTCAATCTCGGTCATGGCTTCTCTTCCCTTCAGATGGCCGGTGATGATGGCTTGCCATCGGTAGCGTTCTTGGTCTTCTCTTTCTGGTTCTCTTCCCGGCAAAGATCCAACACCTCGAGCAAGAAGAGCTCTTCGTCCTTGAATGCCTGGCGGTAGAGCAACAACAAGTGCTTCAGCAGAGAACGAGCTGGTGCGGTATGTGCGGCCTGGATTCTGCGGTGGTAGGTGACGCCTACCGAGACAAAGCTGGGGTCGATCTCTCCATTGAGAGCCAGGCCCGAGTGCTCTGACTGTCCCGCTACAAAACGCCGCCACGCCTCTGTCACAACTGCCAGGGGGACGTGGGGGATCTGTCCCTTCTTGCAGGTCTCCCGCCAGAATTCCTCTCGCTGAGCGGGGGCAAGAGTCCTCTGGAAACGGCTCCGGCCAAACTGTCTGAGCAACGACAGATGCTCTGGCAGAACTACAGGCGTCGAGGTGTGACCGCCTCCCCCCATTTTCAGCCCTCTGACTGCTGGAGACTTGACCGGCGCATGTCGTCCAATGAGATCACTCGAGAGACGCCCATCGTCCGGTGACGATCCGCGGCCTGGATGGTGTAGCGCAGGTTTTCTGTGCCACGGACGATCAGTCCCGTCTCCCGCTCCTCGTGCATCTGCCGGATGAGCGCGTCACGACGACCCAGCACGACCAGGTTCAGGAAGAGTTGCCAGTCCGCTTTCGGAATCCGGGCCCACTCATCCATGATGCCGAGGGTGAAGTGGACGTCGAAGAACTTCGAGAGATCCAGACGACGGCGTTGCTGAGGCTGCGCTTGCGGCTGGGGCCGCTGCCGGCCTCGAGGCTGTCTTGAGATTTCCTGGTCAGGCTGTCGGCGTGCGACGCTTCGGCGCTGGACGCGGGGATCGATTTGTTCGGGCATCGTAGCATCTCCTCAGGTGTGGTTGACCACGCATGTCGCCATGTATTACACCGTTAGGAACCCGCAGTCAATGGATGATGAGTGGCCAGGTCGTTTCCGGCGAATCTCGAACAGGCAGTTCTCCTGGCCGGACCCCAGGTTTTTGCCGCTCTTGTGCGGGACGCTGGCGGTCTCTCAGCTGCAGCTCGCCTGGCGGGAAGTACACGAGCCACTCTTAGCAGATGGATCACTTCGAGACCATTCGCACGCTCTTTCGGTGCGGGTGTCCGTGACGCACGACACTATCAGTCGGTGTGGTTTGGCTACCCCCCTCCCCTTCCGGGTCTGGACAGGGTGACGGAAGCCATTCTCGGTGCTGACGTTTCCTTCGTCGGAGCTCTGTCCCTGCGTCTGGAAAATCCCGTGAGGGAGCTTGCTCTCTCCGATAGTTTTGGTCTTGAGTGGATCTTCTCGTCGGCCCAGATCACCGAGGGCCTGGCCGAAGCCGGAATTCCCCCCTCGACAGCTCGACGTTGGCGTCGGCATCTTACCTATCCTTCCCAGCTCCAGGTACTCGACAGATTGTCCCTTGAGATGTGTGAGCGCCGCTGGCTCCATCTTGTTTTGGAAGCGACTCAACGTGACCTGGTTGAGCCGACGCCTCCGGCTGCCCTGCGTGCATTGATCCTTCATCTGAAGTGCTCCTCGACGCTGGACGCAGGAGCGCCCACGGGGTAGAGTTTTCCGGCTGGGGGTGATCGTCATCCTCATCGGTCCAGGACCATCATCTGGGGATGGCGTGATCTTTCGTCAGCAACAAGGCAGATGCCTCTTCCGTGGGGATATGCCCCGGAACTGGACCTTCTGTTTGGATGCTGCACCCTCCCTGCGGGTTGGGTGTAGACGGTGCCAGTAGGCGGAAAAGACTCCTATTTCCTTCGAGGAGAGCATCCCGAGCGAGAAGCTGACAGCCTCGAGGAAGCAATCCGAGACATCGTGGCCGATTGGGACGGGTGGGGATCACTCACGACCAAGGAGATCGGCAACATGGTGATCCAGCTCCATGCCGGGAGCGTCACCATCGAGTTCGAGGTCACCGACCCTGCTGTGCTCAATGCGATTCGCACGAGCCCAGCTGCGATGCTCGATTACCTGAGCACCAAGGCCGGGATGGACCCTGCCGATGCCGAGGTGATTCTCAATGAGGCAGCAGCCACGGTGCGGATCGACACCATCCGAGACCCCTCTGCTCCGGATCTGTGGCGTCCTGGTGTGAACCCTGTCACCGGACAGGGCGCTGAGGCCCCGGATGAGGTGCTCCCAGAGGCCCTCCCGACGCTGGCAGGTGCGATCCTGGTGGAGGAAGACAAGCGGGTCAAGCGCGGCATCGGTCGTCGAAGGACGGCTTTCGCCAGCAAGTTGTTGAACGTCGCC
>Ga0209756_1001796_pt1 | contig 19370 bp, 10 predicted proteins | sample ETNvirenome_6_85_FD_184071 | JGI IMG/M metagenome (GOLD analysis project Ga0209756, IMG submission 184071) | Marine viral communities from the Pacific Ocean - ETNP_6_85 (SPAdes) (version 3) | ecosystem: Environmental > Aquatic > Marine > Oceanic | place: Pacific Ocean | collected 2013-06-19
AAGAGTATTGCTTCCTTTTTACAACCCACTGAGCATGTTGATGCAGTTGTATGCAAACAAGATCGTGGAGAAATCTTAATTATACTAAGGTTTGAAGATTGGTTAAAATTGATAAATACACAGGAGAACAAATGAACATAAAAACAGCTATTAAAGTTTCAGAAGAATTATCTGGAAAATTTAAGTTAACTCCAAAAACTAAATCTATTATAGATAATATGGACATTAATAGTCCAAACTTCGTATATATGGAAAAAATGATAACAGATATAGCTGAGTTTACAAATTATTTTCTAATCTCAGTAGCTAGAAAAAAAGAAAAACTAAATGGAAATTAGCTCTACTCCTAGGCTTGTGGGAAGGATTAACCCCCTTCCTGCAAGAGAGCTAAGCTTTGTAGTAGTTCATTTATATCTGTAGATCTCTGTCTTTTTGAAGGAGCTCTCCACATACTTTTCATTCTTTCTGCTTCTCTTTTTTTATCTTTTGTTGGAGTAAAATAAGATTTAAGCATTTTGGGACCATACTTTTGAGGATAAGTTAATAAATTCTCTCTTTGTTTTCCTATTTCTGCGCTGTTATACAAGTATAAGTAGTCTTGATTTAGAATAGTTAAAAATCCAGTACCATCTCTCCACTTAGGTATAGATCTAAACAACATTTTTGACAATTGAAGATTGAGCAATGATACAGCATCCTGCATCTTTTGATCTTTAGATTCTTCTGCTTTTCTTCTATACCCTGCTAGATATGTCAACCAATTATTTTGATCCAACTTAACTAAACCAGTCAAGCTGCCTAATGTTATCATATCATTAATAAATGGACCTGCAAATGTTCCTACCACTGGACCTCTGCCAAAGAATACTTTCTCTCTTTGTTTTTCATCACCAGTCGTCCATACATAAAGCTGTTCTATTTTCTCCTTAGTATCATTTTCTATTATATTACCCCATTTAGCATTAGTAAGCGGAGTAAGTAAAGCTTCAGTAAACATATACAGCATCCCAAGCCTGGCTACTCTACCTATTTCAGGACTATTCCAATCACCTGCCAAAGCTGAATCTTTTGCACCAGCCAGTATCTTTCTTTGATATTCAAAAAAGTTTATCCAATATGTAGAAAACTGTCCTGCTATAGCTCCTGCAGTAGTTTGTATTAACTTTGGTTTTCCCCAAGGAGAATATTCATAATGCAGTTCCTTAACCATATTAGCTGCATGCCTTGAAGATCTTTTAATAATTTCCTGTTCAATTCTTTCACTAACATCTTTATCAGATGGTCTATCTATATACTTTTTAACTAAATCTTTGTTATTGGTCAAATCTTGATACATTTTAGAGAATGCAAGCTTAAAGGTAGTAGAACGGTTTACTTTATTTTCTACCCATTGCATTGGTTTTCCTGTAATCTTAGCTATCTTTACTATTGCATTTTCAAGATACTCAATAGCACCTGGTTCTTTAGAAACTATCTCACCATCAATAAGCTGTGTCTTCTCAAGCATATCTCCTGTTTGTGCAAGTTCTTCAAGATTAACAAAAAAGACACCATGTTTTTCCATTTGTTCTTTAACAATATTCTCAAGTTTATGTGATTTAATGAACTGCATTGAATCATACCAGGTTTTTCCACCAAAATAAACAAAGTTCTGAAGACTCTGTGTAGCATTCTGAACAACAGTACCAGGATTGTATCCTATCTTATTCATAAATTGCCAGCTGGTAATAATTTTAGCTATATGAGCATACTTTGAATTCTTGTATCTTTCTCCTATTGCAGTTGAATGTGTTTCCCTAATATATTTTGAAAGAAATTCAGCAGCATCTCCTAAGTCTGTTCCTTTTAACTTCCATAGATCCCTCATAGCATCAGTTAAAAGCCTAGTAGTTCTTGCTGTAAAATTAAACCTGACTACATTCTTAGCATATGTATCAATAACACTAATTACATCTTTTGATCTTCTTTTCACATCTCCACGTGCAAGATATGCATTAGGAGTAAGCTTTAAACCTTGTACTATGTCTCCAAGCATATCATTTATATGCGGCAGTTCTTTTCCAAGAGCATTTGAATCTTCACTTTTATATATACTCTCAGATATTTTTGCCAAAGTTGGAAACAAATCAAGTATCTGTGTTGGATAGTAATTCTTTTGTTTCCTAAACTGCTCCATTATGGATTCTATCCTTCTTTCAGTTTGTGCCATAGTCTGAGTTGCAATACCCTGTCTTTTTAGAACATTTACATAATCACCCAAACCTTCTTCAAGAATCTCATAAAGCTTGTCACGCATACCACCTGTTTTATTGTTCTTAAGATTGTATTGACCCTTATCACCAGTTCCTGTCCACATAGACGCTATTTCTACAATAGCTGTACCATACTTTCTTTGTGCATCTAATCTTCCCTTGTCTGTATATATCTTTTTTGGATCTGTAATTAAATCATATACAGCTTGAACAACCTTAAGTTCATTGGTTTTATCCATTGTCTCAAGCTTCTTACGATAAAATATTTCAGCAGCATCAGGATCTTCCTTTCTCATCTTTGTATACTCAGATTCCAGTTTACTAACCTGCTTTTGTGCACTTGGTCTGTTAATCTTTAGATTAGACATAACACCATTCTCTCTTGATGCTTGCCTAATAAGCCTAACCATTCCATCAAGATCAGAAGTTACCATCTCAAGGTGTCCACGATGAAAGTTTCCAGCCATTACAAGACCATCAAAATATCTTTTAGTAATAGGGTTTTTTGAAAGAATATTTTCGGGAAGAGATATCCATTCCATCAGTTTTCCAGGCTTTTTTGCTATTCCTTTTTCCATCCTTTTCATCTTTATTTCTAACTTTCTAATTTCAGCCATGGTAGGCATAGATCCATAATCAAAATCTCTACGAACTGTAGTTTCATAAAAAGACTTAAAATACTTTGGATCATGTTCAGTAAGGATCTGGATATTTTTATTATTATCCCATTTATCGTAAACTTCTTTTAACCTTTTAGCTCTAGCTTTTAGGTCTATTGTTGATCTACATTTTGCCATTGTAAGTTTCCAAAATTATGTTTGTAGGGTAGGGGGACTTTTTAAAACAAGTTTGAAAATTTGATATATACACATAAACTTTTTCGTTAACTTTCATTTACTAACATTCAGGTCCATGGCTATTATCTTCAGATCTTGCCTTCTCATCTATCTTTTGATGCATATCTACTTTTGTTTCTGGTTTACCTTCTATTTCAGTATAAGTATGTTTTATTGCAGGAAATTCTCTATGTGTTATTATACCCTTACCCAATGCCTCCCCTAACATCAAATATGCATCTCCTCTCCTTGCTTTATTGAAATCAGCCCACCCAGTTATACTTGGATGCTTGCCACCTCTATAATTTATGGGAATATATCCTCTTGGAAATATACTATATGTTGCAGTTGCTTTTTCCATTGGAACACCAGATACATCTCTTAAATATCCATATGAATAACTGTTATCATATCCAAATGCAGACTGCATAACTGGATTCCATTCAGCTTGCATACTAGATGTCTTTAGCTCAGTTGAAAAATCAACCAATGGATTGGACGAATCATAAAGCTCTTGTTTTGTGCTCCCAAGCATTGATCTCTGATTTATCCCTTCCTTACCACTTAATCTTATTGAATGCAGAGCATGATACCAATCTGTATACTGACCTGCCATCATATCAAAGAACATAGTCTTCTCAAACTGACTTATATTTTCTGAGTTAGCTATATACCTTAATCCAAACTTGACAAAACTCATACTTGAATTATCAAATCCTTCATATATATCGCCATTAAAATATGTGAATGTTCCTACTGCTGGTTCTGGAGCCATGACTTTCCACAAAAATAACCTGCCAAGCCCAGGTTGTATGCCTTCCCAATGTTGATAAACAGCATTAAAGTCAGCTATGCCCATATTCATTATTCTACTTTCATTAAGCCATGGAGCCCACTTATTTTTACGTTTCTTATCATCAAAAAACTCTCTCCATCTTCCCTTATATTTTCTTTTAAACTCTGAAACATTTTCTTCAAATTCTATAGTTCTTGCACCAGTCTTAAGATCTGGATCAACAAATAAACTCCTAAACTTTCCAAAAATCTCATTGAATATCATCAAGTCCATATATTCAGGAGAATCTATTCTTTTAAATTCTATTGGTTGCTCAGCTGCCTTACTTTTCAGCCATTTTGTATTTTGATTCAACCAGGTAATAGCTTCCTGTCTCGGATTAGATCCAGTTGGAAAAGTCTTATATTTATTCCTTCTTGGATTTGCAAGTATGCTGCTTCTTATTCTTCTTACAGCTACATTTCTCACATAATCAATTGTCTTTGGATCACTAGTTATTTGTGATTCTATTTCTTTATAAAGAGTCTGTTGCTCAATAAGATTATCAGATATAGACTGAGCAAAACTAGTATAGCCATCTCTTATTGCTCTACGATGAGCAGTTCTACTTTTATTCATTTTCCATCCAAGATACCTTAAAAAGCCAAGTCTTTTTACATCACCCTTCATATTCTTTATAGCTTTTTTATATACTTCTTGAATAGATGCTGGATCTTCTCCAACTCTCATCAAATCTCTCATTGTAGTTTCATACAAAGTATAATCTGCTCCAAACATCTGTTTTGGAGAGTCAACAGCTAGTCTGTCCTTGAATGCTATAGCAGCCAGCATTCTCTCAAATGGGAGCTTCTGATTCGCATGCTTAACCTTATCAGACGGCTCAGTAGATGCATGCTTTCCGAAATCAACTAATGGTCTTGCAGTTATATCCTTTTTTATATTATCATATCCAAATATACGGTCAAGTGCAATTAAATTATCATCTTTCCCCGCATACCTTCTTCGTAATCTATAATATATTCTTGTATTCAAATTTTTCATGAATGAATCATAATCTCTGGTATGAGTTATAAGATCATCATATCTTGGAGACCTTGCTTCACCACCCTCAAATAAATTAGTTCCCAACTGTAATAAACCTCTGTAAGGACGTAGAACTTCAAGTATAATATCTCTCTCAACCGCAAGAACTGTCCCTCTATCCTCAGAAACTAAAGTATCAACCCATATTTTACCATCACGATGCTGACGCTTCAATAATCCTGGATACCTAACATCTCCAAACAAAAACTTATCAAACCATCCTGCATTATAGAGATCAGTATTATAACCTGTCTCGGAATCAATTATTCTTTGACTATCTTGAGCTAATAACTCTAAACTTTCATCAACTTTCTCAATATTAAACGCTATTCTCTCCGAAAGATCTACTGTCTTTTCCTTATATGAACCAAATAAATTCAGAACAAAACCTTTCTGTTCTTTCTCAGATGAGTACTCTTTCAAATATTGAACCATACGCTGTGCCTTTACAACAGTACCACGCAGCTTTTGTGCATTTGCCTTATCATTATTAAGCTGTCTCATCGAGCTGGCATTCAAATGATCGTACTTAGCTTTTAAAGATGTCATAGTAGCAATTGGCTCAGGAGAAACAATTCCTACTTTACCAGCATCAGCTGCCCATCCACGCAATACATCGTTTGGAGTATCCCACCAATAATTAATCTTATCTATGTCGTAATCTGCTTCAGCTCTTGCATATGCATCAAAAGGATTTAACTCTGTCTGGTTACCGAGTTCATTCGCAAGAAATCCCTTTAATCCAACAATAATCATATCATTAGGTCTTGTCCTTGGAGCTCTATGCATTACTATAGCCACTTCATGCTGTTGTCCAACCAATTCCGAATACTTTCTAAGAATTTGAACAACCTTCCAAAGCTTAGTATTATCTGGCAATGTAGTTGTTCCAATCACATCATCTACTGCTGCTTTAAACTGTGCATTATTTTTTAACTGATCATATGTGATAATATCATCTGCAAACTTCTTCTTGTTTATAATGATATTTAACCTCTCAAGAGGCACAGGTTTATTTCTATTCACTCCAGCTATATTTGCCTGACCAATTGTATAAACAAATCTTTTACCACTAGAATCTGTATAAAAAGTGGTATTCCTCATCCTACTTCCAAGGCCACCAATAAATGCATTCATAACAGATTGAGTTCCATTCTTATTATGGAGAGTTAACAACCCATTATCTATAGTCCTCTTCTTAACTTGATTTTTAAAAGTTTGACGCACCCCACTAAACTGTATTGGACCATTAGCCTGTATCCAATAACTATATGAGGACATACTTTCAGCACTATTTGTACCAGGATCATCCAAAACCTTAGCATATGCAGTTCCAACTACAGTATTATGCTCATCCACAAGTTCAGAAGATATCTTTTCAAACTTTTTTAAACTAGGTTCTATTAACCATTTATACATTGAATTAGATAAACTTAAATTCATCTGATTTGCAGCTTGATAGGATATAGTTGCATCATGCTCAGCAGCTACTACACTTGTAAGATTAATAGATTTCCAATCCAAATGATTAATATAATTATCCTGGTTAATAGCTTCTGTTCTTAGCTGGTCAATACTAATACCAGAAATATCCAGCTTCTTAACTCCAGCTCCAGCAATCTTATTTGCTGAATCCATCATAATAGCATGAACTTTTTCATTAGCATTAAAGAAACCATCAAATTTTTTAGTAGGAAGTATAGCTGTCTTTCCAAGCAGTACACCTTCTCCAACTTTACTTATAATAGGCTTTATACCTCCTATTCCCCCTCTATTTGTTGCAGCAGCCAATACCTGAAGAGCCTTAAAATATTTTACTGGCATCAGCATTACTGAATCAACAGACGAAGCATCCTCCCTGGTTTGTAATACCCCAGTAGCAGATGTCTTCGGTCTAAATAGATTGTCTGAAGTTACTTCATCCTGATTACCTGCTAAGTTACTATTATTACCTAACTCTTCATTAAGCTGATCCTTAAGATGCTTGAGAGTAGAGAACATATCTGATGTTGCTTGCTCATCCATTGGAATAACTACATTCAAACCTTTGTTACTCCTTAAAACTTTAAGAGCACCAAGAACAGTATCATCTATAACACGTGCCTGATCATGTGCAGTCCAAACCTTATCTACATACTCATCAGATAGTTCCTTGCCACTTATATTGGCCATTAACCTAAATCTTTTTGTAAACTTTCCTACTGCTCCTGGATTCTTGCCACCAACAGTGTCATTCAAGTGATCCCACCATATCTTGCCAGCCATCTCATCCATCCACATAGTGTTAATCATGGTTTCTATTGCTTCACCATCAGCTTTAGCATCTGACTTTGCAAATGTCAACACTTCAATATCATTACCTTTAGAATCCTCTACAACAATCTTCTCACTTTTAATATTAAGAATATCACTTAACCGTTTAAAGACGCTTCTATACTGTTTAGGATACTGTTCTTTCTTTGTCTTAATAAAATCACTAAATCCAATGATTACGTCATTAAGCTTGCTTTCTGGTATTGATAATCCCCAGCTAAAGTCTCCAACATTAATAAAAATCTGGCTTTCTATCGTTTCAGTTTCAAATGTAGTACCTGTTCTATCCAAGCCTAGTTTTGAATCTAATGCCTGACCACCAACATATAACCTGTCAATTAATACCCTAAACGCATCTTTATAAAGCCTACTATCTTGTTTTCCAACATTTGTCTCTACTTTTCTATCTATCATTGCATAATTTGAAATTCCAATAAGACCATCAAGATATCTGAATAAATGATTATCATATACCGTATTATCCTTATCTATCCACACACCAGCTTGTTCACCTACTGAATATCTATTTACTTTCCTCTGTTCCATTGCACTACCAAGAAGCATAAAAACATCATCCATAAATTCAATCTTTTCATTACTGGTAAACTGATCAAAAAGTATATTTGTATTAGGATCTTCCTTACGCCTGATTGTAATCATTCTAGACAACACATCAACTGGATTCTTAGCACCAGTAATTAACCGAACTATATTATCTTTATCCTTTCCTTGAAGTATACCATACTTCTCAATAAATGATTGAGGAGTAACATTAAGATGACTGTCTGATTCAAAAAGCTTTTCCCCCACAAGCTCACGCATTCTCTGATCAATAAACTTACTTCTTAAAGCAGTTGGAATAATCATTTCAGACTCACGCATTATCCTTTGAGTTTGCGCCATAGCACCATCGTAACTAAAATTAAATGTCCTGTTTTCCTGATCATATATAGTAATAAGATTTCCGTCTTCATCCTTACCATTATATCTTGACATTATTGCTACCAATTCTGCTGTATCAGATTTCCTATTCCAAAACTTATCCTGAATAAACTTAAGAAAATCAGAAATCTCCTTTGTCTGGCCACCATGTGTCATCTCATTTATAGTTTCCATCAAATCATTGTGTGTCTTATGCATGGAAAGTCTATCTATATGATCAAGTCTAATTGCAAGTTCTTTCATTGTTAACTGGTCAGTCTCTGCAACCACACTACTTAATCCTATAACTCCATTGCCCTTTCCATCATTAATAAATGGCTCTATATGTTCTTTATATTTAGAAAAATGGTTCCGAAATACTTGAGAAGGTGTAACACCCATCAATCGTGCTTGCTCAATTACATTAGCCCAACCTTCTTTAATTCCTTGAACTAAATCCTTTTCAGTCGTCTTAAAATTAGCTTCAATAAATTTATCATTTAATGGAAACGGTCCTTTTCCTTCATCCATGGCTCTAAGCAACTCTGGAGTTTCAGACATAACAGTAAGAATCTCTATCTGACGTTGAATATTTATCATCTCAAGCTGAGGACTTATAATACCAGCTCTCATTAAATCATCTATCTTTGATCTATCTGCACCTGTTATCGGAGTTCCATCTCTTCTTGTAGCTGATCTAAGTCTTCTATCTAGTGCATGCCTGGTAAATTCTTGCATAAACACTTCTCCATCATGACCAGTAAATGCAAATCCACCTAAACCATTATTAATAAATATATTCCTCAACTCTCTTGCATCAGAGTTAGCAATATCACCTTTTTCTTTTGTTACAGTAAATCCCGTTGGATTCTTAAACTCTGATGAATATGAAAGTCCTGTCAAAAGATTATCAACAAACTCCTGTAATGTCTGTGCATCTTTTGTAGTAAGATCTTTTACAGTAATACTATCTTTTAAATTATACTCTCCAGTAAATACCTTATTTATCAATTCTAATACCCTGATTGAATCATCCTTACCAGTAACTTTATCCAATTTCCAGGTACTATTTTTATTCTCTAAATCATTTAGCTTATCAAATGAATTTCTAACACCCTTAAAGAATGAATTATGCTCCAAAACTTTATTTATGTGAGGATCTCCAATAAGAGGAGCAAACTCCTCCCATACTGATTCACCTTTAAATACAAGATCATGAAGCTGATTGTCAAATGTTTGCAATATCTCCAAGAATTTAGCTTGGCTTCCTTCTTCGGCATTCATCTTCATTGGATTAGAAGTATCCTTGCTAACCTTTATATGACCAAACCTGGCAAGAATATCTCTAACAGCAGTCAACCTTTGAACACCTTGCTGAAATTCTTCACTACCCTTCTGTATATCACTTGGTCTTAACAATCTAGCAATAATATTATCAGGATCCAGCCTACCTTCATCCCCAATTCCAAGATGATCATACAAACGAACAACAACATTTTTGTATAAGTCAATCAACTGAACAGTTCTATTGTCAGTAGCAGCAAGCATGACATCATCCATATCAGTAATATTATATATTCCACCATCCTTACGTGTACTTGAAAGATCTATGGCTTTTAATCTGTTTTCTATTGTAGTAACTTGTTTCTCAGTTAGCTCACTAACATCAAGCATCCTTTTATCTGTATTAGCATGAAAATAAAAAGAAGATAAAGCTTTTAAATGACTATATACTGGATGTATATTACGATCAGCAGGCTTTGAAGGTCTTACTTTTCCTTCTGCAGTATCAACTATAACTCCCGCTTTCTGAAGAACACCCAATATTTCCTTTACATCATCAGTATCTTCAGGCTTAAAATATTTTTGTGTAAACTCAGCTTCCTTAATAAAAGAATTCAATAATAAATCTTCAGCTGGCATACCAAGTACATTAAGAAATTTGTCTACATTTGCAAATTCCTCACTATATACCCAGGGACGCTTAGAAGGCTTCCAGACGGTTTTTTTACCTGCTGAGTTGGTATACTCTAGGACACGCCCTCTTTTGGTCATATAGGCACCAACAAGGACGTTAAACACCTTATCCTCTAATGGTATGTTCTCATCAAAGATAATTTCATAGTTAAATGCTGTTGCTCCAGCTGCCATTCTCCAGCTTGAACCAACCAAATCAGTAGCTGATTCCTTCATGAAAGCTGGCCACCACCTCTTGTTAAAGTTTTGCTCAACCTGTCCCATTACTTTAGATAATGTACGTGCACCCTCCTCAGTCGCAACCAACTCTGTAATCTGTTTAGGATTAGTTATGGAATCTGTACGAAGCTTTTTCCAATCAGCATCTTTTAATGATTTTCTAAACAAGTCTTTCCCACCCTGATTCCAGGTAGCTCTTAATGCCTTCCCTAACTGTTCTCTTGCTTTTGGATTAGAATAATCAAATGATGTATAACTTCGTCTTCCATTCATCATCTGACTTATACGCCTCCATGCACCTCTCATTATAGGCATATCCTTACCACCTGGAATAAACCTGATAAATCCTAATGCGGAGCCAAGTGCCATTGCATGACCTATTGTACCAGGAATATTAGCATCTCTATGCTCGTCTATAGAATTCATAATTTCCATAGGAGTCTCTACTGCAGCAAATATTACTGCTTCCTCTATAACATGAGAAGCTAAAGTTGCCAATTTCCCTGCACTACGACCACCACCAAGTCCAATAGCAATCCTTTGCTGAAGATTCCACACAGGCATAGGAGATCCTTTAAGTAATCCCATATTTCCTTTAATCATAGTTTCTAACTTCGTAATTACCTTTGGAGCAAGCTTTATATTATTTATTTTCAGCTGTTCAACAAGAACATGTCTTACATTAGCACTAGTCTTCTCTACAAATTTCTCACGTATGACCTTATTCTCAAGCTGATGTCCATACTTAGATAATGTTTTTGTGAATGGTTCAAATACCTTAGCCTTTTGAAGCTCATCAAGCTTTTGAAACTTAGATCTATTTGATATTATCTCAGAAGCCTGCTTAGTAATCTTCTTTCCTGCTGCTTTAGTTCCATACTGACTAACTCCCTTGACTGCAGCACCAGCTACCCTCTTTACTGCCCCAAATGGAACCATGAATCCAGCTAGACCACCAATACCTGCACCTACCCTGCCAGCAAATGTACCTGGACCACCTGTAGTAATTATATTTTCTAACCAATCTTCATAATCTAAAGCTCCAGCAATACCAAATGTGCCTACATCAATAGCTTCCCACAGCATATTACCAAGAAAGTCTATTGCAGCATTTTCTTCTACTTTCGGAACTGGTCTATAAGGATCAACTAAGGAAACTCCCCTCTCTTCCTGTGTTGCTAATACATCAGCTTCGTATTGTTTATAAGGTAAATATGACTTTGGCTTGGCTGATACAGATACTTTTTCAAGATAAGCATCTATTTCATCATCTGTCCATTTAATGCCTTGAGACATTAAATTAGACTTGAACTTCTGTCTATCAAATAAATTAGGCATTAGTGCAATCTTTTAATATCTCTGTCCAGAATATCTTCTGGCAGCTTCAAGAGCTTCTCTACTCCTTGCCCGCTCCGCCTGTATTTCCTCAACAGATATTCCAGTGCTAGCCGAAAGTTCCCTATCAGCTTCAAGTTGTTCTTGCTCTATCTGTTGCATTTGAGTCTCTCTACGCTCTTTTTTTAACTTCTCAATAGCTTGCTTTAATGGTGTATAATACTTCTGATGAGTAATACCAGCATCTCTAAGAGCTTGTATCTCTGCTTCTATTTTCTCAATTTCTGTATCTACTTCAGCATCTGGATAAGATGCAACTAGTGCAAGAGATACTAGTAATTCTTCTCGTTCTTCAGGAGTCATGTCTTCATAAGACACTGGAGCAAAATCAGAAAGCTCTACTGGATATCCTTCTTTTGCTATCGTTCCTAAATATTCAATGTCAGCTGCTAGTCTATCTCCATGTAATTCATCTTTTGCCCCTATGAGCTGATATGCATTAACTAGATTTGCTTCCATCTCTTTAACATTTCTGCCACTGCCATACAATCCAGCTTTTTTGAATTGGTTAATTCTGGTTTCAAGATAGGTATACCTTGATTTTGTCGGATCAGACGCAGGTAATCTCCTTATTGCTTTAATTCCCTTACTACGATCACCTTCTCCTAATACCTCTTCTATCTTTCTTGCCTCAATAAAATCTGAATATGCATTTGCCTGTGCTCTTAATACTGGTTCAGACCAATCAGTCTCTAACCGTACTGAAAGAGAAAAGTTATCAATAATAGATCTCATATCTTGTGCTATTTCTGGATTATTTTCAATAAAGTCTTCCATAACTTCTACATATTTGTCTGGATCTTCAAGCATAGTAAGATAATTAATTCCATAACCCTCAAGATTGAGATCGGACAGTACGTTCTTACCTAATGCAAATATCCTATCTTTGAGATCCTTTTCTGCATCAGTAAATCTTTTCATGCCTGCATCATAATTACCTTCTCTGATTTCATTCGTAGCCTTTTCAATTTGCAATTTTGAAAAAGCTATCGCAGTTCTGTTTACCTCAAATTGCTGTCCAGCAACTGCAGCTTCCTGTGCTTCCTCCATACTCCTTCTTCCTTCAAGCACTGCTCTTCTGAAATTCTCACTCTTTAGTCTATCTAAATCTTCATCAGAAAGCTCATTTAGCCAACCAGCCATCTCTTCAGTACCTGTAAACTGTTCCCCCTCTGCTTTGTCTGGATCATATGTAAGACCCCCCTCCAGCATAAAATCTTTCCAAGCTTCATCCTTTCCAGCAGTAACTAAACCACCATATAAATCTTCTTGAGATCTGATAAATCTTTGTCCTGCCTTTATTAATGCTCTTTCCTTATTAACCTGACCTATACTAGTCAAAGTATCCTGAAGTGCCAACTCATATCCTTCCTTAGTTCTATCTTTTATATCTCCAAAGCCAGTTGTTTTACTAGTTTTAGGTAACTGATATCCCTCTACTGCCAATTCATCTTCTAGAGTAGCAAGTCTTTGTCTTTGAAATTGATAATCACTAGATAGAAGATTAAGCTGTGCTTCATTTTCCATCATGTCTCTACGAAAAGCACGATCCCTAGCTGCTTCTGCAACCTCACGTTCCATCCCAGTCATTGACATCTGATATTGAAGTAATAGCTTAGGAAGATCTGCCATAAGATCAGCTAAGGGACTTCTTTCATATGTAATGTTTAATGCCATTATTAACCCTTTGATCCTTTCATTTGTATGATTCCCGTTATATCATCATAGAATCTTTCTTCTTGTGCTTTCTGCTCACCATACACATCAGTTTCATAACCTAGTTGTGCTTGTTTCATACCAAGGCCATATGCTGCTTGTGATTGTTCAAATGTTTCCATCAATTTTTCTTTCTGCTGCTCAAATCCTTGAGTTATTCCACCCACATTAGCCATATTTGACCGTGCATATGCAGTATCTACTGCACCACGAGCTTCTCCAAGACCTCTAGTCGTAGCAGATCTTGCTCCTTTCATTGCTGTACTTAATCCTTCTTGTTCTAATCCTAAGCCAGCCTCTAAAAATTCAAAAGGTTCTTCGGAAAAAGGTGTAATATACTTCATGTACTTCTCACCTATCTTAAATTCATCATCTAGATAATCTGCCAACCCTCCTCTTTGAGATAGATCCCACAATGACTGATAATCTTGGTATCCTGTTGGTACTTCTGGTTCAGGGTCTGCCAGTGCTTCTTCCCAAGTCTGCGTATAAACAGCGTGCTGTGAAGTTAAGTTGCTGGGTGGATCGTGATAATGATTTCGCTGATGCTCATGTGCCAAAACTACTTCACCTACATACTCATATCCTTCAGAATATACTTCTAAATATTCTTGCTTATCCTGATCCCATTCAAATACTACTTTAGTGTTTATATGCATTTTTATTATTCCTCAAATTCTCCACTCCAATACACTTTCTCTTGCCTTTCCAATTCTTTCTTTTGCCTTTCCAATTCTTCCAGCCAAGCCTTCTCCTGATCTTCCATAGTCTGCAGGTCGAACGCTCCGCGAGCATCTGGCTCAAGCTCGGGGAGTTCTCTTTTAGTGACTAAAGACTTATCTTTTCCAGCATCCCTGAATGCCCCAGGCTCTATCCCATCACCTACATTGTTCAACGTCGGTGGGCGTCCTCCACCAACTAGCCATTGTCCAACTTTTGTCTTTCCTAACGTACTACCAGCAAAATCAAGACCTTTATACCCACTCTCTACCCCTTCTTTAGCTTTAGCAAGATCTGCTGCTGTTGCACCTTCACCAAGAAGACTCTGGGCCGTTGAAACATCTTTTGCCATTTTGATCTTTTGACCAATGCCAGCTGTTACTCCAGCCGAGACTCCTCCAACAATATTTTCTTCGCCCCAAGGATCAAGCCGTTTCCTAAGCTTCTTCCTTTCACTTTGGAAAAAGTCACCCTTTTCAATATCACCAGCCCACGCTGATCCAGCAGCACCTCCTGCAGCAGTCAAGACTCCAGACCATGCTCCTGCTACCCACGGAGCTGCCGTGCCTCCAGTAATACCCAAAGCAGCAAGAGTGCCTATAGTGCGTCCTAATCCACTCCATAAATCCTTTTTCCTTGCTTGTGCTTCAAGTTCTCCCTTCTCCTCATGAACATCTTTTGCAAGTAATGCTTGTGCATATCCCATAATATACTCCTATTATGCTCTTGTTTTTACAGTTCCTTTAAATATAACGCCATTATATTTAACATATTCAATAAGACCATCAGATGTTTGCCTTAGAACTGAGACACCTTCTTTCATTTGATTAGCATTGGGAACTCCTTCCCCAACTTGTAATCTCTCCTGTTTCGAGTGACCAAGTCTCCTTGCAAGTCTTTCTGCTTTTGATATTAACATTACTTAATTCCCTTTAATCTGTAAACTATTGACATATCGTTTATCTCAAAATCACTTGCAGATGCACCATTTGATACAAACTTCAACCTAAAAGATTTTTTATTATTTGCTTCTGAAGAAGTGGTTGGTTTCAGTTCTGCAATCGCCCATGTAGCTGATGCTGCTAATTGATTAGATGAAAAGTTAGTACCATTCTGAAATGTTTTATTAAGTGCAGTCCCCCCATCAACATCAAAAAAGACATCTACATTTGTGTCACTAGTTCCTTTGTAAGTAATATATACTTTGTAAATTTTCTTTCTTACTCCAGGTTGCCCAAAATCAATATCTTTAGTAATTACTGATAAGTTATCACTAGTATCACTTGTATCATCCCACTTCACTACAGTACCAGTATCACTAGTATGTGCATGCACTAAATCATTATCCCAATCTGTAATAAAATTTGTCTGAATCTGACTATCTGTAAGTGCTGAGTCACCCCTTATCCAACTTTGCGTTACCATATCATGAAGATAAATATCACCAGCACTTGTTGCCGTGCAATCCTTCAGTACTACTAACTGCCTCTTTAATGGAATATAGCCTATAGTAGAATTATCAGTAGTAAAACTACTCCAATCACTTTCTTTTATTATCTGCCTACCCTTCTTCTCAAGTAAGTTACTTACTTTCTGACCATCATACAAGTAACATCCAAGTTTATTAACCCATGCTATACCAAAATCTGTCTTGCAGGTGGCAACTGGATGTGATACTCCTTTATGCATAAATGTATCTTCTAAGAACTCTATTTCTTGTGAAATATTTACAAGTTCCATTTTATTCTTTTTAAATATTAAAAGTCTATCTGCATACTCTTCAAGTTTTACTATACTATCTCCATCATTAACAGAAGCTTCAATTATTCTATCTAATGTAAAAGAGTCAAATTTATTAGCACGTGATTTTAATACTGTATCTCCATGAACAACTTTTTCACCATTCTTATCCTTAATTTTTACATGGCCTACATATGCCATCCTATTAGCAACTACTGCAGTTTTAAATCCAGTTGCTACACCATCAAATCCTATACTAGCATAATCTGAACTAATTCCAGTCATACTTTCATATGTTTCTATTTGCCTTGGTTCAGATAAATATTCTCCATCAGCATGAGCACAATCAGCCATTTCATCAGAAGAATCAAAGACACTATAGTCACCCCTTCCAAACCATTTAGATCCTTTAGTCATATCTATCTCAGCCTGTAAATACCATGTAGCTGTATTCTCTCTTCTCATATAGAGCCTAAACCCAGACACCCTTGGATGATCATAAGGAAGTCCTTCTGCAGCATTATTAGTAGTTCCCGCCCATATATGAAAATCAAACCTAATTTTATGATATCCACTAGTGGTGGACACTATATCTGCTGGCTGTAATGTTGTACCTGAAACATTTAATGCAGATTCTTGTTTATTATCATCATAAAGAGTAGATACTGCACATTGCCAACCTGTATTATCTGGATCAAACCAGGCGCTTCTTGATAAATTATACATTCTAACAACATCACCAGTATCTGCTGTAACAGCTTCCTCAAAATCCATTGTATGTGGGTCGCCAGAAACATCTATACTTTCGACTGTAAAAATTGTATTATTGTCACCCTCACCAGCTCCTGTAACTAAAATTTTATCACCAACACTACAGAAATTATCATATCCTGGGGTAGTTTGAGTAACTGCTGTAACATTTGGAGATGAAGCTGAAAAATCTACAGTAACCGTCATCGCATCGGTTTCGCTTACTATAGTAGAAGGATATACTTGGTAATTCCTCGCCTGACTATCCAAATCAACAGAGAAAGGACTACTACTATCTGGAACAGCTCCTGCTGATACTCCAAAGAATGATTTTATAGCCAAAGCCTTTGGGGCAGCTTCATCTGTATGCCATTTATCTACTAAAAGACCATTGTCATACACAGTACCATCATCATAGCCATCAGTACCATCCCCAAAGAAACGTCTATATATATAGCCATACCACATAGTTTCATTGGCAGTACCAAAATTACCATCACTCACCCTTAAAGATCCATCTGCAGCATAAAAAGTAGGTTTCATTCCTGTTGTAGAACCTAAACCAATTATACCTGCCCCCCATGCATCAAGAGCACTACTATAAATATCTATATTAGCAGCATCATCAGTATCAGCCATTGCCAAATAATCATCACCAGTCTCTAATCCAAATTCAAGGGTCGCAACATCAACTGTTTCATTACCCCCTCCACCTACAACAGAAGATGGTATAGTTAATGTATCGTTAACTACATATCCACCAACACCAGCATTTGTTATTGTGGGCATAACTAAAATTCTACCATTCCCAGCAACTACAACTGTTGCCTGTACTCCGTTTCCAGTCCCACCTGTAAGAGCTACATTAAGATACTCTCCTGGAGTATGATCACTATAAATCATAGATAAAGTATCAATCGTTGCAACTCCATCCCCAGCTCCACCTGTTCTGTCATGGCTAAATTGAAATAAACCATAACCAGCACTTATAGCAGCTACATTAGCTTTAGAGTCATGTGCACTAATTCCTCCTAAAGTTCTAATCTTACCTAATTCATCTATCATTATATCAGTAGCAGCAGATAGTTCATTATCAGCAATATCCCTTGGGTCAGAATTAGAGTTTAATCCCCCATGAAACTGATCAATATTTAGAATCTGCTTAGGCATATATGTATCTTACCCTTATATACTGGTATTTACTACCCATTTATAGTTAATATATATTAGTTTGTCCATGAATTAATCTCCTTCTCTTTAAATTCCATTGTCACCCATCCAGTCCTGATCATAGGAAAGAATGAATACCTTGCATAGTCTGCATATCTCAAGAAGCTTCCTCCCCTGCAATACCATCTTCTATGTAAAGTTTCTTCCTTCTCTTTAACCTTGATTGAATCAATAGGCTTTGCATAAAGCTGGTGATTATGTCCAAGAAAGAATACATCACCTTCAGAATAGACTGCTGCCATCTTATCAAGTTCCAAATCTCCATTCTTAGCTCCGCTCTTTCCATGCCCTGATACAAGTGTCCATTCTTTCTTATTAACAATTATCTTTGTATATCCAGGAAGTCTGTAATACGGAACTGACAAGCTTTCAGCCATAACTTTCGACACGTCAAATCCAAGAATATTAGCTGAACGTATATAATCATGGTTTCCTCCACGAATAAATAACAACTTATCAGCAATCTTTTCAATCCTTTTAATAAAACTGAGATACTGTTTATCAGGCTCCATATCCTGACCTCTCTGGCTAATCTTATAATGTGGTGGTATAAGTTCAATATTGTCTCCATTTAGAAACCACCTTGCATTTGGATCAGAATCGACTTCATCAATAAGATCATCAAACTTTCTTGTATGATGTTCATTTGCTCCATGATGTATATCAGTTGCTCCATGTAATCTAAAAGGCTTCTTTGATTTGTAGTATAGAACCTTGCCTGGCTCTATTGAGCCTGGTCTTACATTTTCTTCCTGTATCGAATAAGAAAAATATCTTGAACAAGAATTGCATCCCATCGCCTGAACTCTTCGACCATGCTTCCTGTTCTTGATGCCATCTTTCCAAACACTCTCTGATCTGCAGTACGGACATATCATATATTCTCCTAGCTATATCCTTAACTCAAAATGAGGGAAGTCATCAAACTTATTATCATCTACTTCCCAATTCATGTTCCAGTCTCCACCCCACCTTCGACGCCCTCTAACTTACTTGCTATATTTACTTTCGTGCTTCTACGTCCCTGTATGGAAATATCTTGTTTAATTTGTCTCTCCTGTCTTTGCATCCACCGCATTCCTTAATTCTATTTCTTGATACTGCTCTAATAGCCCTTGCAACAGTATCGCCAAGTCCTTTATCACGTCCAAATAAGTCTACACGCTTACCCATTACGAACCTATAATTTTGACACTCCCCTTCTGAACCATCCGTACCAGAACTTCATCTGAGAAGGTTTCTTTTGGACAATTTTTGCATAGTGCAAAACATTGTAAGCCACCACTCTATCAATTTCAAGCTTCTGACACGCCTCTGCTGTCATTCGTCCAATCCTGCCATCCACAGTGATTAGCTTACCATTTTCATTGAACTTCTTGTTTTTGTCGTTAGCCGCTTTCTGTAATATCTTGACACCTCTTC
>Ga0209756_1001804_pt1 | contig 19313 bp, 31 predicted proteins | sample ETNvirenome_6_85_FD_184071 | JGI IMG/M metagenome (GOLD analysis project Ga0209756, IMG submission 184071) | Marine viral communities from the Pacific Ocean - ETNP_6_85 (SPAdes) (version 3) | ecosystem: Environmental > Aquatic > Marine > Oceanic | place: Pacific Ocean | collected 2013-06-19
GTCATAATTCTAGTGAGAATTTCAACGTAGTATGGGTGATATTTATCCCTCATCAAAATTAAATCTAATAAATCATCTACTTGTTCCCCTAAAGGTCGACTATCACCAATGAATATAACCTCACCAATAGATGCGTAAGGATGATAATCAGTTTTACCTGTCTTTAATATCCACAAGTCTCCTCGTTTGTAATAGTAAATATTTTCTAAATCATTCATCATAAAAATCGTTTTCAATTGGGAATTCATCGTCAATATAATCCTCCATTAATCTTGTGATTTCTATTTTATTATCTTCATAGAACTCTTTTTCTTCTTCAGTTTCTAACTCCTCACCAGTAACTAATTTAATAGTCAAATATCTTATATTTTCGAATGAATTTTCCATACTCACTTATAAGTAGTTTTCTTACTACCTATAAGTGGTGATGGATTGTAAAAGTTGTGTAATTAAGATATAAGAGATCTTAATTTGGTTAGGATGTCACCAAAAATTCTTCTGAAAGTAGTTTGTACTTTACCCAAAACTTCTTCTTTAGTTTCTTCGTGATTACTACTTTGTTGTTCTAACTTTTTTTGAATGTCTTCTAAGATAGTTTCCATAACATCTAAAAACATTTCTTCTTGTTCTTTAATGTATTGATCAATCTCTTCCTTACTAATAATACTATCTGAATTAATGTGCTCTTGTAATATTTTTTCTGCATTCATTTTTAACTCGGACGTGTACTTAGCCACCAACTCCTCCACATGTAAATTTAGGGAGTCAAATAATTCTTCTTTAGTCATAATTTAGGTTTTTATATGGTTGTTATTATATATAAATACTAAAAATAATAAATAAAGAGTCATTTATTTGTCATATATTTGTTATTTTCCAAGGGTATCTTTTTGTGAGATAGTTAAAAGATTTTGTACTTTTACATGTGATATAATAACTTCTTTTAAAGGTGGTATATCACTCCAAATAATACTATGCTCAGATTGTGGGTTATATTCACCCTCAACCGCATATGTGAAAATAGTATTTGGTTCTAATGTGAGATATCCGTGTGCATACTCTTTGGATACATAAAGTGGTTTGGAATCCTTAGTGAGTGTATAAAATTCTAACTTCTCTGTTTTAAGATGATATAATATATCTAATACTTTTCCTTGTATAATTTTAACTGTTTTGGACTGAGGTGGATTAGTTTGATAATGTAATCCTCTGAAGGTATATATGTTAGTGTTGGTAACAACATTTACTTGATTACATTGAAGTGCATCAAATAAAATAAAGTCTCCTCTTTCGTCAGTAAAATTCTTAATCATAGTTTTTAAAAATTTGGTTGATTATCTTTTAATTTTTCATTGAGGTAGTCTATTGCTTCTTCTGCAGATTTCTAATTTCTGGATTTGTTAATTCAAAAGGTAACCCATAATTATTGTTAATAAATTTTATTCCACGTTCTCCAACCCATCTTTCTTTTAATAATTCTAAAACCGTAGTTATTTCTTTAGGTTTAATACTTTTATCAATTAAAAAATCTGTTATTCTTTTGGTGGCGTTTATAACATTAAATAAACTACAATTATCATAACTACCACATCTATAATTTGTGTGGTTATTCTCATCATCAAACTTAAAAACAAACCATATAGATTCATTTCCTCTATATCCGAATGATTGAATTGAGGTATCCAAACAATGGAACATGGGAGATGTTTTCCATGTTATTATTGTTTTATCAAAAATACAATCAACTAAATAATTGTAGTACTTTTGATTAGCAATTTCTAAATTTTTATTTTTTTTCATTTTACCCAATCTTGAAACGCTTTTTGGTAAGATTCAACAAAGGATATATTATCTCTTTCCATATATACTTTTGCAGTAGACTCTACCTCAAATCTTAACCCATATTTATCTGACTCCTCTAAAATTAGATTTACATGATCATAATCTATGGGGGATGGGGATTTACCGTCCTTGCCCTTTATATTTTTTAACATAGTTTTTTGCGTTTTTACTTCTGGAGATTTTACTCTTGGCGTGTACACCTTTTCTTTTTTTCTTAACTGTATCTAATGTGTTGGTAATTCTTACTGACATTTTTTTATTTTAATTATAAGTATAATAATTTAAAAAAACAACTTTTATATTATTTTTTTATACTTTTCGTAATATTTTTTTATATATTCTTCTTTTTCCACTTCCTCTTCTAATTCATTATAGTAAATCCAAGCATATGTTTTTTTCATTTCCCCAATAGATTTTTTCTTTTCTTTAATGACATCTTCCATCATTTTTATTTCGTCATTAAATTCATCACCTAAATCTATACCTAATTTCATTGCGTTTATTAATAGTGGTACATAATTTTCAGACTGATATCCTTCTACTGTTTCTTCGTAAACTTCTTTATATGTTTCTTTGTTTTTTTCATCCATATCTTTATCTAATTTATCAGGATGAGTATTACTCACTATTTTTCTAAAAAGTTTTTTATATTTAGTAGGGGCATTTATTTTTATCTCTCTATCTTCTTTTTCTTTTGGTGGTGTAGTTGGTGGTGATTTTTCAATACCATTGTCACTCATATACTGATGTACGCCTTTAGTGAATTCTACTTGTGATTCATCTAATAAATCTTGCGTATCTTTTTCTTGTGTAGTAAGAAATTCAAACTCATTTAAAAGTAACTTGATTCTCTTATCCACCAATATTAATTTTGTTTGTGGGGAACAATATATTCCAATAATGAATAAGTAACTTACAACCGTCACTGGTCAACTCACCTTCTTCATTCTTAAATTGTTGTTTTCCCTTTATTTTAAATTCTTTTATAATATCCTTCACGAAATTAAATTGGGACGTAGATGAAGGTTTATTTGTATTTTGAGTAATCATCAGATAGGTGATGAGGAGATTAGTTTTAGCTATTTTTTCCCACTTCCAACCATAATTTTTAACAACTAATATTTCATAATTATCACCATATTTTTCTTTTAATATGCACACTCTATGATTGCCATCGATAACAATGTTGTCTCTAGTGATTTGTATATGAGTATTTAACCCTTCTTTATATTTTCCTTCTATTATTTCTTCTCTCATTTTTTTTTGTTCGTCACTCCATTGAAGGTTACTGTATTTAAAATGGGGAGTAGTACTTACACTAATATCTTTAATGTTATCCGTTGTTAAAAATTTATCTATATTAATATTTTTACGTTTTATATCCCCTATTTTTACTGTTTTTTTAAATTTCAAAAATTTATCGGATAGATAAAATTTTAAAAATAACGATTTTAACATTCTATTTTTACTTTTTAAATTTTCCCCAAACACATCATTTCTTAGGAAAATGATTGGTAACACAAAAATCATTAATATAAATTCCAATATTCTAACCATATCTATAACTATTTTATTTATTTTCCAAATTTACATCTTTTTCTTCTAATCCATACTCTTCAATGAGAAACTTTCTTTCCTCTTCCGTTATTACATCACCTTTAACTATATCCTCCACTGATTCAGTAAACATCTCTACTAACTTATCTTCAATATAACAATCCTCATATATATCATCATCTATATAAAATGAAGTGTCACCCCATTTTATTTGATCCGCAAATCTATCTGCAATGTCATGATCATAATAATATACATCTTCACATATATGTGGGGACTTTGAATCGTTAGTCACAACATAAACATCATACCCATCCGCAGTAGATTCACTATAAATAGTACAATCCACCTTATCAAATTCATTAATATCTGTTGTAATATTAAGTCCTAACTGTGACTTTAATATTTCTATCATTCTTTTTTCTTCCATAATTTATTTTTTATATATATATTATCCTTTTGTGTTCGTATTTAGTTTGTATTATTATTTTTTGTACCATACTAATTTTTTAGTTTTAATTATGTTATCAATAGTTATTTCCCATTCTTCCACAATAGTGTCGTGATAATAAAAACAATAGGGTGTATTATCTATATCGTTAAAATGTTCATGTATCTGGAAATCATATTTTATATTCCCACAAATTGTTTCTTCTCCCTTATATTGGTAATCTTCTACTACACTACAAGAAGAAACAGAGGAAATTAACATCATTACAAATAAGGCTAATGCACAATATAAAAATATTTGTGTCGAGTTTTTCATAATACACCACCAGTACCGTTGGATCGTAAATGGGTGTCATGTAAACCCATCTCTAAAGTATATTCTACTTCATCACTCGCTGGTTTGTCTCTAATAAATTCCCAATCCAGTTCATCAAATCCTTCCCATTCATCACCATATTTTTTATATTGTAATAATTGTTCGTCACTTAATTCTACTTCATACCAGATCCAGTCTGTTTGTGTAACAAATTTTTTTAAGGTTGCCATTACTTTAAAGTTTTATCGAATAGTTATTATTTATTATTTTCAACGAAATTCTCAATAATTCTACTATCAATTTCATCAACATCACCATTTACTCTACCTAAACATTCTTTAATGTATTCCACTAATTTAGTCTCTGTAAACCTATGGGTTACAAACTCATAATCGGTATGTGAAGGTGGATGATGGTAAACAGAATCCTTTGTCTGTCTTAATTCCTCAATTGTTCTAATTTTTGTCATTTTTTTTAGGTTTTATACAAATGTAAGAAATTTTTTTTATAAAATCAACATATTTATTACGAAATATTAGAGTCATGAGTACATTTAAACCAGGAAAAAGAATTAAATCTAAAAAATATTTTAATGTAGAAACAAAAATGATGTGTGAACATCCATGGGAATGGGCTAAAAAAGAAGGTGCATTAAATGTTGGTGAAGGTGATGCTCTATGGAGAACTGGACTGGCGTATATCACATGGAAAGAACCTTTAATGAAAGAAGGTATTTTAGAATGTTATAGATATGTTAAATCAGGACCACATTTTAGAAAACCATTTTATCAAGCATCAAGACATACGGGAAGACATGATGAAGATGATGTGACAAGAGACCAAGTAATTATGTCTTTAGTTGCTCTTCATGTGAATGAAGATTATAAAGAACTATCAGAAATAGCGGGTAAATTACCTTATAGACTTTCTAGGAAATATAGGATGACTCCTGGGTTATGGTCTTGGTGTAGATTATTTGCTGGGACAAAAAGAAAAAAACTTCATGTTAATTTAATGAGTGCATTGGGAGTTATTGAAAAATGTATTGCATTAGGACTTAATTTAATTATTGCCAAAATAAATGGATATAAAAGAAATTCTATAAAAAATAATGACTACACCTCAAGAGTACATTATAATATTAAAGAAAAACATAACTGGTTTCAAAAACAACTCTCCAGGGCTTATTATCCAGGATTTGCATTTCATTTAGCATGCTGGACTTACTACACTATGCCCACAGATTATAACCCTCTGTTAAAGAAACTGTGGAGGAAGATGATGATTGGTTATTGTGAAAAAGAAAATTATTTATGTAGAATTCTTTTGGGTGATAAAACAGTAACTTGGGAAGAAGTAGAAAATTATGAAGCTAGAGAAGGGTTTAGGTGGCAAGCCTATTTAGATGGGAGTTGGCCAAATTATAATGGTGAAAAATCTCAAGAATGGAAAGACACCTATCTTAAATGGAATCAATTGGACAAAGATTGTTTAATAACAATGTGGAATAAAGAAATTAAAACTTTAGTGCAATAAAAAAGGGAAACCGAAGTCTCCCCTTTTTTTTACTTTAAAACTTATTAAATGTTATACATATTTAACTTAATCTAAATTAGATTATGCCTCTGCACGATCATCACTACAGTTTTCTTTTCTCTTAGCAACTAAATCCTCCACTTTTTTATAAAGGTCAGCTTTAGTAACTTCAAATTCTGCAAGGACATTCTGTAAGTTTACTAATGTATCGTTTGTCTCCGAAATTTTACCTACAACTAATAAACTATTAGACATAGCTAGTTTTAAGAGTATTGAAGTCGTCACAATCGTAGATTGTATTTTCTCTATCTCTCTCTCCATATCAAATATATCATTATTTAACTGATCTAACACTATAGTTAAATCTGAAATCTCTGTCTTCTTCTTAGTAATATCTGCTTCTAATGCAGTGATAGCGTTTTCATTGTCAGCGATATCTTTATCTAATCGAGCGATATCTGCTTCTAACTCTTTTAACTTATCTTCATCTGGGAATGGTCTTGCATTCTCAACATCGTAAGCAAGAGACTGAATTTTAACATCTGTTTTCATTTCAGATTGTTTGCGATACCTGTTATTAAGTTCACCTTCATCATCATTAAGTTTAGATTGTACATCCTTCACTTGTTGAGACACCTCTTCTGCGTCTTTTTCAGATTTAGCTTGGTTGGCTACTGTTGTAGATTTATCATCTTGGGCTATTGTAAGCTCCGCCTGATACTGCTTTTGAGCATCAGCAACTTTACTTTCTAACTCTTCCAACTCTATCTTAGTCGTCTCCGATTCTGTTATACTAGATAAAGTATCATTCAATACTGAATCAATAGAATTGAGTTCCATATTTAACTTATCTAGCACTCTTGTTATTTCATCACATCCATAAGAATCATAACTTAATAATTCAGAGGGTAACTCAAAAGAACATTCATCCACAACTGGAGAAGTAATATTTTGAGTTGATCTAACTTCCATGAAGATAGTTAAAGATGATCCAGCATGTGGTGCCACACCAAATGTGATTACATTACTTCCATCTAAATGTTGTACTGGTGTTACTATACCATTTACAAATACATGTAGAACTTTGTAACTCTTCGGTGCACCGTATATACGGAATTCAGAAGTTTGACCATCAGGTAGTGGGAAATAAGAAGCAACTTCAGTTGAAGTTGTAACTATTTCATTCACATCTTGTGTAAGGTCTCCAATAACACAGTCAATTACTTTAAATATTTCACCTACTGTTTCAGATACTCTACCTTCAGCTTTATACGCTAACCAGTTATGGAAAGCAGTTTGTGAGTTAGCAACTCTACCAAATCGTTGAACGAAGTCATTAGCTGCGTCCAAATCTGAAGGAGTAAATACACCACCTTCTTCACTTGTTGATTGTTCTAAAATATCTAAAGCATCTTCCATCTCAGATTGGAAATCATTTTTTTTACTTTCTAAATAATCTACTGAAGCAGATGGATTAAAACCATTCTCTTCTCTAGATTCCGCTATATATTGTTTGAAATCCGTATCATGAGTATGAACATACCACGCAATGTATCCGTCTAAACATTCTACATCACCCTCTATAGCATCTTCACAGGTATATCTTCTTATTTCTTCCTTTACAACCTTAAGTGTCTGTTGAAGTTTCTTTATAAGGTCATCATCTTGACTATCAGTTGGTTTAGACAATTCACTATCCAACTCAGATTGAGTCGTTTGAGCAACTTCCTTAAAATTGAAAATTGATGATAAGTATCCGTTATAAGTATTTTCATCCCATTGTACTGCATTAAATCCATCTTTATAATCTTCAAAAGATGTAATTGCAATAATAGATGGAGTAAAACCAAAACTATCTTTGAAATAGTCAGCTTTCGCTTTCTCTACTTTGATGTCTTGACTTATCTCTTCTCCATTTTTAACTGCTTCTTCATACTGTTCAATTGCTACTTGCGCATCCTCAGCAGCGGCATTGAAATCATCTTCCATATGTTTATAATATTCACCAGCACTTGAAGTACCAAGAACATCTCTATGTAAGGTTGATGTAAATTCATCCATTTCATTATCATGTTTAGTTACATACCAATATACATAACCATCTAAACACTCTAAATTAGGATTTAATCCTGAGTCACATGTTATTGAGGATAATCTTGACTTTACATCTTTTAACTCCTGTTGAAGTTGCTTTATAAGGTCATCATCTTGACTATCAGTTGGTTTAGACAATTCACTATCCAACTCAGATTGGAATTTAGCTCTAATGTTAATATATGCAGAAACCTCCTCTAAATACTGGTTATAAGTATTTTCATCCCATTGTACTGACTTGTAAGAATCATTATAATCTTCAAAAGACGTAATTGCAATAATAGATGGAATAAAACCAAAGTTATTTTTGAAATAGTCAGCTTTCGCTTTCTCTAGTTTCAGGTCTTGACTTATCTCTTCTCCATTTTTAACTGCTTCTTCATACTGTTCAATTGTTACTTCCGCATCCTCAGCAGCGGCATTGAAATGATCTTCCATATGTTTATAATATTTACCAGCACTTGAAGTACCAAGAACATCTCTATGTAAGGTTGTTTTAAATTCCTCCATTGCATTGTCATCAACATCAAATCTCCACTGTAAACCTTTTTCTAAAGTAGCAACTCTATCTACGGTTACGTCAGGTGTAGCATCACTAGGATCAGTCCATCTAATGAAGTTTCCTTCAATAGATTTTAACACCTTCTTTAGTTCAGCTAGTTCCTTTTTATCTTCTTCAGTAAGGTCACCCATTGATTCAAACTCTCCAATAGATTTTAAAATTGTATCGATTTCATTTCTCATTTCTTCGATTACGTTTTGATACTCTTCCATTGTTGCAGCATCTAAATCATCTGCTACTGAAGAGAAATCTTTTAATTGCCATAAGCTAAATCCTAGTGGAGTATAAACTTCACCGAATTGACTTATCCAAAATGTTGCAATTCTTATTTCTTTTTCTGAAGAATTATCATTTTTTATTATCTCAATGTTCTCTTCCATTGCTTCTTTGAATTCAGTAATTAACTCCTGAAGTCTTTCTGGTGTTAATTCTGATTTTTCATCACCTGCGTTAAAAGTAACTGTGTCGATAATTTGTTTTCTCGCATCGTATCCTGCTATCGTAGCATCTTCGATTGCTTTAGTATTGGCAGCTATATCACTGTCCATACCCTCTAACGAATCTTGTACGTTAGAATCTAAGTCGCTGATTTCCTTACCTAATTTCTCATCTCCTTTTGCAATGTCAGATTGTACTCCTTCTGCATAAGCTGATGAATTAATATCAGTTTGGTTGTCAACGCTTACCCTGTTTGGCATCGGATGTAATCCATCCTCTCCCATTTCATTTTTTGGGTCCATAATTTGTTGTTTTTTTTATTTGATTGTTATTATTTTGAATTGTTTTTTTTATTGCGCAATTTATTCAATTCACTATATAAGTATACCCAAAATTTAAAAGGTTAAGGGTGTAATTTAAATATTACAAAACATTTACAAAAACCTTACTTTTCAGTGTATTTTGGGGTATTTTTTAATAAAATTTTATATTAAATTTTCGTTAAGATATTGTTTAATTACGGATGGTATTTTAGACTCATCAACAGGGTAAGTTTTATTTAAATCTATAATTAAAACATTAGGGTTGATTCCCATCGCTTTAGCGGTACAAAGTCTAGTATTTCCTGCCACTAACCAGTACCGATCATCAAATCTTGCAATAATAGGTGGACGATAATTTCCTTCATTAAATTTCTTTTTTAATTTTAATGGATTACCTTTTTGATATTTGTTCGCAATTTTAAATACGACATCAAAATCTCCTTTATTAATATCTACGGATTCACTATTCTCTAATTGATTCCATATTTGATATTTTAAAGGTTGTGGTGTTGCGTTTTCTATCTCTTTTGATACATCTTCTACTGTTGTATTAAAATTATGGTGTCTACTTAAATCTTGTACTACTCTTTGTATTTCATCCTCCTCCTTTTTAACATCCTTTTTAGATTCACTTATATTATATCTTCTACGATATTCTTCCTTTTGTTTTCGTCTTTTTTCTATAAAAGGGATTTGTAACAACTTTACTTTATCTAACATCTTTTTAAGATATTCAGATTCGAAGTATTTTAACTCACCATTAGTAGAGAATCCATAGATATCAATTAACTCTCTACCAAAATTATCAATAATACTATCCAGAGATTTAGTTTCACTTAATAACCAAGCTATGTTATATTTAGCGCGACGATCATTACCAAAGTTAGGTGTAATAAAATTACCAAACCAAGGACTATGGGTTGTCCAAGGATCATAATCCGACATATATAAGTTAACTTCAGTTTTCTCCACCATTCTTTTAACCACCTTATCTACCCAGTCTGTGTTGGGTATAGTTTCATCATAACTATTATAGGATTCACGAACACTGCTTCTAAGTTTGGTATCTTTGTTGAGGTTAGTTACTTTAATTTTAAAATGTAAAAATGAATTTTTCTTTCTTATTTCCCACTCTCTTTCCAGTGTTCTCGATATTTCATTTTGTAAAGGGTGTTGTGCAATGGCAGTAGGTTGTCCGTCATCTTCATCTATATAAACAGTTAATATTATTTCGCCCCACATATCATAAGTCCAGGTTACATTCACAACTTCGTCCCATCTCTGTTCTATAAACTGTGCCATTTTTTCTACAAACTTTTCACTTACATTTGGATATCCTAGAAGTTTAGTAAAACCTTTTCTAGCGTATTTTTTGAATATGTTTTCTTCGTTAAGTTCTTCTGAAGTTTCCATGTTATCTTTTATGAAGTTACTTATTCTTGTATACATCTCTTTTAGGTATATATGATATACATAATATGTTTCTCCTTTAGATAATGCGTATATATCTTGTACAAAATTTGCAAAACCTACTTTGAATAAATCTTGATGTGACCCTTCTCCTTTAAAATATTGTGATGGAGTTGTTTTATGATTATTAAATGGTACTGCAACTCTTACATCACTCCATCCACCATCTCTATGAAAAGTAAGTTGAGTTGGTTTCCATAATAGTTTGGATTCTCCCACTAAACTGTTTACTACTTTATTTATAAATTTTTTCTTAGGACTCATAATTATAAATATTATCTATTTATAAAAACAAGTTAAATTTAATCATTTTGATTGCGATTGCCAAACATATAATACCGAATACCTTACGCAATACCATCATACCATTCTTACCTAATACTTTGGAAAGTCGATCACTAAACTTTAGGGTAATATATACTACAATTAAATTTAAAATGATACCAATTAATATAGTCCAAAAAGGGTAAAGAGAATTAAAAGATATTATAGTAGTTAAAGAACCTGGTCCTGCGATAAGGGGAAACGCTAATGGTACTATAGATGAACCTTCCGTATCTGGTTCACTTTTAAAGAAGGTTAAACCTAAAACCAACTCTAACCCCATAAAGAATAATATAAGTCCCCCAGCGATGGAGAATGAAGATACATCAATACCTAAAAAAGATAATGCTCTTTCACCGGTAAATAAAAACAAAACCATAATAAAAAAAGATATAAGGGTTGCTTTAAGACTTTCTATCTTCCCAAATTTTTCCCTTAAATCTAATACTATTGGTATTGAACCAAATATATCAATTACTGCAAATAACGTCATCGTTATTGTTAAAATTTCCTTTATCATAATTCCACTACTATCCATATAATTTTATAAAAAAGAATAAATACTTTAATTTATTACTTTATTTAAATATATCGTTTTTGGGAATTAATGTGTTAAATTTAAGTTAATTTTAAAAAGTCTGTGTAGGATTAAATTATATCATTTTAGATAACTCAATACATTTCTCAAAATCTTCAGATTCTTGAAAATAAAGTAACATATTTTCGATATCCATTTTAGTTGGTTCTGTTTCTACATTGTGAGCAAATACTAACTCAGAAATACCATTTTCTATTATTAATTCCTCAATACTTTTATTATTAGTTAATAAATCATAGGAATTATTCATTGCATTTTCCATATATTTTAATAAATTTATTTCGTCCATGTTATAAATATAGTACAAAAATTTTTATAAATAAATGGAATTTTCTATAAATTTTCTTTAGGGATAAACTTAAAGTATTTTATAATAAAGTTAGATTCTTCTTTATTATCTATATCGGCTTTGGTGTCAATACTATTATTAATTATCACATTCATATTAGTATGTCTAAAATGGCGTAACACATACGGGTTAGTTATTTCCCTTACCATTTTCTCATTATAAAATATTTGTATTTTATCTCTCTCCCATAAACATCCATATTTTATAAAATTCTTAGATGGGTCTCTAAATCCCATCCAATGAGTTTCTGCCCCTTCACTAGTATTGTTTGGTGTATCACCATAATGAAAATTAGTTTGTACATTCCAAAAACCAAAAGGGTTTAAAAAATCAAATGAAAAGTAACCATTTGTTCTTCTCGTATACCCTTCAAAGATATCTATTTCTGGTGGCCAAGAATCCCAAGACCACATCCAAAATGCTGGCCATAAATTTTTACCTCTGGGTAATTTAGCTTCTATCTCAAAATACCCATAACCAAATGTTTCGGTACACGAAACTAACCCCACACCTATGTTACTAGTAACATTTAATGTTTCAAATTCTTTAGGGTTATAATGGGTTTTAAGATTTAAATAACCATTATTATCAATAGAAACTGCAGAAGGATCATACCAACACATAGGTTTATCGGGATGAATATTACCCCATCTTTCCTGTTTTATCCATTTATATCCACTCCATTCCATTATTTCTTTAAACTTTTTCTATAATGATTATTTAAGTCAGTGGATCCAAATTTAGAAGTACTTAACCCAAATACTATCATTAGTATCATTATTGGGGTTGCTGCCATCCAACTTACTGTTAAATTATAATTCCATAAACCATGAAAAGTTATTGCGGAAAGTAAACCAATTAAGGTATATACCCCCATTTTTAATTTTTTGTATTTGTACATATAAAACCCAAAAAGTGATCTATTACCATATTTACCTATATCAATTTTACCTAATCCCATCCAATAACCTAAAAATAACCCAAAGATTAAATGTCCTAATGTTGAGGTAAGAGAACGAGGTAGTACAATACTTTCACCATACATTATACCATACATAAAGTTTTCAAACGTTGCAAAACCCAACCCTATTATACCCATATAGAACATAGTTGCAACAGGATGTATACTTTGTTTTCTGAATAACATCATAACACCAGCAAAAGATAATAATTTACATATCTCTTCTCTAGGTGCCACTGAAAAGAATTGTAAATCAAAGGGGTTTGTTGCCACTATATCTACTAGTGCGTAGTATAATTGAACAAAGTTGGTAGATAATATACCACCAAAGAAACAGAGTGCAGCAATTTTTAAATTTAATGTTTTATTAGGTGCAGTTAGATATAAAATCATTATGTAAATGAAAGGTGGTAAAAATAATTTTAATAGTAATAATATATTGAATTCGACTAACATACAATAAATAAATAGGATTAATAACCCCCATTCTATGGTATGAAATGTAAAAGTTTTGTAAACCTATTTATTTTTGTTTACCATTTCTTTCCATTTAGAAAGTATAAATTCTTCTATGTTTGACCCTAATAGGGTTGAAGGTCTAAATGCCATTTCACCAGCATAAAACTTATCTTCTTTTTTAGAATAAAAAAAGTCTAATCTAAAGAAATCTATTCTAAGGTCTTTTGCGATCTGTTTACAAATTTCGTATTCTTTATCCCAATTAAAATATTCATTTTCTCTATCAATCATATCTACACGATGCCATTCTTTTGGCCCGTTTCTAATATCACCAACAATAGGACACCCATATAAAACAAATACTTTAAATTCGTAGTCGTATTCAATATATTCTTCTACTAACATTCCCTTTTCTGTTTCTTTCATCATTTTAGGTTCAGTGACTCTTGGCGATTTTTTTAGACTTTTATTAAGAGATTCATTAACTTTTTCGTAATCAGTGTCATTTATAAAAACACCATCACTTTCCGACATATGTGCAGGTTTAGCAACATATTCTTCATGAAAAGATAAAATATGTTTTAAATCTCTCTCAATATTTGTATAATAATAAAGTTTTGGTACATTTAATTCCCACCCCTCAAAAAAGTTTTTAACTTCATATTTGTTATAAAGTTTTTTTATTGTGTTACACTCTATTTTATTTTTATGTCTTAATGTACTTCTATAATCTTCTTCCATTGGTGTTTTGTACTTATCCTCTATATCCGAATGATTGAATTGAGGTATCCAACTACCTAAGTTATCTGGTTTAAAAAGATATGGTTTAGCATCAAATGACATACTCTACACTAATTATTTCTCCTTTATTTATCCTTTTAAGTGAATGTAAACTAATATCTCTACCTTCTTTAACTAATTTACTATTGGGTGTTTTAGATTCCCTTAAATACCCACCAATAGGATTTGGTTCAAAACAACAAGATGGTTTATACCAGTGATGACATACCCCAAAATTAAAACCTTCTTCAATATCTTCTAAAGCAAACAAAACATATTTACCGACTCTTTCTTCTATTGATATACAATTTGGTAAGGGTATATAATGTCTATTATTTTCAGTATCTGGTTTAGTAGGATCATACCAACTATATTTTAATAAAAGTTCTTCTCCTTTTATTATATCTCTTATAGTAAAAATTCTATTGTGCATACTATACCCGCATTCCCACATTGGGTTAGGTTTTTCTTGTTTTAATATTACGTTTGGTGTTTCACAATAATTAAAGAAAGCAATAGTAGGATTTCTTAAGGTTACTATTTTATTATTCCTATTATGAAAATCAAAATAGTGTCCTATTCCTAATTCTGTTCCTTCAAGTATAAATTCTTTAGCAAAAACTCCTAAACCATGTAAGGATGAGTTTTTTAGTTCTAAACTACTGTGGTGGATATAACCTTTTTTAATTGGTTTTTTCATAAGTAAAAAAAGGTTGTTTTTCCATCCAACTTACAGGGTAATAATATTTTTTTAAAAAAGGTCTATTTTCTTCTTTTTTACTTATCGGCCTATAACTTATGATAGTTACATTAGGATTATTTGCAATAATATTGTCGTTAGATTTATATACTTCTTCACCAGAAAAACAAAGATTACTTTGCCATATTAAATCACCGTCTTGAAATTCGAAATCATAAAAAGAAAAATCTTTTAATTCGATATTGTTCAATTTATAATCTTTTATGAGTTTATTACCAAACTCTATTCTAAAGGGATGAATATCAATACCAACTGTTTTTATATCAGGATATAAGTCATTCCAATAAAAATTCATCCAACCAATACTACAACCTACCACGATAAATCTTTTAGGGGATATTGATACATTATTGATTAAATTTATAAAGGTTTCGTAAGGTGTACTACCGTAAGTGAAGACAGATGTATCATCAATTGTTTTTTTTAACTGGTTACTACATCTACTATCATCTACTCTAAAGTTAGAAATATACCCTTCTAAATCATTTAATAATTTAGTATTTTTCATATATAGTTTTATATATAAATAACTAATTTTATTAAAAGATAATAAACAGTTTGTAAAAGAATTGTTAAGAAAGTTTAATTATAAGTTGGGTCTTATTTAAAAACCCAAATTCAGAAGTTAACCCATAATCAACTAAAACGTTATCCACAATTTTTTTCATTTGATCACTATGTCCAATAATAATTATTACTTCATTACTTCCTTTCGTTAAATGTTCCCCTAAAAAAATATCTAATTTTCTAGATACTTCATTATGTCTAACTCCGTGTAAATCTAATTTATTCATCAGTAATTTTTTTTATTATTTTATGAACTTTATCACATAACTCATATTCTTCTTGTTCTATAAAGTGTGTTAAAGATTTATTTAAACTGTCTTCCCAATTTTCTTTTGTAACACACAAAACAAATGTAACACCTCGGTAGGCATTAACTACTTTCACTATTTCTATAGAGTCTACATCATTATCATACGCGAATTCTACAGTATCCATTATTTTTATATGTATATTTGTTTTATGGTTTTTAAGGTAGTCTTTTTCTTCAGCCTCACTATTAATATGTATGACAGGTATTTTTCCCATTAATTGTAAAAACTAGTTATTAATTCAATTTTTCTCATTATCTCTAACCGCACACTGGGGTTCGTTTCGGTTAATAACCGTTTCCTTAAATCCTTTAAGTCTTTCATTACTTTTTCATCACTATTAATAGAATCCATCTTTTTTTTCTTTCTTTTTTTTAAAAGTAAGTAAATTACTAAACTAAATATAAGTGTGGGAATTAAAAAAATAAAATATAACATGTCTTTTTTTTTAACATAAATATGAAAAATTTATGCCGACATCACAAATTCCATATATTGTTCATACTTTTTTTGTACGATATAATCAGCAATTTGTTTACAATCTTCTTTAGGTAAAAACAAATTATCCTCTAATATTAGGGTTATTGTGGATGAAAGATAATGTCTCTCTGAAGATGTACTTACTTTATAACATGTATGTGTAGATGTAGTCGGATTAGTTATTTTAACTATGGATGGTGTACCCATGTGACATTTACTATAAGAAATATAGTCAGCTAAAAAAGATTTACCTTTTTCTATGAAATAAATAATATGTTTATCTGTTAACATATTATAAAGGTACAAAAAAATTATTTATTATCCAAATATATTTCGTTTAATAAATCAATTACTTGTTCATCTTTTAAAAAAAAGTTATCTTTTACAACAGATAAATGTACTGTTTCATCATCAAAACACTTTTCATAGTCTTGAAACTTAAGTAATAAATCATTAATGGAGTCTAAATAATCATAAAAAAAAGTTTTATCTTTAGTATTAATTATTACTTGAATTGCACCTTCATAGTCATCTTTAAAAATTCTTTCATTTAAAAGGTTAATATTAGACTTAATAATATTTCTTTTACACTCCAATAAAGAGTTATTGATAATTTCTCTTATATTTTTTAATTTCTCACTATCACTTAATAATTCATCATAAGTATTTTCTTTTATTAAATCTTTTTTTTCTAAAAAAGAAATGATAGCTTCTTTTATCTTATCATTCATCTAACAAATATACGTCATTTTTTTTATATAGTCAATCATTGACATATTGATTTATTTCCCTTATCTTAATATGTCTTTTAAAATAATTATATATACTTATATAATAGAGATATGACTGACGATATTACTAAATTAATAGTTAAACTACAACGTAAATTAGAAAAAGAGTACGGTGAAGACTTCCAAAATTTCTATCTAGTAAATAATATACATAATAAATGGGAGGGGTTAATTGGAACTAACGAAGATAATAGAAGAAGTGTAGAATATTATACAATAGAAGATAGCAAAATAGTAAAAGAAGAGAAAACTATTTATTAATTTCACAAAATGCAACGTAAATTAAAGTTAATTGGCAAAAGAGTAGTGCTAAAAAACGTATACAATATAAATAATGAAAAAGGTATAATCATTGAAGGTTATAGTGATATAGAAGGGGTATTACAAAAATTAAGTACTAATGATTTTTTTGGGTGGGACATGTGCGCAACAGTTAATGGTCACATGTATAAGATAGATAATTTATCTCAAATATTGCCTATTTATAAATAAGATGAGAACAATATTATTTAAAAAAAACGGATCTTTACATCTCATAGATAAAGTTAGTAGAGAAGTAGAAGTGGTAGACACAATAGTAAATTATTTAGACTGTCCTGTAGAATTTGAGGTGGGGATAACTTTTAAAACATTTTTTAATCACATAGTAAAAGAAAAAGATTTTCTTAATATACTTTTTAAAGAAACTATGAAAGGATCATGTATAGATGTTTTTTTAAAAGAGTGGGACAAAAAAGGGAAAAGCGTAAACCCAGATAAGGGAATACAATTTTTAAAAGCATATAAAATATTTGATTATATACAATTAAATAAGGAAAAGGACTTTATAGATATTCGAGTTGACTTTGATGGTATTGGTAAAGAAGATCAATTATATAATTTAGAATTTATACCATTAAATGAATTAAAAAACATACCTATACTTATCGCAGATAACATGTCTATTTATAGAACAGTCTCCAATCTAAAGGGAGAAGAGTTATTTTTTAGGGGGAATTCTTTTGTTCTTTTATTTGAATTGTTGGGTACTGTGTTATATGTATTAACTATACATAAAAATCCTGAAGGTAGGGATTCTGCCAAAGAAAAATTCATTCAAATTTTAGGTAACACTAACATTATAGAAATGTTGGAAGAACAGAAAGAAGACGCAGTAGAAATACAAAATTTTGAGGAAGCTTCTCAACTTAAAAAGATTTTAGATAGACTTCAAAACGGATTTACGAATGAGTAATTTCTTTGATTTGGTATTCACTTATTTTTTTTGGTAACAAGTAATACATTTTCATTAACTGATGAAAATTATGTTCTACTTCGTCTTTAGAATAACCGGTTAATTTCATTAACCCTAAATCACTTACAATATTCCCCCATCTATCATAGGATTCTTTAATAAATTCTCCAAAATAAGGATTCAAAATGTAGTCATAAGTAATGGTATATAATTTCACTTTAGATGATATCTTTTTTCTCTTTTTAATATTCTCTTTATAAAACGTTTTAGGTAACATACTATTAAATATCTTCCTCTTCCTTAATAACCTCTTGAATAATTTTTTTTTCAATTGCAGTATTCCATACTCTCACTACATAAAGGAGATGAAAGGAACATATTAGTAAAACTTGTATTATTTCAAATACCATTAAATTAAAAAATATGATGGGATATAATGTTAATGACAGTTTACCAAAACCGTTTACTCTTTTATCATTCCACATCGCAAATGTTGCAAATATAAAGAAAAATACTGCACAACTATAATGTAGTATGGAAAACTCGTACATATCAAATATTGATAAACAAATTAATGCCATTGCAGATATTTTCCATTCATTATTACTATGTACATATAACCCTACCGATAGTATAGAAAAAATCATTGTAAACACTAATGGATTGTATTGATAATATTGACTATAACTCTCTTCCCACCCGTAAATTATTGGCAATAATATTATAGATAGGATACCCAATATTACCAGTGTTAAACGAGTGCTCAAATTAAATTTACTTGGCACATTTTTCATAAATTAAAAGGTTTCTATTATATAAATATGTAGAAAATAATTTAATAAACCAAAAAAAAGGGAGAATTTCTTCTCCCTCCTTTTAACAAATCAAATCACTATTACACCATAGTCTCTGATAAACTCCACAACATTTTGTTAACCTTTAGATTTTCATCTATGGACTTAACTGCTCTGGTTTTATTATATTTAATTTTTCCGTCTTTCTTAACGTAGGTATTTAAACCTCCTCTAATCATTCCCTCTTGTATTCTGTTGAATACTGTCCACAAATCATTTCCTTTGTCTGCGGCTCTGTTAATGGTTAGTAATTCGTCTAA
>Ga0209756_1001806_pt1 | contig 19307 bp, 29 predicted proteins | sample ETNvirenome_6_85_FD_184071 | JGI IMG/M metagenome (GOLD analysis project Ga0209756, IMG submission 184071) | Marine viral communities from the Pacific Ocean - ETNP_6_85 (SPAdes) (version 3) | ecosystem: Environmental > Aquatic > Marine > Oceanic | place: Pacific Ocean | collected 2013-06-19
AAGTAGACGAAGAGGTTATTAAACAATGTGAGACATCGTGTAGTTCCAATGGCAACCGCATGGATTCAGTATCTGTGTTTGGTTGCGATTGCGAACAAAAACAAGATGAACTTACATCACCGTGGGTTATACCCCCAACACCAAAAGGAGATTAAATGAGTATGCTTGTCAATAATTTAATATTATTTGATGTTGATGGAACGTTAACAGAGGCCCGAAAGCCAATTCAAAAGTCAATGTTAAAGGCGCTCCGGGAATTATCACGATACGCGGAGATTGGATTTCTTACCGGTTCCGGATTAGAATATATTAAAGAACAGCTCTGGCCCGCGTTAGCTGATCCAATCATACGTCAAAATTGCCATTTATTGCCATGTAACGGTACCGAATATGTTGTCCCGTTTGGAGAAGAAGAAATAGTGTTTAGTACACTCGCTAAAGAATATATGATTGATAAAATTGGTACTATAAACTTTAATAAACTTATGAAGAAAATATGTATCCTTCAAGGGCTACTTGTTAAAGATATTGCGGATATTCCCTTGACTGGTAATTTTGTTGATAATAGAGGTTCTACTATAAATTGGTGCCCAATTGGTAGAAATGCTACTCAGCCAGATAGAGAAACATTTAAAGCATTAGATAAACTTTATAACATAAGAAAGACGTATATTGAGATTTTGAAAGAGTTTGCAGCTGCAGAAGAATTGGGAATCAATATTAAGCTTGGTGGTAATACATCTTTTGATATTTTTCCTGAAGGGTGGGATAAAACCTTTGCGTTGACACATTTTGATATAAATGAGTGGAACTTCTGGTTTGTGGGAGATAGATGCGGGGTCGACGGAAATGATTATGAGATTTTTTCCGCTCTGAAAGAAACGGGCCGCTCCTTTGAAGTTGGAAGCCCCGAAGAGACCATAGAAGTAATTGATTTTCATATTTTAAGAGAAGTAGGAGCATAAAATGAACGAAAATACACCAAAGAAGTGGAAAAAAGTTAAAATTTTTAATACTTATAATGAAGCAAATGATTTACGAAATGAATTGTTAGCCAATGACGATACAGGAAAACTAGAAGTAAAAGTTCGCCGCTGTGGCCATGGAGGCTCACAATTTAAAGTAAAAAAATACTTCCCGGAACAAAAGAAAGGAAAATAATATGACAGTTCATAAAGAGATGTATGATGAGAACACATTTGTACCAGAGAAGAAGCCAACGGTAATGGTATCCGGCGGCTTTGATCCAGTGCATGCCGGCCACATTCGAATGATTAGAGATGCTGCTAATTTTGGAAACGTCGTTGTTATCGCCAATTCAGACCAATGGCTTTTTCGAAAGAAGGGGTTTGTATTCATGACTTTTGAGCAGCGAGCAGAGATCTTAAATGCGATTAAAGGTGTTATTTTGGTTGATTCTGTTGATGATACTGATGGAACCGTATGTGAAGCTATTAGAAGGGTAAAGCCTGATTTTTTTGCCAATGGTGGTGATCGTGGTCGATCCAATACGCCGGAACAAGATGTTTGCGAAGAATTAGGAGTTAAACTATTATGGGGAGTGGGCGGTGATAAAAAACTAGCTTCTTCTTCTGATTTAGTACAAAATGTTAGAGATTTTGATCAGTCGCTAGCCCCTCCCATCCGAACACAAACAAAACATTCTGGAAGATAATACTTGACGACTGCTTACAAAGTAGTTATAGTATGGATGAACCAATGAAAGCATTAAAGTTAGATGCGACGTATCGTCCTGTAGAAGTTATTGATGCATTAGAGGCTCTTGTCCTATGCATTGTGGGGAAAGCAAAAGCAATTGAAAGTTATACAAGAGAGATTTGCTCCCCTTCTAGAACATTTAAAGTTCCTGCGGTTATTGTGTTAAAAAAAATTGTTAAATATCGATTTGGCGGCATTATATGTAATCGACAAAATGTAATTTGGAGAGATCAGAATACATGTCAATATTGTAATAGAGTATTGCCCACAGATAGATTGACCGTGGATCATCTTCTTCCTAAAAGTCGAGGCGGTCCTAAGTCGTGGAAGAACCTTGTTACTGCCTGTATAAAGTGTAATCAAAAAAAAGGCAACAAAACACCACAAGAATCTGGTATGATACCTATACGAAAGCCATTTAAGCCAAAAATATCTATCTTAAAAACGGCATCGCCAAATCAAGTGAGCGATTTATGGAAAAATTATTTATGGGAATAATATGAAAATAGAAAAAAATACAGTATGTTATATTTCAGTGAAGGGGCACAATAATTTCTGGTACCCCACAGCTGATAGATTAATGATAAAAGAAGGTAGCGAAATTCAAACTATGACCTGGATCGGCGGTGGTAATAAAATCGCTGTAAGAATCTTGAAGTCTTGCCTGATCCCGCTCAACATAACCAGCGAGACTACCAAAAACACATCTCCTCCAGACAGAAACGAATATACTGTTGTTTGGATCGAGAAGAATGTTTAAAAAACTAAAAGAAATTTGTGCATTTAAAAAGGAGAAACAAATGTCAACGACAGAAACAAGAACAGTAAAAAATCTAAAAGCCACAGTAAAGGAACAAGATGCGAAGATTTCCTCCCTCCGCGGCCGCCTAGCCGACTTGGTAGATGAAGTTCATGTGCTAAAAAACGAGCTTCAAAACTTTAAGCAAAATGTAGCTAGTGACGTAGAATATCTAACCAATCGCGTTGATGGCTGATTGGAAAAAGTTTAGTAAATTTTCATTAATTTGGTATAGTCAGCAATTTGCAATTCCTTTTTGGATAATTGGACATGTCCACTTGCATCTTAACGACTACCATGATATAATAGAATTATCAAGTTCGATCATAATGCATTTTATGGTTGCGCTTGGTTTTTGGTTTGACTGGCAAGATTATAATAAAGGAGAATAAATGTCATTTACAGAAAAGTTAAAGAGTTTGCACACAGCCCCCAATGCTATGGCAACACTTACATATAGCGAAGGGACCGATGTGTTTCTTATGAACGAGGATGAGGTGGATACTGCCCTTTCAAACACTGATGTGGTTGAGCAGTTTGCTGAACTTATTGCTACACGTGGAATTCGTGTTAGTAGTATGTATGGAACGAATTACATGGATTCGCTTCGTGACGGCGGATTTCTTGATGAATACGAGCGAGGAAGCTTTAGTTTTTCCGAGTTCATCGGAGAGACTATTCGTGAAAACTTTTATGATTTGGATTTTATTGAGTCTTCAATTACAAAGTATGATTATAAGCGCGGATTTTGCACACTGTCAGCGACAGTGAAGATCCCCGTGGAAGATTTGATTATGGAATCGCCCTATACAGGCGGTTGGACGGTATCTGTTCCTACCGAAAATGGAACAATTACGCTTAACTAGAGGAGAAATTATGAGAGCGATTATTGCGTTGGCTGTATTAGTTGGTTGTGCTGAAACAGAAACAACTGAGACAACTGATGAGAACATGACTGAAAACACAAATGCAGAAGCTGCCGAAACAGAAAATACCAATACTGCTGAAACAGAGAATGCTAATACTGCTGAGAAGACAAAGACCACTACCCCAAGTGGCGAATCCGCTGTATCGTCGGACTAATAACGATAGGTGGCTGCCTGATCCTCACGTAGGCAGGGGTTTTCCGGTTTTCCTTGGACGCTAAAAAACCGGATCTTTCGCCACTTTAGCTCAGCCGGTAGAGCAGCTGATTTGTAATCAGCAGGTCGTAGGTTCGACTCCTATAAGTGGCTCCATGCGAGTGTAGCTCAGTGGTAGAGTCCCACGTTGCCAACGTGGCTGTCGCTGGTTCGAATCCAGTCACTCGCTCCATTTAAGATGAAATATAAAGAGGGCGATATTGTTTTGGTTAAATCGAGTGCTGGGGACGTCATACCTCCGTTCCATGTAAGGCTCATCGAGAAGATACATCGAAAGCCTCCAAAAGATCCAGAGTATATTATTTGGCGTTGTAAGTTAACAAAAAAGCGAGAAGCTGATAAATTAAGAAAAGAATGGCAAATACAATTTAAATTTCCCGATGAAATTGAAACCTATGTATTTCAAGCAAACATTATCCGAAGAGTTAAAAAGAAATGATATTTTTTCAACAATATGGTGCTCGTAGAACCGGCACAAATTATCTGCAAGCCCTTGTAGAGTACAATTTCAACGATGTGTTATTATTGTCTACGTTTTATTGGAAGCATGGCCATAGAAAGACGCAAGATGAAATGATCAAAAGAGTATATCCTCAATATCCTGATACAGATATTGTATCATTACATTGTTATAAAGGGATATGCGACAAAAATGATGAAACCTTTTCTGACTTGAGCAGCGCTGTTATAGACGATAAAATGAAGACCATTATTAGTGTTAAGAACCCTTATGCTTGGGTTGATAGTATGTGGAGATGGTCTATTAATACAATAGAAAAGAATGTAGAAGAATATGGGTATTTTGAGATTAATAAAGGGTATGAAATCTTAAACTATGAGGCAGAAATTATAAAGATAGTTAAGTCTTATAATGAAAGATATTTTGACTGGTGCACAAAATATGACGAGATTATTCCATATGAACGCTTGTTGTCTCAAAAGAAAAGCTGGCTAGAATATTTCGGAAAGAAATATAGTCTTGACATGAGAAAAGAAAACTTCCATGAACCACCAGCAAAAGATATAATGGATCCGGCGCCCTTACGCCATCAGTTACCCGATTGGAATTATAATACGTATTATCTACAAAAAAAATATTTAGATAATTTACCTATTGGTATTGTTGACTTGATTACCGAAAATATTAATTGGAACATCTTTGAACAAATGGGCTATAAAAGAGAAACGTAAACTATTTAAATTGGTGTTCGTAGCAAAAGATTATGGCTAAAAAAAACTATGTTTTAGATACAAGTGTTTATTTAACAGATGCTGAATCAATTTATAAATTTGACAATCACGATATATTCATTCCGTTAAAAGTGCTTGAAGAAATTGATAAGCATAAAAAGCGCCAAGATTCAGCGGGCGCTAATGCTAGAAGAATCATCAGAACATTGGATGAACTACGTTCCTCGGGAGATCTCCAAAAAGGGATTAGATTAAGCAAGGGAAAAGGCTTGGTTAAAGTTATGTCATACGCATGCCTTACTGGTTCAGTATTCCCTCCCGATTTAGATATTCGAATACCGGATCATGCAATATTGGCTACGGCCAAAGCAATTCAAGCTGACCAGCCGAACAGAAAGACAATTGTTGTCTCGCGCGACATTAATATGCGTGTGATTTGTGACTCGATCGGAATAGCCGCAGAGGATTATATTACAGAGAAGGCCGCTGAATCTTCAGAACATCTTTATGCTGGTTTTGTAGAGCATCTAGTTGATGATCAAATAATCGATCGATTTTATGAAGGTGAAGAAATCCTTATAGCTGAAGATGAAATCGAACAACAATGGCATCCTAATCAATTTATTATGATGGTTTCTAACGCTAATGATAAAAAAACGGCCTTAGCGCGTTTTAAAACACATCACACGCCATTGAAAAAAATTATACATGACAAGCTTCCCGATTGGAAAATTAATTCAAGGAACAAGGAACAGGCATTCGCCATGGATTTATTAATGAATCCTGATATTAAGATTGTTTCTCTTATTGGGCGCGCCGGCAGCGGTAAAACTTTAATGGCCATAGCAGCCGGCCTGCAGCAGACAATCGGAATGCGCCAGGAGCATAATCATTATTCGCGCCTTATCGTGTCTAGGCCTGTTCAGCCTCTTGGAAAAGACATTGGATTTTTACCGGGAACTATGCAGGAAAAAATGCTTCCTTGGTTAATGCCTATTCAAGATAATCTTAAATTTCTTATGGGAGATCGCACATCGCTAGAAATGTATATGGAAAAAGGCAAGATTGAAATTGAAGCCCTTACTTATATTCGTGGACGCTCAATTGCAAATGCGTTCGTTGTAATTGATGAAGCTCAAAATTTAACAAGACACGAAATTAAGACTATTATTACTCGTATCGGAGATGGCACGAAGATTATTTTAACAGGCGATATTGAGCAAATTGATAATATTTATGTTAATGAAACTTCTAATGGTTTAGCTCACGCAGTAGAGAACTTTAAGCAATATCCTATTGCGGGCCATGTGACTTTTAAAAAAGGCGAGAGATCGGAATTAGCAACGCTAGCTTCGAAAGTTTTATAAGAATAAACAAACATTTATTTTAATGATATGATAACAAAGGAAGGTATAAAATGTCAAATAAAAACACATCTGTAGATTCGATCACAGAAGAACAAGCACACGTAAATCCAATGCTGGCGATGCCAGTTACTCCAGATAGCAAGCTAAAGAACTATTTGGTAGAATACGTTGGCACGAAACTAGATAAAGAAGAGGTTACTGTCAATATGATAGCTGAAGTTTTAGCTTCAGATTTTCCAGAATTTGCTTTTGCATATGCGGAAGAGAATTTTTTACGTGGATATCAATTAGGATTAGAGGATGCTTCAAAACTACATACACCAGCGCCAGAGTCAACTGCTTGAATCCGTGAAAGATTTTTATACTTCGAGTGGAATTCACGTATTTTTTAAAGACCAAGTTCAGAATAAAGACATTGATGTTGAAAGGCTCATTAATAAAATAGAATCTAAAATACCAGCTCATCTTTTGGAAGAAGTAGAAATGATTATATTCGGCTGGTTTGAGGAATTTGAAGAGCGAAGCCTTAATGCGTTTTATGATGGAGGAACACTTTATGTTTCACACATCCAAGATGATGAAGCGGATATGTACGACGATTTAATTCATGAGATTTCTCATTCTCTTGAAGAGCCTCATGGCTATTTTCTTTACGGAGACAAGAAAATAGAACAAGAATTTTTAAGAAAAAGAGAATATTTGCACGATATTCTGTGGAAAATGGGCATTAAAATCCCTAAAGCAGTTTTCGCGAATACAGAATACGACAAAGAATTCGATATGCTATTATATCAAAAGATCGGATATGATAAATTATCTACTGTGATGGCGGGAATATTCGTCAACCCCTATGCAGCGACATCTCTTCGTGAATATTTCGCCACTGGATTCACCGAGTTTTATATACATCCCGATACCCGCGACTTCTTAAAAAAGACAAGCCCGGCACTTTATCAAAAATTAATTTTGCTACAAAATCCAGAAGAGCTTGACAGCTAATAAAAAAGTGGTTATAATATAATATAGATCTGGAGGGATTTTGCCACATATTTCATATTCGGAACTCAAAGATTGGGTAACTTGTGCGTTTTATCATAAACTTACGCGTATTGATAAGCTCAAGGGATTTAAAGGAAATGAGTTCACTGCATTCGGAACAGCTATTCATGCTGTGTGCGAGAAAAAACTATTAAAGGAAGAAATTGACGATGAAGGATTTTTTGTTAGTAGCTTCTCTGATTGTATTGCTGACCTCGGAGACGATGTGCCTGTGGATAGCGGATTGGTTGATCAAATGGTGGGACAAGGGAAAGCTTTACTTCCAGAAATCGAAGAAGCAGTCGCAGAATACTTCGGAGGATACAACGTCGAAGCAGTAGAACTTAAACTATATGAGCCGATTCCTGGGGAAGAAGACTATATGTTCAAAGGCTTTATTGACGCAATTGTATCAACTCCTGATGGTAAAGTTCATATCTTTGATTGGAAGACTTGTGGTTGGGGATGGGACTCCCGCCGACGCAGCGAAAAGATGACAACCTACCAACTTACTCTTTATAAACACTTCTTTGCACAAAAGATGGATATCGATCCAGCTAATGTTGAAACACACTTTGCATTGCTTAAAAGAACAGCAAAGAAAAACAGAGTAGAACTATTTAGGGTGACGAGCGGCCCCAAAAAAACTGAAAACGCTCTTAAACTATTGCACAAAGCATTGTACAATATTAAAAATAAACGCTACATTAAAAATAGACTCTCGTGTGAGCGATGTACGTTTAGACACACAAAAGAATGTCCATGAGGAATAAATGACAAAAAAGAAAATTTTGGTCTTATCTGACCATCCATTATCACCTTCGGGTGTTGGTACTCAAACGAAGTACTTTATTGAGGCTCTTTTAAGGACCGATAGATATAAATTTATCTGCCTTGGAGGAGCAATTAAGCATAACGACTATAAGCCTCAAAATGTAAGCCCATATGGTCAAGATTGGGTTATATACCCTGTTGACGGGTATGGAAATGCCGATATGATTCGTTCCGTATTACAACAGGAGAGGCCAGATGCCGTTTGGTTTATGACCGATCCTAGATTTTATGAATGGTTGTGGGAGATTGAGAATGAGGTCCGAGCATTTGTACCCTTGGTATACTATCATGTTTGGGACAATTACCCAGCCCCTCATTTTAATTCTAAATTTTATAATTCTAATGATGAAATTGTATGCATTTCCAAGGTAACCCATAATGTAGTTAAAGAAGTAGCGCCAGAGGTGTGCTCACGCTATCTTCCGCATGCGGTAAATCCTGATATTTTTAAGAAATTCAAGACCTTAGAAGAAAAGGCACACATGGAAGCCCTAAGAGAGAAAATTTTAACAGCCACTGAATTCAAGAATACCGATAAGAAGTTGTTTTTTTGGAACAGTAGGAATGCAAGAAGAAAACAAAGTGGCACTATCATCTGGTGGTTTAAAGAATTTCTTGATAAAGTTGGTCACGACAAGGCAATGCTTATGATGCATACTGATGCTAGAGATCCGCACGGTCAAGATCTTCCACATATTATTGAACACCTTGGAGTGAATAAGGGTCAGGTAATGTTATCCACATCTAAAGTGAATCCTGAAGAACTAGCTGTGATGTATAACCTTGCCGATTTTACTGTTTGTATATCAGATGCAGAAGGGTTTGGCCTGTCTACTCTCGAATCATTATCGTGCGGGACACCTATCATTGTTAATATGACTGGAGGCCTACAGGAGCAGGTTACAGATGGCAAGAATTGGTTTGGCTATGGCATTCAGCCAGCATCTAAGGCTGTAATCGGCTCACTACCGGTGCCGTATATCTATGAAGACAGACTAAATCAGCAAGACTTTACGGATGCACTAGTAAAAGCAATCAACGTGAGCCCTAAAGCATATAAAAATATGTCGCTAAAAGGCTTAAAACATGTCAACGACAAATACAATTTTAAAGAATATGAAAGAAAATGGGTAGAAACAATGGATGAAGTTATAGAAAGATGTAGTTCATGGAGCCAGAGAAGAGATTACAAGCGCTGGCATATTATGGAGGTAGCATGAAAAAGAAAGTATTTCTAAAAGGACCGCTCCTGACTCGTTCGGGATACGGCGAGCAAGCAAGATTTGCACTGCGAGCTTTGAGATCGCGCCCCGATCTCTTTGATATTTATATTCAACCCCTAACGTGGGGGCAGACATCTTGGCTAAATGAAATGTCCGAAGAGAGAACATGGATTGACAAGATAGTAGAGAAAACAATTGGCTTTGTCCAGCAAGGTGGCAGGTTTGATATGTCTGTGCAGACTACCATTCCTAATGAATGGGAAAGGATCGCCCCCGTTAATGTTGGGTATACAGCCGGCATTGAGACCACGCAGGTGGCTCATGAATGGATCCAAAAGGGTAACGAAATGGATAAGATTATAGTTGTGTCCGAACACTCAAAAACAGTTTATCGAGACACCGCATATCAGGCCAAAAATGAACAGACCCAACAAGAGTTCGAATTAAGGCTTACTACAGATATAGACGTTGTGAATTATCCTGTTAAGAATTACCCCAATCTTGAAGAATTATCACTCGATCTAGAATATGATTTTAACTTTTTAATGGTTGCACAATATGGTCCTCGTAAAAATTTGGTCAATGCGCTTAACTGGTTTATACAAGAATTTCACGATGATGAAGTTGGATTAGTTTTTAAGAGCAATATAGCTAGAAATTGCCATATGGATAGACAACAACTGCTTGGAGATCTTACAAATCATGTTCGCACTAGCTTTCCTGATAAGAAGTGTAAGATTTATCTAGTCCACGGCGATATGACGGACGAAGAAATACATTCACTTTATGTTCATCCCAAGATTCAAGCATTTATGTTATTCTCGCATGGGGAAGGTTATGGCCTCCCTCTGTTTGAGGCAGCGTATAGTGGCCTTCCAGTGGTAACCACAGGATGGTCAGGCCAGCTTGACTTTCTTACGGAAAAAGGTAAGAAACATTTTTACGATGTTGATTTTGATATTCAGCCGATTCCAGATGAAGCTGTCTGGGACGGTGTTTTGGTTAAAGGCTCTCAGTGGTGTTACGCTAGAGAAAAATCAGCCAAACACATGATGAGGCAATGCTATAAAGACCTCACTAGTTCAGATAAAGATAAATTTGTTGCAGCTGCAAGAGCTTATGCTGATAATTTGAAAGAAAGATTCGATGAAGAAAAACTGTATGCACAGTTTGTCAGCGCACTTCTTAACGAAGAGCCTAGCGATAGCGTACCGATTGAAAAGATTCCTAAAATTTCTTTGGTGACATCTGTTTTCAAGGCTGATGATTATATTGAGCAGCTTATGGAAGACATTACGAGACAGACCATATTTGAAGAAAAGTGTGAGTGGATTATCTTGAATGTAGATCCGGTCGGCTCCGAATTCGATGAAGAGGTAATTCTTAGATATGTTGATAAGTACCCCAATAATATAATTTATAAACGCCTTGAAGAGGATCCGGGAATTTATGATACCTGGAACATGGGTATTAAGATGGCTACTGGTGATTATGTGACAAATGTCAATTGTGATGATCGTCGCGCCGCATATGGTCTAGAAAAGCAGGCCAAGATGCTGGTGGCAAATCCAGATATCGATTTGGTTTATAATGATAGTTATCTATTGCATGAGCCAAATATCATGTTTGAGAATGTGCCGGCCGATAGCAAGCGATATAATTTCGAACAGTTTTCTAAAGAAGCCATGTTGAGAGGAAATCTGCCGCACAATAACCCCATGTGGAAGAGAGAGCTTCACGATAAGTACGGTTATTTCAACCAACACTACAAGTCTGCAGGCGATTGGGATTTCTGGTTGAGATGTTCTTTTGGGGGAGCTAAGTTTAAAAAGCATCCTGAGATTTTAGGAGTATATTATTTTAATCCCGAAGGCATGTCGACTAATCCTGCCCATGATTCGTGGAAAAAGGAACATGAAAAAGAAATATTCACAAATTATTTCCAGCTATATCAAGCCAGCCAAGGCGTTGTAAAGCTGGATAGCAATCAGGCATGAAAAAACTAATTTCCTTCGCCCTTTGGGGTTCGGATCCGAAATATACGACTGGCGCCCTTAAGAATGCTTATGCGGCGCCAGCACATTATCCGGACTGGATCTGCAGATACTATTGTGCTTCGGACGCAGACCCTAGCGTGGTAAACGAGCTAAAGAGCCTCGATCATGTAGAGGTTGTAGAAGTACCCACCCCTGGAGATTGGAAATTTTCTATTAATAGATTTTTACCAATCTCCGAGAATGATATTGAAAGAGTAATTTGTCGCGATTGTGACTCTAGATTTTCCGACAGGGAGACTGAAGCAGTGAAACAGTGGATCGATACTGGCAAAATATTTCATGTGATGAGGGATCACCCCTGGCATGGTAACTATCCTGTTTTAGCTGGAATGTTTGGAATGCGTGGAAATTGGAATTTAGATATCCGAGCTTTGTTTAATTTGATGGACAACAAAATATACTATGGATGCGAACAAGCATTCATGGCCCAATTTGTTTGGCCGCTGGTAGAGCAGGATGCAGTTGTACATGATGAGATATTTCACAACTGTTCTTTCCCAACGCCCCGCAAGGGTCTTGAATATGTTGGAGAACCCTTTGGCCCAGATGATGAGCCCTGCGAAATAGGCCACCGAGATATATTAAAGAATTTTCTAGATAACAAAAATGTCAAATAGTGTTTTTATATTACATCATTCTGGCCTAGGCGATCATATCATTTGCAATGGAATGATCAGGGAGCTGAAGTCTAAGTATCATCGAATTTATTATCCAGTGAAATTTAGGAATCTTAAAAATATAGAGAGAATGTTCGAAGATATCGCAGATGCTATAAGTTATATTCCAATTCGCGACGATCTGGATATGATAAATTCAGCTCAGCAACATGCTGGATATTGTGATATACTGAAAACAGGCGTCTTTGAGGGCCCCCGGTTTATGAAGGATGGTGAAAATTTTTGTGAGGCTTTTTATAGACAAGCTTCGGTGCCGTATTTAAAGAGATGGGACAGCTTTCACGCCCCGCGAAAAGAAGATAAAGAAAATGTTCTTTTTACTCTTTTAAACCCAAAAAAACCATATATATTTGTGCACGATGATGCATCAAGAAATTTGGTAGTTCGCGAAGAATTTTTAAAAGGTAAAACAGTATTTAGGCCCCCGCACAGCCTAGGTTCCATTTCAGAATTTGATCTAATCGATTATAGAAAACTATTTTTTGAAGCTCAAGAAATACACTGCATGGACAGTTCCTTTGCCGCGTTTGTTGACCATATCCCGGAACTTAGGGATATTAAGAAATATATTCATCGCTATATTAGAAAAGAAAATGCCAATCCAATTTACAATAATGGATGGGAAATAATAAATGACTAAAGTGTTCACCAATGGGTGTTTCGATATAATCCATCCAGGACACTTGAGAATGCTAAAACATTGTGCAACAATAGGAGATCATGTTTTGGTGGGAATCGATTCAGACAATAGGGTCAAGGAACTTAAAGGGCCCGATCGTCCAATAAATTCAGAAGAAATAAGAAGATTTATTCTTTTAAATTTTAGATGGGTTAATGATGTTAAAATCTTTTCTAGTGATGATGAGCTTACACAGCTCGTTAAAGATTACGAGCCAGACTATATGATTGTTGGTTCAGACTGGCAAGGGAAGACAGTTATTGGCTCCCAACATGCCAAAATATTAGGATATTATGAGAGGATTGATGAATACTCGACTACAAAAATCATCAAGAATATTGCTGATAGGTGATAGCTGTAAAGATATATATCATTACGGTACCTGCAATAGGCTAAGTCTTGAAGCACCTGTGCCCATCTTTGATGAAAACTCAATTGAAGTTAAAGGTGGGATGGCTGCTAATGTGAATTCCAATTTGCGGGCCTTTGGTTTAGAAGTAAAATTTTTAACTAATGATCACAGCATAGAAAAACATCGATATGTTGATCAAAAATTCAAAAATCATCTTTTAAGAGTAGACAAAAAAGAACCAATCAAAAAAAGATATAAATTTAACAAAGAAGACTTGACAGATATTGATATTGTTGTTATAAGTGATTATGAAAAAGAGTTTTTGTCTCGCGAACAGTGTTTGCTGATTGCTCGACATTGCATGGAAAATAAAATTCCTCTATTTGTAGATACTAAAAAAACAGATTTATCTTGTTTCGAGGGTGCTACAATAAAGATCAATAATGACGAATATAAAAAAGTTGTTAAGTATCCAGAAGAATTTGAATTAATAGTAACAATGGGAGCTATCGGAGTGTTATATCAATATAGAGTTTATCCTACCAATAGCGTAGAAGTATTTGATGTTTGTGGCGCCGGCGATGTATTTCTGTCAGCGTTAGTGGCGGAATTTGTCAATACATCGAGCGTTGAAAATTCAATTATGTTTGCTAATAGATGCGCAGCTTTTTCTGTTACGAAGCCAGGAACTTATGTTTTAACGGAGGACGATATTAATGGTATTTGTGTTTGATATTGATGGTACAATCTGTACTTCTACGGATGGAGAATATTCTCTTGCAAAGCCCCTTGAAGACCGAATAGAGAAAGTAAATAATTTATACGATGAAGGGCATACGATAATTTTTCAAACAGCTAGAGGCATGGGTAGAAGCGGAAATTCAACCGCTTTTGCATACCACTTGTTCGAAAAAGGTACAAAAAAACAATTGGCGAAGTGGGGAGTGAAATATCATAGTCTATTTCTAGGAAAACCTGCAGGTGATGTGTACGTAGATGATAAAGGAGTTAAAGATGATGACTTTTTTACCAATGAAGCACGTTGATAAAGGCTGGGGCTGGGAACGTTGGATTGTAAACTGCGAAGAATATTGCGGCAAATTACTTTATTTCAACAAAGGAAAAAGGTGCTCTTGGCACTATCATGTTTTGAAAGATGAAGTGTTTTATTTACAATCTGGAAAAATGATGGTATATTATTCAACAGAAGACGATATTGAAAAAGCAAAACAGTTATTGCTTCATCCTGGTGATAATTTTCACGTTTACAGGGGCCTCAGACATCAAATGGTAGCTTTAGAAAATTCGGAACTCTTTGAGTTTTCCACACAACATTTTGATAGTGACAGTCATAGAATATTAAAGGGAGACTAACTTGAACGTATTGATACCAATGGCCGGCCTAGGCTCTAGATTTAATGGTTCTAGATTTGCAAGACCAAAGCCATTGATAGAAATATATGGCAAAACAATGATCCAAAGAGCTATTGAATCTTTAGGATTTCAAGAAGCGCGACATCTGTTTGTCATTCGGCAGACTGATGATACTCCAGAGATTATAGAAAACCTGAACAATATTTGTAAAGATCCAATTATTCAAATAATCAATAAGGTTACTGATGGTCCAGCTAATACTTGCTTGCTCATGGAAGAATACATTGACAATGACGATGAATTAGTAATTGCTAATTGTGATCAAATAATGTTTTGGGATACGGCAAAATTTTTATATGGAATTAGATATCCAGAGCATGATGGTTTAATAGTCACATATACCGCCAATACTGATAAGAATAGCTATGCTAAAATAAACCAGCAAGGTGATGTTTTACAGGTTAAAGAAAAGTGCGTGATTAGCGACATCTCATTAAATGGTATTCATTATTGGCGCCGCGGCTCTGATTTTGTAAGCTCTGCAAAAAAGATGATAGAAGCAAGAGATACTGCACCCAATGGTGAATACTACGTTGGGCCAACCTATAATTACATGATTAAAGAGGGAAAGAAAATAGGAATCTATCATATCCCTAATTGGCAACATAATGCAGTAGGTGTTCCAATGGATTTAGAAAGGTTTTTAAAGAAATATTATGAAAGTTTATGAATTAAAAGATTTTGTTAGAGGATGGTTTATTGGTGACTTTGAACCATCAGTTTTAAAAACAGCTGCTTTTGAAGTCGGATTATTATCACATTCGAAAGGAGAATATTGGGCTCCTCATACCCATAAGTTATCTGATGAGTTTAATCTGTTGGTTAAAGGCAAGATGATGATTTGTGGAGAAGAGATTCACGAAGGTCAAATATTTGTAATTAAAAAGAATGAAGTGGCAGATCCTCAGTTTTTAGAAGATTGTCAAGTTTTAGTTGTCAAGTCACCATCGGTGCCAGGAGATAAATACATTGTTGAATAAGAAAGAACTAACAGAAGTTTATGATTTTGTAGAAGTTGGAACTGCAGATTTTGAAACTTTAATACAATCGTGCGACGATGAGACTCTGGGTCTTTCGATTGAAGCCATAGACTTCTATTTGGAAAGATTGCCAGACCGTGCACGTGTAACTAAGCTAAACGCTGCCATGGTAGACGAAGGCGCGCCAGCCGAAATGGATGTTTATTATGTTCCATCCGAAATTGTTTATGAGAATAATTTTGGAACTTGGCTAAAGGGCTGTAACTCTGTCGGAAAACCTCATGACTTACATTTAACTTATTATCCTGATCCTAAAGCTTGGCATGAGGGAGGACCCATGCGATGGGCACCTATTAACCTTGTTGAGCGAGGGTATGTCAAAACTAAAAAGGTACAAACAATAACCTTTTCTGAAATGATAACTCGATTTAAGATTAAGAGAATCAAGTATTTAAAGACGGATACTGAAGGGTATGATCCTAAGATCTTAAATTCAATGTTGGACTTTTATGAACAAAACAATATGGTGGATTCACTACCAGAACAAATATATTTTGAATGGAATAAGCATTGCGACCCCGACGAATTAATAGAATTAGAGAAGAGATTAATATCTTTTGAATATGAAGTTGGTATAAAAGAGCCAGATGACATTCATAACAGACTAGCGACTTTAAAAACAAAATAGGAGAATTAATGTTTAACGTTTTTACAGAACAATATGACGCGGATAGATACTTTATTGTAACATACAATTTGGCATCTAAGACAACTTTGCGAGACGCAGCATGGGCTCTTGCAATTGGACAGAGTGTGGGAAACCCTAATGTTCGAAATGCTTGGGAAACAGACGAGCTGTTTGAAAAGCATTCATGTATTATTTTAGGCGACGAAGAAGAGCTTCGTTCTCGAAAAGAGGGAGAAATTAAGATCGGGTTTCCGCTGGCTAACACCGATTTCGCACAAGATGGCATATCGCATATTCTTTGTCAGGTAATGGGCGGTCAAATGGATATTGATATTGTCACTAGATGTCACGCGCTTAAAATTGATTTTCCAGAACACGTAGAAAAGCAGCACTTCCTTGGTCCAAAATTCGGAATCCAAGGAATCCGAGACTTTACCGGCGCCCACGATAAGCCATTATTTGGAGGCATTGTAAAACCTAAGATTGGAGTTACTCCTGACGTTCTTTTAGAGATGGTTAAGCAGATGGTTGACGGCGGCGTTAACTTTATCAAAGAGGACGAGATTATGTCTAATCCTGCAATTTGCCCCATTGAAGAACGAGTGCCCCTTATTATGGATTATGTAAGAGGTAAGGGAGTTATCTATTCAGTTTGTATCAATGCTGATGCTCCATATCTTCTTGAGCGCGCAAAACTCGTTCATGAACTTGGAGGCAACTCGATTCATGTTAATTTTTGGAGCGGCCTCGGGGCCTATCGTTCTTTGAGAGAATTAGACCTACCTCTATTCTTGCATTTTCAAAAGAGTGGAGACAAGATTCTTACAGGCAAGAACCATGATTATCATATTGCATGGGATGTAGTTTGCGACCTTGCTGGCTTGATGGGAGTTGATTTCATTCACGCCGGCATGTGGGGCGGCTATATGAGCGACAATGAAGAAGAGCTAGCCCACACCCTTTCAATTTTGCACAAGCGTGGAGTAATGCCGGCACTTAGTTGCGGAATGCATCCCGGTCTTGTAGAGGCCATTAGTCGACGTTTTGGAACTGACTATATGGCTAACGTTGGCGGCGCCATCCATGGCCACCCCGGCGGATCTCTTGGTGGTGCAAAAGCTATGCGACAGTGCATCGACAGAAACTACGAAGAAGAATATCATCAGGCTATTGCAAAGTGGGGCCTCGTTGAATGATATACATAGCCCATCGTGGTAATATAAATGGTATAAATACTGATCGAGAAAATCATCCCGACTATATCACAGAAGCATTAAAAAAAGATTTTAATGTTGAGATAGATGTCTGGTTTGATGATAATAAATGGATCCTCGGCCACGATGTGCCTGAGTATGAAATAAAATTAGAGTTTTTATATAATCGATTTCTTTGGTGTCATGCTAAAAATATTGAAGCGCTTAAGGAAATGTCCACCAGAGGCCTACATTGCTTCTGGCACCAGAGCGACGATGTGGTACTCACCTCGCAGGGATATTTATGGACATATCCTGGAAAATTTCTGACAACCAAATCAATCGCCGTTAAGCCGGAAATCGTACAAAACCAAAGTATTGATGTGTGCGCTGGTATCTGCAGCGACATTGTTGAAAAATATAGGATGGATTCAATTAAATGAAGATAGCTTTACTATTAACCGGACACTTGCGAACGCATAGAAATCATTTACCGTTTACAATGCAGAACATAATGCTTAAAGGCGATTGCGATATATATTGCGCTACGTGGAATTGCTTAGGTTTGAAGGGCGAGGATCGAGTGGTGACGCCCAAAGATTTGTCCATATACGAACCGCGTTTGAAAAATTTCGCAATTAACGATTTTGATGAATATGAGAGAACCAAGAAGGAATTCAAGAGAGCTGAAAAAGGCGAAGTAAAGTTTTGGGAAAACAAAGAAGGCGAACGACAATATGCATTGGCAGAGTATGACTATGGCACCGATGATTATTGGGTCAACAGAATTATTGATCAATGGCACACAGTTAAAAAGGGTTTTGAGTTAATTAAAGATCCCGAGCAATATGATCTGATATTTCGTTTAAGGTATGATACCCGAGTAACGCACGTTAATCTGCTGACTGACAAAGATATTGTGGTTCCACATCCACATCCTTACGAGCATTTATATGCGATGAGAGATCATTTAGCCTATGGAACGCCCGAAGGAATGAGAAAGTATTGTAATATCTATGATCATGCTGAAGAGATGTTTATTAATAATATCAATTTAAGAGCTGAGGGTCTCCTGCACTATTATCTGGAAAATATAGAGCCCGAGATAGGGTTTTATGTTGATCCAAATTTTGTAGAATACAAGAATTATTGGATCATGAAATGAAAAGGACAGTGATTGTCCAAGGTCCCACCAATCATCCTATTAATGGCGGCCGCTGGCCCGCACAGACTGTTATTGATTCTATTAGGGCTTGGTTCGATGGAGAGTTAATCTTTTCTACGTGGAAAACGGAGGATTTAACAGGAATTAGTAATGTTGATCATATAGTTTTATCAGAAGATCCCGGCCCGGGTCCCGATTTATCTCCAAACAAATCTAATTTAAGAAGACAACTTGTTGGCATGCAAGCAGGGTTAAAAAAAACTACCGGGGACCTTGTATTTAAGATTCGCAGCGATACAGCCGTGCACGGAAATATCTTCGAACATTTTGACAACTCTGCCGCGGCCTTGGGAGAACTGTCTATGTTCTCTAAACGCATTACCGTTGCTAATATAATGACAATAAATCCAGATACCCAAAGAGAGCCGGCTCCCTTGTTTAGAGTATCAGATTGGATGCACTTGGGTTTAAAGCTTGACTTGCAAAAATATTGTGATATAATTAATGAAGTAGATGCATCTAGTTTTAAAAATTCCGGTTTATGTCCCGAATCATTGTGGTTTACAACTGCGTTAAAGAAATATACAGTTCATAATTTTAATCAGTTTAATTTAGAAGAACACAGAGATATAGTCTGGAAAGCATTTGTCAATAACTTCAAAGTGGTAGATACAATCTCTACAGCAAAAGTGTACAATCTAGCTAAATGGATGATGCAACCTGAAGATTTATATTGCTATATGACCGAAGCTCAATACAATACCAAGCT
>Ga0209756_1001807_pt1 | contig 19305 bp, 15 predicted proteins | sample ETNvirenome_6_85_FD_184071 | JGI IMG/M metagenome (GOLD analysis project Ga0209756, IMG submission 184071) | Marine viral communities from the Pacific Ocean - ETNP_6_85 (SPAdes) (version 3) | ecosystem: Environmental > Aquatic > Marine > Oceanic | place: Pacific Ocean | collected 2013-06-19
TGATATGAGAGGAACAGCCATGGCACTAGAGGTCCCGATTGAAAATCTTACGAGAGATTTTGCTTCCGCCGAGAACATGATTGCAGCACTCGGAACCACTGGCCCAGATTCTTTCAAGAAAATGGCTGCAGCATCAAAGGCAACCGGTGTCGAAATGGGTACTATGCTGAGTCTCGTAGAGAAGTTTGACACCTTTGAGGGCGCCGCAACGGCCGTTCAGGGTCTTAACGCAGTATTGGGAGGCAACTTCCTAGACTCACTTAGCATGGTTCAGGAAGTCGATCCTGCTAAGCGCTTTGGAATGATCAGGGATGCTATTTTTGAAGCTGGCCATTCTGTTGAGTCTCTAGCCAATTCTAACGACTATTATCTCAAGAAATCTTTAGCTGCCACTTTGGGTTTACCCGTCTCCGATTTCATGAAAATGCTATCTGGAGATATTGAAGAACTCACCGGTGAGGTTGAAAACGCGAGTTATAGTTTTGAACAAATGTCCAAAGATGCTTTCGGACTTAAAGGCTTTGATTCAGTCATCGATGGTATAATGGGTTCATTTCAGAGACCTGTACAACAGATTCAAGAAGCAACCAGAGCAATGTTTGAGGGAATGACTCCATTAATTGGTATATTTGAAAAATATAATGCAAAACTCATCGATAAAACAGAGGCCTTCGTTAAGAATAATACAGAACTGGTTGGTGCTGTTGGCTTATTATATAATTTAGCCGGCATCGATGGGGTACAGAAAGGTTATGAGATTTTTAAAGGTATCGCCGGCTTTACTGGTACAGTGTTGAGCAACTTATTTTCCGTAAAAGGGGTTTTGGCCCTTATGGCTGGAGGTGTCTTATACTTGATTCGAAAAGACCTTATGGATATATGGAACACTTTTCAAACAGACGGCCCTATCGCAGCCATAGGGAAGTTGTTTAGTACCGTATTTACACGCTTGAACGATCTTAGGAAAGAGTGGCACATTGATGCTGCTTTCTTTACTGATGTTTTTGGTGTAGTAAAAGCATATGCAGTTCAGGCATTTCACTTCGTAAAAACAAATTTCTTAGGACCACTGTGGGACTATCTGGAGAGAGAAGGCATCTTCTATTTTGAGAAATTCTTCCATGGTGTAGTCAATAATATCAAAAGAACAATCGCACAAGAACTATTATTTGGTGGCCAAACGGGCACGACAGGTTGGGCAATGAAGAAGCTCGGCAACAAACTAGTAGGTGAAGGATTTTTCAAGAAAAGAGCGGCCCGCACCCGCGGCCAAATCGAAATAGACCAAGACCACGCCGGCCGACAAGCCGACCGTAAACGCGTTTACGACATTGCTAAGATGGATGCAGACACAGCCAAAGCCGCATTTGATGCTAACAAGGGCGTTGCGAAAATGGCCAAGAAAATGGACGGCGTGATTACAGCCATGGCACCATTCACCAAGCAGGCCGGCGATATGTTCTCATCGATCACTAATTATCTTGAAACCACAGCCGCCACTGAGTGGCAGGAAACACTCGCTCCGGCCATCCAAGAAGGCCTTGCAAGCGCACAACTAGCAGTTGATGTACATATCGATGGTGAGAAGTTGGATAGCCGAATTGGCCGCGCCACCCGAACAAATCTAGCTAACAGCGGCCGCAGTGCAGTGTTAAATGGTGGAAACTAACAAAGGAGGTTATGTAAATGTCTAAAAGTGATGATACTGACGATACCAATTATTTCAGTGTATCCAAATACGGTCGCGACAAGGGCATAGTACAAGACACCTATGTAGATATGACCGACGCATATGCGAATTACGGTCAGTATGTAATTTCTTTCCAACATTTGGCTAGCAAGAGAACCGTTTACTTTAAGGCTTTTGTAAAGGATTACAGCGAAGCTTTTAATGTTAGTTGGACGCCGACATCAGTATATGGCCGTACTGATCCAATTCAAACATATACAGGGACCACTAGAAAAGTCACTCTCGCCTTCGATGTACCGGCCGCGTCAGTAGGTGAAGCATATGAGAACATGGGAAGAGTTTCCAAGTTGGTACAAATGCTTTACCCCACATACATACGCAACGATGAGGGTACCGGCCGAATCATCGGACAAGCACCCTTGGTTCGTGTCAAAATGATGAACCTTCTTACCAGAGAAAGGACCTACCAAGATAGCACCGCCGACTCAACATTCACCGAGATGGAACAAGTGATAGAGCGTTCGCTCGGAATGTCGTCACCCCAAGATACTATAGAGGCGTATAGGACTTCTCCACTGCCAGAAAACGGTGTTTTGGCCGCTATCGGGAATATTTCATATAAATCTGATTTATCTAAAATTCAAATCTTTGAAAAAGGGCCCAACACCGTGCTTCCACAATCGGTAACCGTGAGTTTATCATTTGATGTTATACACGAAGAAACGATCGGCTGGGATTCAAACTCTAAAGGTCCACTCGCGCGCTCCTTCCCTCACAAAATAACTATGTCGGACGCCGAAAATATGAAGCAAGTTGGAAGCGCTCAAAGCCCGGCCGACATTGAGACAAGAATGGCCCAAGAAGAGAGAAATCAAGCCAGCGACGACCAACGACTCGCGCAAAGCGATGCCTTTTTCAGTCTTCTCTCAGGAAGGGGAAATAAAAAATGATGATTAAAACAAACGAGGGAAATACTCATGGGAAGATATAGAGGAACAAAAAGGTTTAACAACAGCTCCGCATATTATAAGTTTCTGAGGGAAAAAAGAAAGATCAGAATTGCCAATCACTATGAGACACCTATTCTGAAGCACCCCAAAGTTGCAGAACGAATTAGAATCATTGCTGATAAACACATTTGGCAATACGGAGACAGACTATATAAGCTGGCAGATCAATATTACGGTGATCCCTCCTACTGGTGGGTCATCGCATGGTATAATTCAGTGCCCACTGAGGCCGATATCAAATTTGGTGATATTTTGCAAATTCCCATTAATTTAAGCACCGTACTCGAAGTATTGGATATGGACTCCTAATGGGTATATTCAACATCGCGGCCGCGATACGAACGGCGAGTTCAATCTACGATTACGCTACCTCTGAAGATGAACCGACACCTGCTGAAACTGCTGCTGCTGCCGCGGCAACACATGCTACGGCCGGTACAAAAGCAGAACCGAAGCGCCGTGTCTCAACGCCTGCCGGCCTGACTCCGGAGCAAGAAGCCCGGGCTGATGCGAGAAGGGCCGCTAGGATAGCGGAGAAAAACGAAGAACTCGACGCACAACGAGAGTCAGAGGGTGGAATGGGTCCAGATCTTCCGCCCGGGTACGAACCGCCAGATCCCTCTACTGGTGGCTCTGTAAGCTCAGATCCCACAGAAGAATCTAAAGCCGCCACAGATGCTGTAAAGGGCAAAGAACCCCCGCCAGATGAAACTCTAACAGTGAACGCCACGCGCACTCGAACGCCACTTAGGGGATTTACAGACCACACCTTTGTGTTAATGCAGATGGCAAATTTGATTAATGCTCGAAATGAGAAGCTAGATCCTGCATTAATAGATGAAAAGGACGATGATTTAAATGCAATTTCTACGCTCAAAGCGTTGAAAAAGCCCCTCCCTTACGCTTACCACATCCCAGAAAATAAAAAATCACAAGATGGAGTGTTCCTGACTAAGCTTGAAAATGCTGCAATCCAATGTTATGGTGAGCCTCATTCGTTTTTAAATTACATGACTGCGTGGCCCGGATATCAGAGGTATCTAGATGCTACAACAGCCGATCTCTCTAGATTAGCAAGCAAAATTAAATTATTTAAAGTTTTTCACGAAGATGGCCGTGAAGAAGCAGTAGAAATAGTATTTCCCACCGATGGGATCTCTAGTCAAGAGTTAGAAGAGCTTTTAAAAAATGGCTCAAAGAGAGGATATGGTTCAGGCATAAAGAGTTTCAATTTTACTCTCGATGGGACTAACCCACTTTTAAGAACCAGAAGTGTTTCAGCAACCTTGGTTATTTATGCCGACAGTATGGAGACACTCTTAAAGCCCAGAGTTGGCGGAATCGACAAAGATAGTCTTCACTACCGGTACTCAGACTTGGCTATGAAAACTGATACAGTTCCCGGCCGTGCCGGCGAAGCAGATACGGACGGCTCTTTCGGAGCTTTAGACGATTTGGATTATAAAATTATAGCCGAGGTAGGATTAGCATCCGGCGACGGCATGGCCACGAAGTTGGCAGGACACACCTCAATGTGTTTGTCGCTTGGGCCAGTTACTCACTCATATGATATAGGTCAAGATGGCTCAATAACACTCACTATTGATTATAAGGGATATATCGAGAAAGAATTCTCGAATCCTGTCGTGTATGATGTTTTTGCAACGATAGAGTCTCAAGCAGAAGATCTTTATAAACAACTTGGTTCATTCGGGATCTCGATAGCATGCGGTTCAAAAGCCACTAGAAAATTTAATGAGCAAGTTCTTGCTGAAGGTAATAAACGCTTACAAGAGAGGGTTTCCTCCTTAATGACCCAATTTAGAAGAGAAGGTGGCATATATTATATTAAAATTGAAGATAATATTCTGAATGCGTACAATGTGGCTTTCAATTCATACCAAAAGAAAGTCGGCGCCGCCACAACAGACGAAAAAGGGAACGAAAAGAAAGAATTATCCGCACAAGATAGATTAGATATTGAAAATGCGTATAAAACCCTGCAAGCTGCACTGGGGGTTATCGCTAAAGAGGACGAGGATGTTGAAAATTCACTAGCTAGTTCAATGAGTAACTCGGCCGATCTTGCTGCAGCAGACAAAGAGACTGCTGAGATTGAGAAAGCTGCCGAAGACAAAGAAGATGAAGAGAAAAAGCAAAGTGTTAGACGATGTGCAGTCGATCCTAATAATACCCAAGTTGCATATTTCTATGCGGGTGACCTTATAAACCTAGTTCTTTCGCGCCTCAGTGAAATTTATTCCCCTCATGGCATTGAAGAAATAACATCTGCAGCAGAAACCCGGCTTTTAAAAGATCCAGTGTTTGCGGAAATAATGGCTGGCGTTGGTGCTGCACAAGCTAATGCTGGCCAGTACATGCTGGAAGGGATTGCTGAGGCAGAAGATAGTATCGTTACCGAATCGAATAGTCTGTACGACATATTGGGGATAGGAGAAGAAATCGCAGCCGCCGGCAAAGCTTTTGCCGACACCGCCGCCGGAGAGGCATACAGTGCAGCGAAAAAAAGAGAGATTATAGATAGACATGCAGCAGTGGTCGCCGCAGCAACAGGGCCCCTGCGGGGAATGGGCATAGGGATGAACGACATCAAAAAGAAATTCGGTGCCCGGGCCGATCGATTTAAAAAGTTTAGAGTTGTTTTGGGCCCAGTGATGTTTGATGATTTTTTCACAGTCGACGAGATTATGTGCAGTATAGGAGATATTCCAATAGCCCTTAATCATTTTAACGCATGGCTCGCAGACCAAGTTGAAGGTAAGGGTAAGTATCGAATCGGATTGGCCGACTTTCTAAATAGGTTTATTAATCACTATATTCGTTCACACCTAATGGGGGATAAAAAATTAGATCAAGGTGTAATCTCACGAAATAAGAGTTTTAGTTCAACGGCATTAACCGCTATGAATCCTCGTGGTACTGAGGGCGTCGACGCATTAACGGCCCATCGCACGCAGATACCAAGTCGACGAGGACTCATATATCAGAGTATCCCTCAAGCTAAAAGACCTATTCTGGATACGACCGGAAATGCAGCGAGAGCAAAGGGCATCAAGCAAGCTTATGAATATCTGGTGTTTTTTGAAAAAATGGTGCACCCTGTAGTAATGAAAAACCCTTCGTCCATGGCGCTATCACATTTTGGTATTTCCATGTTTCAGCACGGCCGAGATCGTGGTATATTGAAAACTGCGCAATATCAAGCGACCAACATCCAAGGAAGGAAAGAGGCTAGACACCAAGCCGGCAAATTCAACGGATTAGAGCAATTGACCGAAGTTTTTGATGTGACCCTAAACTGCTATGCAGATCTGCAGAAATTTCCGGGCCAACGGCTCTATTTAGACGCAAAGAGTTTGGTGCCATATTTAAGTAAAGAGACACTTGAGTCTCTTCATGGTTATCAACTTGAAGATTTTGGTATTGGAGGGTTTTATGTGATTAACAATGTCCAGCACCATTTTGAGCAAGGGAAGTTTGAAACGATCATAAAAGCACAGTGGGAAATGTGGCAAAAAAACAAACCGAAGAAAGCAAACAAATTAGATCAGCAAGTAGAAATTGATGAAATTCAAAAGCCGTTGAAAGAAGCTTGTAAATCGGTTTTAGCTCCCGATGCTGGTTCTATTGGAGATCTATACGAATCTGCTCGGTCTATAGCCGAGAGTATTTTTGGAGAAAATGTAACAAATAAAATAGTTGGATTTTTTAAGGGATTAGCGGATGTGTTTGACGGAGAAGATCCAGATCTTGCAATGCATAGTTTCCCTTCACAAAACCCAGAAGATTATGAGGACTGGGATAACGGATCTGAGAATCCTGAAGGCTCATCGAGCGCAAGCCATGACGGACCAACGGGGATCTTCAAATGAGCAAATTTTTTGTCGAAAGTACGAAAGAACCAGTAAAAGACATTTTTAAGAAACGACAGTTATTTAAGATTATTTCAAGATCAAAATATCCAAATTTGATAGATTTTCGTTTTGCAGAGAAGGCACTCTATGGTCGGGTAAATAGATATTATCAACCTATGGTTTTAAATGAACACTTTCTTCGATTAGAGTATTTGAGTGCGGGGTCTGTTGCCGGCGTTCAGGCTTTTGATTTTGTTGCCGACGCCTTTCGAGATTTGCAAAATAAATTTAAACTCCAAGTTGCGTCAGGGCAGCTTGACTCGAATGACGACTATCTGACCGATATAATTCCCGTTGCTGGCTACAAAAGCCCAAAAAATCTATATGACAATTATACAAATTCATATTCAGCCGCTATCGGGAATATCATAAAAAAGAAAAATCTCAAATTTACCACTTTTGAACAGTTTGTGGGCATTATTATGCCGTATATTAGAAATACGATTAAAAACAACAAAACATTCACATATCCAGCCTTTATAAAAAGCAAAGATTGTCCGATACATGTCTCAGGTTTAGTGATTGAAATTGCCACTATTAAAGCGAACGATGATAACGCTAAATATGAAAAATTTTACCAAAGCAAAAATTGGGAATTCTTTTTAAATGCTTGCAACACCTATGGCTTTATGGTAGACTGCAATATGCCAAATCGTTTAGTAGCCGACATAGGTTCTGCAGCAATGGTTGAAAAAATGAGGCAACGCAACTCATTAATCAATAGTACAGAGATCTTTTTAGAAAATTGTTATGATTTTCTCGCTCTTACTGATTTCGTGAAATTTAAGGAGTTTCTTTTTCGTTTATACAGAGATAACAAGAGAGCTACAATCCTCACTACCACCCACAACAGTAACGATGGTACTCGGGCAGTCGTGAGAAATGTGAAAAGCTATACATATGAACAGTTTTTATCTGAATTTGGAGAGGGATACTTTTTAAAACTATTTTGTGAAATTCGATTTCTCGAAGAAGAGAGCACTTTTTCTTACGATGAAAAAAACTCACTAATTGAAAATACCGCAGAATTGTCAAAAATAGATATTACCGCAGCACTACAGGCTTTTGAGAAAATTTTGAATAAAACATTTGACTATTCAGGTTCACTAAGCTATATTAGAGACAGAGAAAAGAAATTGGGGCGGTAGTGTACTTTCAAGCACTTGATGATAAGAAACAGTGTGTCGGCATTTATCATAATGGTCATCTTGTTTTCGACGAAAAACAATTCCCTGAATCCTTCTTAAATGCGAGGACTTGGAGATATTCGGGCTTTTTGGATGATGACACAATTGAATATGGCTGGATGTTGACACTTGGCAAAACACTAAAGGACTCGTGCCCCGATCATCTTATAGACGAATTGAGTAGATGTGAAAAAAAGATGAATGCGTACAAAAAGTCTTTTGAAATAGCAAAAGTCAACTTCAGGGAGCACTGTTTCTTCGATCTGGTACCGCACGATTTTTTGGTTTCTTTTTTAGAACTTAAAAATCAAATAACCCAGTATGTGTTTGAGACTCACGACAAGCCGCTAACTTATGATCACTTAATCGCAGTAGAAAAGCTCTTATATAAAATAAGGTATCAGAATCTGAATATCAATAACCAAAATGCTCGTGGCCTGTTTACTTCTTCGCGCAATAGGGCGGCCGCCCAAAAACTCTTAACAGGCCCAAAACACATAGATTATAACATTTTTGGAACACGAACAGGCCGGCTTTCAACTTATCCGGGATCTTTTCCAATTTTGACAATGCCGAAAGATTTGCGCGCTCTTGTAAAACCACACAATGATTGGTTTATTTCACTTGATTATAACGGAGCAGAAGCAAGGACAGTTCTTGGTCTTCTTGGCAAAAAACAACCCATGGGCGATGTGCACGAATGGAATGTGGATAATGTATTTAAGAACAAAGGCGTTGGAAACAGAGAGGCAGCCAAAACCTTCTTTTTCTCGTGGTTGTACAATCCAGATTCAACTAAGATTGAGGAATCGTTCTATGACCGTGATGCACTATTAAAGATGTATTATAAAGATGGTGCCATCCGGACAATTTTTGACCGAGAGGTAGAAGTTGACGAGTACAAAGCAATCAATTATATTGTTCAGAGCACATGTGCTGATTTGGTCAATGATCGCGCAGTTGCTCTTGATAAGTTCTTAGAAGGAAAGCGTTCTTTTGTCTCTCATATCGTGCATGATGAAATAGTACTTGACATGCCGGATGAAGAAAGGTATCTTATACCTGAGATTAAAGAAATATTCTCAAACAATAAACTTGACAAGTTTGTCACAAATCTGAAGGCTGGAAGAGACTATATGGATATTGGAGTTTTAAATTTATGATTTCGATTATTGGCGTCGGTACCGCAGCATCTGCCATTGCGGAAAATTTCAAGACTCAAAAAAACAACTATAAAGTTTATAAGCTTGGGAGTGATCAAAAGAATGGCAAGCATACTCGCAAACTAAAAGTTTTTGATAAGCCGGAAGAATACGAAAAGAATATTCCGGACTTAGCTAAATTCTTCGATGAGGTGACCGACGATGTACAAGTTTTTATAATGGGCTCTTCTTATAGTTCAAATTACGCCCTAGGCGTCATAGAACAATTGAAAGACAAAAACATTGAGGTCTTTTATGTAAAACCGGACATTGAATTGCTCACAGGTATCCCGAAATTGCTAGAAAATTTAATGTTTGGGGTATTACAGGAATACGCGAGATCGGGCCTTTTTAAATCACTCACCATTTTGTCAAATTTGGAGATTGAAAAGAGCATCCCGGGATTGTCAATTAAAAACTATTATGAGAAACTTAATCACACCATTTTTTCATGTGTACACTATTTAAACTTTTTCAACCATACTGAACCTGAAATCGGCCAAATGGCTAGACCATCAGAGATTAACAGGATCCGCACAATTGGAATTTTAGATGTAAAGACTTTATCAGAAAAATGGCTTTTTGAGCTTGACATCCCTCGTGAGACATGTTATTATATATGCATAAATCAAGAAAGACTCGAAAAGGAAAGCGGACTACATAGGCAGATAGTGGACATTCTAAAAGAGAAACCAAGAAATGCATATCGCAAGGTTTCATATGGGATTTGGGAGACACATCTGCACGACTTTGGGTTCTGCGTTACCCACACAAACGCAACACAACAACAAAAAACTCTTGACAAGCTAGAACAAGAGTAATACATTAGATGCTGAGGAAAGCTCAGTATACTTTATCAAAACAAAAAGGAGAAAAAAGTAATGTCTATTAACATGGAACTAATGAGAAAGAAACTCGCCCAACTTAGAGGCGAAGATAAGGGGGATGGTAACTCTGCATGGTTTAAGCCTGACGAAGGCGAACAGGTGGTGCGGATTGTACCAACCGCAGACGGAGACCCCCTTAAGGAGATGTATATCCACTATAATGTTGGAGATCATAAGGGCGGAATTACCTGCCCGAAGCGCAATTATGGTGAGCGCTGTCCAATTTGCGATTTCGCTTCCCAACTTTGGAAAGACGGAACCGCCAGCAATGATGAAGAATCCAAAAAGCTTGCAAAGTCTCTCTTTGTCCGAGCGCGTTACTACTCACCAGTCTTGGTTCGTGGTCGCGAAGACGAAGGCATCAAAGTCTACGGCTATGGTAAGAGAGCATATGAGCTTCTTTTAGGTTACATTCTTGACCCAGAATATGGCGATATTACGGATACCCTTGAAGGAACTGATATTTCGTTGGTTTACACCAAACCAACAACACCCGGTGCTTATCCACAAACAAGCCTTAAGATGCGTCGAAGCACATCTGCTCTACTGGAGGATACCGAGGCCATCCCCGCCCTCCTAGAAGGCATTCCCGATATTGATTCACTCTTTGATCGTCACACCCCCGAACAAATTGACGCTATCTTGGATGAACAATTGGCGAGTGGTGCCTCTGCTGAGTCTCGCTCCAACGAGACAAGCAAGTATAACAAAGAGCCCGCTATCAATCCAGTTGATAAAGCATTTGATGAATTGATGGCAACTAAGTAGCTTGTTAGTAAGCCGCTGGCACCCCGGCTGAAATTGGGTGCCGCATATTCTATAAAAAGGAGATTAAATTATGGAATGGTTAAAATCACAGTTGGCCCGATGGAAGGTCCAAATAAGTATTGTAGGAGGAGCGCTAGTTGTTGCTACTGCATACGGGACATGTACACTTGAGCCCGCGGCAGAAGAGGTTAGCAAAAATGCGCCCAATGCCGAGACAGTGGAGGCAACCACGACAGTCGAGGTTTCCGCTGAGACTTCTACGGAAGAAACAGTTCCCCCCACAACAACGGAAACCACAACTACTACTGAAACAACAGAGTAGTTAAAGCCGCTGGCAGACCGGTCAAAGTCTGCCGCATTTAAGGAGACATAAGAAATGCGACTTATCGGACCAATCCTTGCTCTAGCCCTCACTATGGGTTGTGACAAGGATGAAGATGATACGGCAGCTGATACAGCCGTCGAAGACACAGCAGAATAACTGCAGCCGCTGGCAGACCGGTTAAAGTCTGCCGCTATTTTAGGAGGCAAAATGGCTAAAGCAAAAGCCGGTCGAGTCAATATGAAAGACTTGATGAAGTTAGTTAACAAGAAAGCAGGCCAGAATGTAGCCCACGATCTTACAGGGGATAATCCCACATCTGTAAAAGAATGGATTCCAACTGGCTCAAGATGGTTAGATTCCATTATATGTAAAGGTCAAGTTGCTGGGGTTCCAGTTGGCAAGATCACAGAGATTGCCGGTCTTCAATCGACTGGTAAATCTTATATGGCAACTCAGATTGCCGCAAACGCTCAGAAATCGGGCAAGATGGTCGTTTACTTCGATTCGGAGTCTGCCATCGACCCAACCTTCTTAGCGCGCTCAGGATGCGACCTAGAGCGATTAATGTATGTTCAAGCATCCTCTGTGGAGTTTGTTCTGGAGACCATCGAGGAATTACTCGGTGCTACTGATGAACAACTCGTATTTATTTGGGACTCATTGGCGTTCACGCCTTCGGTTTCCGATGTCGAGGGTGATTTCAACCCTCAATCTTCAATGGCGGTGAAGGCTCGTATTCTTGCGAAAGGAATGTCAAAACTTGTTATTCCGATTGCAGACAAGAAAGCAACCTTTATTGTATTAAACCAATTGAAGACAAATATCCCCCAAGGTCCCATGGCTAGACAGATTGCTATGACAACACCTTATATCACCCCGGGTGGTAAGGCGATGCATTATGCTTATTCGCTTCGTATCTGGTTGACCGGTCGTAAGGCCAAGTCTGCATTTATCGAAGATGAAAAAGGATTTCGTATCGGCTCCGAAGTTAAGGTAAAACTTGAGAAATCTCGTTTTGGGACACAAGGGAGATCGTGTGCTTTCCGCATTATGTGGGGTACTGAAGATGTAGGTATTCGTGACGAAGAATCGTGGTTTGACGCGATCAAAGGTTGTGAGTATCTTTCTTCTGCTGGCGCATGGTATACTTTATCAATGCCCGATGGGTATACCAAGAAATTTCAACCATCAAAATGGACGGGTCTTGTAACTTCTGACGAAGAATTTAAAAACAGAGTTATTAGTATTATGGATGAAGAAATTGTGCAAAAGTTTGATAAGAGACAAGGATCGGCATCTGCTTATTATGAAGATCCAGAAGACCTATCAGTCCCAATAAAAGAGTAAGAAAGTACTTGACTTGAGCCCTCCGATCGGTTATGATATTAACTGTCGGAGGGTTTTTTATGACAAATACAGAAAAGAAGCGTGTCATCATTATTGATGCATTGAATATGTTTATTCGTGCCTATATTGTTGACCCATCCTTATCCACCAACGGAGATCCGATCGGTGGTATTAAGGGAACAATAAAGATTCTTCAGAAGCTTGTGCGAATGACACAACCTGATGAGGTATTGGTAGTGTGGGACGGACCAAATGGTTCGGCCAAGAGGAAGAGTATAGATAAGAGTTATAAGGCGGGTAGAAAGCCTCTGAGGCTCAATCGCTCTGTTCACAATTTGACGGACGATCAGATCGTGTTAAATAAGATCTGGCAACAGTCCCGAGTGGTGGACTATCTCAACGAGATGCCGATCATGCAGCTAATGCTCCCAGAGATCGAGGCAGATGATGTGATCGCTTACGCGTGTAGTTTAGATCGATACAAGGGCTGGCAAAAGGTAGTCATTTCCAACGATAAAGACTTTTATCAGCTTTGCGATGACGAGACCGTAGTATACCGACCAACAGGAGATCAGCTTATGAATAAGAAGAGGATCATCGAAGAGTTTGGGGTTCATCCTACAAATATGGCGCTCGCTAGGGCGATCATCGGAGACCCCTCAGACAACCTGCCCGGCATCAAGGGGGCCGGCCTAGTTTCCGTGAAAAAAAGACTATCTTTTCTTGCGTCTGAAAAAGACTATACTATCAATGAGTTAGTAGATTTCTGCGTCAAAGCGGACAGTAAATTGAGATTTTTCACCAACATTATAGAGGGGAAAGGTACAATCTCACATAATTATAAAATGATGCAGTTATACGCACCATTACTCTCGGTACAGGCTAAAAAGTTTGTCCGAGAGTCCATTGAAAATTTTGCCTGCACATTTAATAAAACAAAGATAATCTCACTTATGACCGAAGATGGTTTCGGGGAACTTAACTGGGAAGATCTAAAAACACACCTCAATAAAATTTTATTGGAATGTTAGCTTGCATTTTAGCAAGTAAAGAGTTATAATCACAAGGAGGGTACAATTGTCTAATAGACCAAGTTTCAGCAAATATGGAAAAAGTTTCCAAGAAGATCTAGTTCATCTTATTTTAGATGATCGGCCATTCGCCGATCAAATTTTAGAGGTTCTCGATACCAACTTTCTAGAGCTTGAATACTTGCGCCTTTTTACATCTAAGATAGTTGATTATCGGCAAAGGTACTCCAAACACCCTAGTCAGCAAATTATCGATACGATCTTGCAGACCGAATTGGAGAGAGAAGATAAAGTAGTCTCGCAACAAACAACAGAATACTTTAATAAGATTTCGATTTCCGAGGTCGAAGGCTCTGAATACATCAAAGAGCAATCTCTGGATTTTTGCAGAAAGCAGAACCTAAAAGAAGCTATGTTAAAATCTGTTGACCTATTGCAGTCCTGCTCTTTTGATGAAATATCCAAGATCATTAACGACTCTCTTAAGCTGGGCTCTGAAAATAATTTTGGGTATGATTACTTGGTGGACTTTGAAGAGAGGTATGTGCCTCGTTTTAGGAATCCCATAACCACAGGCTGGAAGGAGATGGATGAAATTGCCGGCGGAGGTTTAGGCAAATCAGAACTAGGGGTGGTCGTTGCGCCAACAGGTGCTGGCAAGTCAATGGTTCTGGTACATCTGGGTTCTCAAGCAATAATGGAAGGTAAAACAGTCATTCATTATACCTTAGAACTTCAAGAGACCGTCATCGGTAAAAGATATGATAGCTGCATCACTGAATTCCCACTTTCAGAACTTTCAGTTTTTAAAGATGAGATTTATGAAAAGATTAAAGATTTAGATGGTCGCTTAATAGTTAAAGAATATCCTACAAAATCCGCAACAACTGGTACAATAAAAAACCACTTGAACAAGCTTGTAAAGAGGGGCATAGAACCAGACATGATTATCGTCGACTATGCAGACCTCTTAAAGCCCATGGTTGTAAGAAAAGAAAAGAGAAACGAATTGGAATCAATTTATGAAGAACTGAGGGCCCTTTCAACTGAATTCGGCTGTCCGATCTGGACTGCATCACAAACGAACCGTTCAGGGTTGAATGCCGAGGTGATCACAATGGAACAAATTTCCGAAGCTTTCAATAAATGTTTCGTAGCAGATTTTATCTTCTCTGTTTCACGAACAGTCGAGGATAAACAAAATAATACTGGGAAAATCTTTGTTGCAAAGAACAGAAATGGTCCCGATGGGATGATCTATAATATTTTTATGGACACTTCCAATGTAAAGATTAGAGTATTGCCGCAAAATAATGCTGTTACGGCAGCTACTAGCAATGGGGTAGTGACAAGTCCTGTAGCACTGACGCCCAAAATGCAAAGAAATTACTTACAGACAAAATATCAAAAATTTAAAGGAACAACAAAATGAAAACAATTGAGAATATTCGCCGGTTCAGACTTTCGGACTCTTTTATAGATCCGTACACAACAGCCGAGGTGCCTTGGGGCCCTCTTGGGTATATAACATTTAAAAGGACATACGCCCGCAGACTTAGCGAGTTTGACTCCAATGCCACAGGCTCAGAAGAGTGGTGGCAAACATGCAGGCGGGTTATTGAAGGGATGTTCAACATGCAGAAACAACATGTCGTTCGGCTCGGCCTAGAGTGGAATGATAACAAAGCACAGCAAACTGCTAAGGATGCTTTCGACCGATTGTTTAATTTAAAATGGACCCCACCCGGCCGCGGCCTGTGGATGATGGGCACTAAATTTGTCGAAGAGAGGACTGGCGCCGCATTATTTAACTGTGCGTTTAGATCTACACAGGATCTATCTTCTAAGGGAGGTTACATCTTTTCGTGGATTATGGACGCTCTAATGGTTGGTGTCGGCGTTGGGTTCGATACCAAGGGTGCAGGCACAATAACCATCGAAGAGCCCGAGTATACCGGCGATGTATTGGTTATTGACGACTCTCGCGAAGGGTGGGTAAACTCTGTGCAAACATTACTCAATGGGTTCTTTTTTGGGCACAAGGTTCCAAAGTTTGATTATTCTGCAATACGGCCTTTAGGAGCCCTCATTCATGGTTTTGGAGGCACCTCTAGTGGTCCGGATCCACTGATAGAGCTTCACGACAATCTTAAAGAATTGTTTGCTGACAAAATCGGCGAGACCCTGACATCAGTTGATATTGTTGATATTGAGAATCTGATCGGCCGTTGTGTAGTATCTGGCAATGTCCGTCGCTCTGCTGCGCTGGCACTTGGTGACGCAGATGATTTTCGTTATCTTGAAATGAAAAACGACCAAGAAAAACTTTACCATCATCGATGGGGCTCAAACAACTCGTATAACGCAGAGGTGGGTATGGACTACACTTGGCACGCAAAACAGGCCCAAGAAAACGGGGAACCCGGCACCATTTGGCTTGAAAATGCCCGGGCCTATGGCCGCTTTAAAGACGGTATTAACTATGATGATGCAGAGGTTGTGGGTTTTAATCCATGTGTTGAACAGAGTCTTCACAATGCGGAAATGTGTTGTCTGGTTGAAACATTCCCAGCCAAGCATGATGATTACGAAGATTATGTAAAGACATTAAAATGTGCTTATCTTTATGGAAAAACTGTAACCCTAGTCAATACACACTGGCCAGAAACAAACGCTAAAATGTTGAAGAACCGTCGTATTGGACTCTCCCAGTCTGGTATTGTGCAAGCATTTAACAAACATGGGCGCCGTCAGATGCTTGAATGGTGTGACAATGCTTATGGCTATGTTAAAGAGCTTGACACTGAGTATTCCAATTGGTTGTGTGTGCCCAAATCTATCAAGATGACTTCAATTAAACCATCCGGTACAGTGTCGCTTCTCAACGGCTCCACCCCCGGGATACATTTTCCGGAAGATGAATACTATATTAGAAGAATTAGATTCTCTAATACCTCAAATGTGCTTAAAAGTTTGATCAATGCAGGTTATAATGTAGAAGATGATGAATACTCTCCGAACACTTCTGTTATTGAGTTCCCTGTCAAGGAACCACACTTTGAAAAGGGAAAACGAGATGTTTCAATGTGGGAGCAACTTGAGATTGCAGCCCAGTATCAAAATTATTGGGCCGATAACGCGGTGTCTGTTACTGTCTCGTTTAAAGGGAGCGAGGCAAATCAGATTCGGAGTGCCCTAGAAATGTATGAGACTCGACTTAAGGCGGTCTCTTTCTTGAAATACGAAGAAACTGGATATGTACAGGCCCCGTATGAATCTATAACAAAAGAAAAGTACGAAGACATGTCGTCCAAGATTACCCCGATCACTCGTATTGATGATGAAGAGGGTGGATCCGGAACTAAATTTTGTACCAATGACACATGCACAATTTAAGGAGAAGCAATGTTTAAACCACTAAATAGGCACATATTAATTGATATAGATCAACGCACTGATGAACAAAAATCGTTAATCGTGTTGCCCGAAGACTATAAACCTGAACAACAAAGACACTCAGTTGTTCAGGTTGTTAATAGATCCGATGATGTAAAATTCGACTTACCCATAGGTACTAAAATCGTTGTCGATTCGTCTATGATCGAAGAAATAGTAGTAAATAATACTACTTATAGTGTAATTTTAGAGAATTATGTAGTGGGAGTATTGACTCCCGAGTAGGTAATAAATGGACAAAAACTTTTATAATGAAGCTTCCGCCAAAAAACTTGGGTGGGAGCCTTCTTGGTTTGGGGAAAAGTATTTTGATGATAAGCTTGTAAGAGCTATCAAAAAATGGCAGAAAGAAAGAAGCATTACGGCCGATGGTTTATGCGGCCCAACAACTTTTCGTAGGTTGTGGACAGAGAGACAAGGGCCTCAAGTAGTTGGAGAATATTGCAAGGATTTTAACCTCGCTTATTCTAACTCTATATTATATAATGGTGTTTATTACCCAATAAACTGGGACAAGTTTGTTTTATGGAGCGACGATGGAGGGCTGGAAACAGCTCCCGGGAAATACTATAGCTATGCTGGCCGGCCCACAAGACCTATAAGATATTTTGTAAACCACTGGGATGTCTGTCTTAGTGCGCATTCCTGCCAGAAAGTGTTAGACAAGAGAGGGATATCAGTACATTTCTTGATTGATAACGATGGGACTATCTATCAAACTATGGACATGCAACACGCAGCGTGGCACGCAGGATCAGAGAGAACCAACCGAGCCTCTGTGGGCGTTGAAATTTCAAATGCTTACTATCTCAAGTATCAAAATTGGTATAAAGAGCAAGGCTTCGGCGAGAGGCCCATTATTGATGATGCGTGGGTTCATGGAGAAAAATTGGATCCTTTTACCGGGTTCTACCCACAGCAAATTGAAGCACTTAAAGCATTATGGGAAGCAATACACAGAGCCACTGACATACCTTATGAGACACCAGTTAATCAATTTGGTAGCACATCTACCAAATATGAACAAAGTGTCGCCTACGGAAAATTTTCTGGATTCGTGAGCCATTATCATGTGAGTAAACGGAAGATAGACTGCGCAGGCCTCGATATCCGAGAGTTGTTGGACGAAATTGTTGAAGACGACTGAAATCGAAAACACACTATATAATATGTGGGGTTCATTTTATTATTATTGCTAAATTGCGTCACAGCTGCAGATTTAGAAAATATTATTTATGTGTCTGGACAGAAACCAGCAGATGCTTTCGTGGTTGGAAAGCCGACTAGAAAGGCAGTCTGGGAGACAGCCCCTAAAGTAAGAGTTTGTGCTAGTACAGAATTAATAATGTTTCGCGTCGAGGATGCGGTTAAATATTGGGAGAGATTGGGATATGAATTTGAGTACTCGTATAAAGATTATATAATAGATTGTATGCAGCCTAGATATGGGGAAATAATAGTCACATTGCCGACAGGAGACTTTTCTGCTCACCATATGGCGTCGACAAGAATATACACCAGTAATAGAACTGGGAAGATCGTCATGGCTAAAATTTTTATATTACCAAAAAACGGCAGGAAAGAAAGAGTGCTTGAACATGAAATAGGTCACGCCTTGGGTTGGAATCACTATAATCAAAAAATGCACATCATGCACCCCAACTGGAGAGAAGGCGGCCACAACTCAAAGGGTCTCCGCAACACAGGGTTGACAACTGCCGATAAGTAAGTTATAATTAACTTGAGGTTGTTTTGGTTTTTCAATATGATGAGGTTGTTATCGGCAGCTCACTGTCTGCGCTAATGTTTGCCTATATCAACGATTGTCCGGTGTTCTTTACAGAAACACGACCATCATTCCGTTTTGATTTTTTGTCTCCGGACGAAGCTCCAATCGGAATTCCAAGCAAAACAAAAACCCTAATGACTTTTAATGAGCAAATGTTAGTCGGAACACAGAAGCAAGTCTTGTGGGATAGGCTGTTGTTTATTTTGTCGTTGAGGGGTCATGCACCCTTGGCTGGAATGTGTCACAAAATTAGATATGATGGCAATTCTATGGTATGCACCAGCGAATATTCAAAAATATTTGAAGCGGCCTTTAACAAGTGCCACTTCTTTGGGGACAACAACACAGAAGGATTTGTTCGCAAAAACACACTTGACGAGAGTAGTTATTTATGTTATGATTATATTGCGTTCAATAGTGGAGGGAAACATGAAATCGACTTTATTTACACAGACGATGATTTTATCAGCGAGATATGGTTTTATAGTTCCGACCGTATTGATGGAAATACTCCTGTTAGAGATGCTTGTACAGTATCAAGGCTAACGGAGTCGCAACTATTAGATTTTGATTACTCAGAAACGATGGCTCGATTCAAGGTGCTCAAAATTATGAAAGATAATGGAATGAGAGGAAAATTAAGTGGATACACAAAAAAAGGTACGGCTAGGCACTATG
>Ga0209756_1001810_pt1 | contig 19285 bp, 26 predicted proteins | sample ETNvirenome_6_85_FD_184071 | JGI IMG/M metagenome (GOLD analysis project Ga0209756, IMG submission 184071) | Marine viral communities from the Pacific Ocean - ETNP_6_85 (SPAdes) (version 3) | ecosystem: Environmental > Aquatic > Marine > Oceanic | place: Pacific Ocean | collected 2013-06-19
TGCCTTGAGTACCTTGAGTTCCAGTAGTACCAGTAGTACCTTGAGTTCCTGTTGTTCCTTGAGAACCAGTAGTACCTTGAGAACCAGTAGTACCTTGAGAACCAGTAGTACCTTGAGTTCCTGTTGTACCTTGAGTTCCTGTTATTCCTTGAATTCCTTGAGTACCTTGAGAACCTGTAGTACCTTGAGTACCTTGAGTACCAGTTATTCCTTGAATTCCTTGAATGCCTTGTGTTCCTTGAGTACCAGTAGTACCTTGAGTACCTGTTGTTCCTTGAGAACCAGTAGTGCCTTGAGAACCAGTAGTGCCTTGAGAACCAGTTATTCCTTGAATGCCTTGAGTACCTTGAGTTCCTGTTGTTCCTTGTGAACCTGTAGTTCCTTGGCTACCAGTTATTCCTTGAATTCCTTGAGTACCTTGAGTACCTGTTGTACCTTGAGTTCCTGTTGTTCCTTGTGAACCAGTAGTACCTTGAGTACCCTGAATACCTTGAGCACCTGTTGTACCTTGAGCACCCGTGGCACCTGTAAGTTGTGTGATTGGTACTGATTCTACTTCCCCATCACTTTGTACTATTAAAATATTATCAGTTGCGGTAGCAGTTGCTGTGTCCACATCACCAAGATATGTTTTTCCTGATACTCCTAACACACCAGCTAATTCCGTATTACCTTGAACAAAGGTTTGTCCACTAATTCTAACAGATGTTACATTGCTACTGCCTCCGGATGGAGAAACACTACCATCTGTAGTCGCACTCCATAAATCATCATCTCCAATATCTGCCTTTAATTCTGCTGTGGTAAGATATTCTACCTCACCATTAGACTGTGCTACCAATATCTTATCGTTACTATATCCTGCACCTGCTGCATCTATGGTTCCCAAATAAGTTCTACCGGATACACCTAATATACTGCCAAGATGTGTTTGGTTTAATGCTGATAATGTTCCAGCTATATTTGTGTTACCACTTGCACTTATATTACCTGAGGCTGTTATGTCTCCCGTAACATCAACACCACCAGATGTTGTTTCAAATTTCTTAACATCATTATAATATAGAGCCACATCAGCAGTTTTTGACCCAACAAGGAATCTACCACCTACATTATCTTCAAGTTTTAAATTATACCCAGCCAATATTAAAGAGCCAGTTCCGTCTTCTTTTACATAGCTATTACTACCATCATGGTATATTGATAAATCATCACTTGTTCCAAAATATAATTTTTTACTATCTATAAACCTAGCATTTTGGTAGAAGAACATTTTTTGATATTGCCCATCTATTCTGAAATATTCAGTTGTACCAGTACCAGTACCATCATCTGCTTGAAATATAATATCTTTGTCTGCAGTAATATTTTTAATAATAAAATCCGCAGAACTATTAGTTAATCTACCAAACTCTGTTCCAGCTCCTTTTAATACTATATCCTGACCACCAGCATCTAATCTAATATCATCATTTGCATCAATAGTAAAATCACCATTACCACTGTGAGTCATTGTAGCTTCCCCATTATCAAAGATAATACTACCATTACCAGGTAAGTAAGTATTACCTGATACCCCTAAATTTCCTTTAACAAAAGTATCTCCACTAATTCTAACAGATGTTACATTGCTACTGCCTCCTGATGGGGAAATGCTTCCATTAGTATTTGCTGACCAATAATCAGCATCTGCTATATCTTGTTTTAATTGTGCAATAGTAAGATACTCTACCGCCTTATTAGATTGTCTTACAAGAATTTCGTCGTTGGTGTAACCTGCTCCTGCTGCGGCTACATCCCCAAGATATGTCTTTCCTGAAACTCCTAATATAGCCCCAAGATTTGTATGACTTAATGCTGATAATGTACCAGCTATATTTGTGGCCCCACTTACTCCTAGTACACCAGCTATTGAAGTATTTCCAAGAATGCTAGCAGTAGTTGCACATAGAGTATCTGCGGATAAAGTGTCATTGGCTATATCATATTGTAATCCTGGGTCAGTGTCTAAACGACCAGCAGCAGAACCTACGATTACTACACCGCCGTACGTTAATTCCTCATCAAATATTTTATCACTTTTGATGGCAGTCGCAGCACTTAAGGTCCCATGAATATTTGTATCACCAGATACACCTAAATTTCCACTAATATTTACGCTAGTGGTAGCATTGGACCCAGATGGTGATATGCTACTATCAGTATTTGCTGACCAATAATCAGCATCTCCCAGGTCTGCTTTAAGTTCTGCTGTAGTTAAATATTCTACCGCGTTGTTAGACTGTGCTACCAATATTCGGTCATAGGTATAACTGCCTCCTGCAGCCGCTACATCACCAAGATATGTTTTTCCTGATACACCTAATATACTGCCAAGATTTGTATGACTTAATGCTGATAATGTGCCACTTATATTTGTATCACCAGATACCCCTAAGTTACCACTAATATTTACGCTAGTAGTAGCATTGGACCCAGATGGTGATATGCTACTATCAGTATTTGCTGACCAAAACGAGGGAAGCCCAGTAAAACCACTTACTGGAAAAGTACCACCGGAAGAATTAACAAATGTAACAACTCCAGTTGCTGGGTCTAGTGTACCTCCTGTCACATAAGCGTCATTAAATAGTAACGCACTATTTGCGACGGTAAATGTACCTCCTGTGCTGTTGGTGAAGTTAAGTGTGTCGTTAGCTCCATTTGCTGTACCCCCGGTTACATAAACACCAGTCATACCAGAACTTACCCCAGATAAACAATTATTATATAGTTGGGTCACATATTGAGAAAATACTTTATCTTTAACGCATTGGTTATTATAATATTCAGTTATACCCGTTAAAAAGTCGTCGTATGTTTGGGGTGGGGCCGTATAACAACATAGTGGTTCCCAAACATCACCATAGTATTCAAGTATTGTTCCGTAATCGAGGGTAAGGCATTGTGACATAATTTTTATTTCTTATACCAATAAATATCCCTTACTTACTATATTTATTACTTACTTACTATATTTATTATTAAAGTAAAAAATTATCTTAACCACTTTATCTTTTTAAAAAAAGATTATATAATTATTAAAAAAGAAAACTATGTTATCAAATAAAGAATTACCACATAATGTAACTACAGAACGTATAGAAATTAGTTTTTGTGGTAAAGGAAAATGCAAATGTCCATCAATAGATATGGACCTAAACCGCGATAAAATCATTATCGGTGGAGAAGATGAGGGTTATACAGAATTTACAAAGGAAGAATTCGAATTATTCGTTAACGAAATTAAAGCTGGTACCTTCGATAAATACATGAAATAATATGGGATGCGGATGTAAAAAGAAAAAATCACAAGTAGGAGTAACTCCAGCTGCAAATAGAGCAGCGGTACCTCAACCTCCAGGACAAATTACTGCCCCGGTAAACTCTAATGTAAATGCGGTACAAGAAAGTAAAGACTACCAAACTAAAGTAAGAGATGCTTTAAGACAACTTATGGAATTAAAAAAACGTAAAAGAAATCTTAGAACATAAAACTATCAAATAAAAAATATCAAAGGCACTCACGAGTGCCTTTCTTTTTGCCAAATATTTATCTAATGTAATGAAATTATTCAATAATCTATATAATATTGTATTAGAACAATCTACTCCTTGGTATGAGAAAGTTTTTCAAAGTGAAGATGCTGAATCTCTGTGGCCTATTACAAAAATGTTTGGTGGTGATTTACATGAAATTTATAAAGCTTTAGAAGGTATAGGTAAAGAAGAAGATTTCTTAAAACATATATTCTATCACTGGCCAGGTGAAGATGGTGTCCTTAGACATATTATTCATGCTTTGGGAGGAATGAAGAATTGGGATAACGGTATGATGGATAACGATATGTTGGATAAATATGTTATTGACGTTTATTTAGATGATATGCGATACATCCATAAAAATAAGGATGGCAGAATCATATTGGAGTTAATGCCTGGGGAAGAAGCTGAATTTTTTGGTGGTTATGGTGGTAGAGCTTATGATTGTGATGAACTTGCAAAACAAATATTCAGTGAAGAAGGCTTAGAGTGGGAACCTTATGATGTTAATGAGAAGTTAGAAGATTTGATAAAGGTGTTATCACCAGAAAACTATATAAAGTTAGTTCGTCATATAGGAATAGAATTCCAAAATGAAGAAGTGGATGCGTGGAGAGAAGAATTTGAAGGTTGGAGAGAAGATGACCAATTACCAGATGGAAAGGTTTTTATAACTCTAGAAAGGATGAATGGTTTTCTTCCAGACGATGATAGTTCTCGGTATACCTTAGCTGTTCTGATTGGTAACACACCTGAATTAGAAGAAGTAGAAAGTGATATACAAAATGCATATAGTAGAGCGTGGAACGGGGTAGTTCTAAATCAATACCATACCGAATTCCAGAAAGAATTTGACGAATTTTTAGGGAAACCAATAGGTGAAGGAACAACAAATACCTATAAGGATGTAACAAATCCTGAAACTGGTAGAAATGAATATAAAAAAGTTGAGGTTCCGGTAAAATATTTCGATGTAACGGAGAGAGCAAGAGCAATGATAGTTAGACATGCATATGACATTGATAGTCCTGAAGATTTTATAAGTATGATAAAAGAATTTGATATGGATAATCTTTGTCCAGATGTTGATGACTACCCATGGGATGACGATGAGGTAAATGATTTGTTCCAAGACTATTTATGGGACTATTTATAGATAATAATAAAAAATTAAAATAAAACTAAAAAGATGGCAAAAGATTGTTACACAAGAGAAAAGATTCAAAAGGCGGTAGAAGGTAAAGGTTACAAATGGTTTAACGATAGTCGTAATAAAGGTTACGATGTGAATATTGTAGGAGTCAGAAACTCTTCAACAGGCAATAAAGTAACTAATAAGTTTGATGACCATGTTACCGTTTCCTATAAAAAAGAAGGTAAATGGAAATTTTTCTGTTTTGAAGCAACTACCGACCCTGGTGACAACTGGATGGATAACCCATGGTTAGAAAAAGGAACTGCCGTATTAAAACCAGGACAATATAGAGGTAGTCATAAAATAAGATTACATGGGGGCAAGTACGAAGCTTTAGGCCAAAAGAAAAACGTTACGGTTTATAGAGATAGAAATAAGGATGATAAATATGACTTAAATGAATCTACTACAGATACTGGTGTATTTGGAATCAACATTCATAGAGCAACTGCTTTAGAAGGTAAAAAATCTACCAATGTAGATAAGTGGTCAGCTGGTTGTCAGGTAATTGCAGCTAATGATGATTGGCATAAGTTCTTAGCTATTTGTAAAAAAGCTAGAACAATACATGGTAATTCATTTTCATACACTTTGATTGAAAGTAAGGATATTGTTTAAAAAATAAAATATATTTTGATATTAATATTAAAAGAGGGTTTACCCCTCTTTTTCTTTTTCTTAAGTTTTTATCAAATCAAAAGAATATGAAAATAGTAACTCACAAATTTAGAATTAAAGAAGACCAGATTTGTTATTTGGTTAACCTAGTGGACCATACGGGACATCCATTAGAAAGTCATATAGCTATGAATAATAAAGAAAAATCTGAGATATCTGAAGACCTTGCGGCCAAACATAGTGTGAAAACTGTTTATCATAATTCGGGATTTTCTATTATAGAATAAATGACTAACGAAGAACTACAAAAAAAATTAGACTTACTAAAAACTAAATTAAGTAAAGCTACTAGAGAAAATAATACAGAACTTATTGATAAATATGTTGATGAATTAAATTCTTTATGGGATAAAGCAAGTATTGATATGTTAAAAAATGCAGAAAAGGGTGGTTGGTATACCCCTGATAAATCTTAATAATTAAATTAAGTTTTGATTTGAATTCTTAAAAAATATTTTATAAATTTATATATAAAAATAAACTTATGACTGAATTTGAAAAATACGTAAAAAGTGACTTTGGTGTTAACTCTACCACACTTTATGATTATAAAAACTCTATGACTCCAATGGTTATAGAAGAAAGAGAAATGAGAGCTGTAGTAATGAGTGTTTTTGATAGGCTCATGATGGAAAGAATTATATGGTGTGCAGGACCAATTAATGATAGAATGAGTACTATTGTTCAAGCACAATTAATGTTTTTAGACTCAATTGGTGTTGAGGATATTACATTACATGTGGATACTCCGGGTGGGAGTGTTAAATCTGGATTAGGCATTGTAGATGTAATGGATTATATAAAATGTGATATATCAACTGTAAATACTGGTATGGCCGCGAGTATGGGTTCTGTACTATTAGGAGCTGGAACTAAAGGTAAAAGGTCTTCATTAAGATTTAGTAAAACTATGTTACACCAAAGTTCTGGTGGAGCGATAGGAAACATCCAAGATGCAAGAATTACGATGACGGAATGGGAAAAAACTAATAATATTCTATTTGATTTATTAGGTAGATATTGTGATAAATCTGCTAAACAAGTAATGAAAGACGCGACTAGAGATAACTGGTTGACAGCAGAAGAAGCGTTAGAATATGGTATTATAGATGAGGTTATAGGTTTAAAATAATATTTATTAATCGTTAAAGCCAATAAATGCTAATAGTAGAAGTAAAAAAAGGAAATCTTGACCTAGCGCTAAAAGTAATGAGAAGAAAAATAAAACTTACCAAACAATTACTTAAATTACGTAATGGTCGTCATTATACTAAAAAATCAGACCAAAAAAGACATCAATTACAAAAAGCAAAATATCATCAAAAATATCTAGATGATTTAGATTAAGTGGTTAATTTTACAATTAACTGTTGTTTCTCTTTCTCAGTTAAATTATCTATTCCTTGTCTATATTCCAAATAATCTTTAATAACTTCTTCTACACTTTTATCTTCCATTTTTGCTCTTCTTTCAAATCCTACTTTTTGTGCATCAACTTCATGTTGTTGGGAATAATAATCAAATGGTGACATTGTATCTTCTTTATCTATAATATCTGGTCGTTTTGGGTCTATAATTTGTAATAAATGTTCTATCTCATGTCTTATATATTCTGATAAAACTATTTGTAATGATTCATAATCTTCCTCATTAAAGTTAGAGGACAATATTATATCCACATAAATAGTATTATCATATTCTCCCCCCATTGCAGAATCTAGTATAAACTTCTGTGGTTCTTTTACTACACGAGGTTCTATTTCTATTATATTTACCTCCACATTAAACTCCAATTCCCCGTACTTATATTCATCACCATCTTTGTCTGTGTAGTAATCTGGTAAGATAAAATAATCTTCTCCTCCTTCGAATACTGTAACAACTTCAAATATGTCTCTAACAACATCTCTGGTTGCTTTTTCAGCTATCTTTGACATATAAACTTCTTCATGTAGTTGGGAGTTTTTAAATAACTTATTTGTTATGTTGTTGAGTTCTATTAAAGATTCATAATTATTTAAATCCTTAGGGTCTTTATTTTTAAACTTATGTGTTAATTCTTTAATATTTGTATCTGTAAATAATTTTTTATTTTCATTAAGTTTTTTTATACTTTTACTGATAGATAGATTTAACCAATTAATTTTATTTTCCTCAGTAACAATCCACTTAAGTGATTTATTATTGTTACTATTATCAAGTAAGCTTAATTCACCTATTCTATTTTCATTTAATATAGAGGAGTCTACGAATCTTTGGGTTAATAATTTACCAGTTATTATTCCTTCTTCTATCATCTCATCATCTATATTTTCTATTGCTCTTCTTTCTCTTATTTTTCGTAACCTTAATACTAATGAATTAAATAAATTCTTAACATAAAATATACCTACGGAAATGACGGCACCTTTTAAATAAGAAGAAAGTGTTATTATATCAAATCCACTTTCTTCAATTAATCTTTTAGTAACATCTAGGATTGGAACTAATAAAAATGTATATCCTAATAATTCTGCTAGTGAGGATACTGTAAATCCTGCTTTCTCTGCGACCTTTAGAGATATATTTTCAAAATCCTTTAATAATTCTACTGTCCTACTTACATATTCTTTCAATCCTCTTTTTTCTACCTCTTGTTTAATCTTTTGATAGTCTTTAACTAAGTTGATGCTTAGGTAAGATAGTCCTGCCAAAAATATAAGAATTATTTCTCCTTCACTTAATGAAGGATATCTTCCTTCTAATAAATCTTTAACCATACCAAACATTCCACTAATACCAAATCCAAATGTTCCTACAAATTGGAATTGTACACCCATATCTTTTAATGTTTTTTGAAACACTGATTGGGTTTCTTCTTCTGGTTCTGGTAATCCTTCTTGTTCATATATTCTATCAGGTGCGTCCATTTCAAACTCAATTTGTGTTCTCGTATTGTCCCAATCTTCAGATGTTCTTTCACCACCTTCCACATTATAATCTGTAGTACCATCATCTACTAATTTAATTATATTTGGGTATGCAGGGTCTTTCAGATAGTCAGTGACGGGAATTCCTGCTCTTTCTAATTCTCTCATAAAATTATAAAGGGTGTAGTAGTCTTGTTTTAAGGTCCCTGCATCCTGATATTCATCCGTGCCTGGTGGAAACTCATCCATACATTTTCCCATACCAGATTCGTCAATACCATTCTCCCCACAATAATGTTTAAACTCATCAACTATTTCTTCTAATACATCAAATAATAATATTCCATGTACCCAATCTAAGTTTGTATTATCCATTATCTCTAATTGGTCGTTGAGTGTTGGTATTCCGTCATCATCTATTAATCTCTTAGCGGTTAAAGAATCTTCATTTTCGTCATAGTGAATTATGTCTGACCAATCCACACTAGAATCTATAAGTCCTAATTTTTTTCCTTCATGAACTGCATCTGCAACAATCTCCAAAGCATTCTCAAAATTACTACTTGGTCTATTAAAACTTTCTACATAATTTGATGGGTGATAGGTATTATATAACTGACTATATAACTGACTACGGTGTGTAGGCCAGAAATCCTTTAAGAATCTCTTGAATAGGTCTATGTTAATTGAGTTTGTCATCAAATATAAATATCTGATGTTAACTAACTTCCTCTAGGATTTGGTCGAAACATTCTTGTATTTCATCAAAATGAATGTCAGGGGTTAAAAGTTTTGCTGTATCTAGTTTATCATCCACAATTATTACCGTGGGTACAAATTCTATATTAAGAGTTTTACACATTTCATCCCACTCTTTTTCATTATCATCTACATCGGTAACTTCGTAAGGTAAATTATGGTTATTTAACATTTGTTTTAGTTCCATACAATGATGACATTCTTTTGTGGAATATACGTGAATCTTTTTTGTCATTTTAAAATCCTATTTTCTTTGGTGGTTTATTTTCTATCCCAAGATTATCTTCATAATTATATATATCAGCTAAACACATTGGTTCTTTTGTTTTATAATCTATATTTAATGATTTAAATAATTTATTTGTTTTGTCAATACTTAGATTATCAAACATGTATTCCGCAATCAATCTTCCTTTTCTTAACAAAGCATTATCAATTAATTGTCGTTCTGTATTAAATGTTGCTACTATCTGTGTTTTTAAACAATCTCCTAATATTCCATCACTTAAATTAAGTAAATTAGATACGGCAGTTTCATTTCCATTACCGTTACGATTTCTAACTACTTTTTCAGCATCTTCGATTATAAGGACTGAATTTGGGTGTTTCATCATAAATGGAACAAACTCTGGTGTTGCTAAAATGTCTACCATGTTATTCGGTAGGAAGATTATTTCTTTTTTTATTAATCTTGTTAAATGACGGATATAAGTAGTTTTACCCGTACCTGGTTTTCCATGTAAAAGTATGATACCTTTTCCATTTTTTTCATTCAATTTACTTACTAGTTTTTTAGAAATTTTTTTAAAATCATCATTATAGTTTTTGTTTAAATCTAATTTATCTTTTCTACTTATATCAAATTTTTGTAAAACTAGACCATACTCATCTTTAATAATTAATCCTACTTTTTTACTAGTACTATCTATTTTAAATTTTTCTATATCTTCAATTAAAGACTCCACTAAAGGTCTTTTAGTATAATATATAATAACCCACCCTTCTTTTTCTCCTTTTATATTTTCTACTTTTACTATAAATTCTTGATGTTGTTTAGAGGAAAATATTTGTGTAGTTCCAGCGTTTTTTGTTATTTTATCTGATGTTACCTGGTAGGTTGCAAGTAACTCTAAATATTTACTTTCAGTTAGGTACTTTATTAATTTATTGTAATTAAAAGTATAATCATATCTTAGATTGCTTGGTATTCTATTAAATTTATCCCTAAAGTATGGTCCTAATGGAAACTCATCTACATATACCCCTTCATAATATTGTATTTTTTCTTCTTTCATATTTTAATTTTAAAATGGTAACTCTCTCACAGCGTCATCAATTAACCAACCCATTCTTCCTATTCCTTCTTCTATTTGTTGTTGTTTACCTGTTAATTTACATTCTTTAATAACCTGAGTCTTTCCATAAACTCGTTCTTTACATGCTCTTTTCATTCTTAAATTTAATTCATTTACAAAAGGTTGTAAATCTTCTGGAACTATATTATTAAATCTACTTCTACTCTGTCTATTTGTCATAACTTTTGATTCTGCTGTACGTGGTATAAATTCATTTGTTATTCTATTATCACTATCATCCCTTAATGATACAATACAAGTATCTTTATATTCTATATAAGATTTAACACAGTTATGTTGGTTGTTACTTTCATCTCTATATTCATTAGTATCTCTTAATACTACTGGGGTCATTTTAATCCCATCTATAGTGAGTGGTTGTTGTATATAGTTTAAAAAATCTTTTTTATATATGTGAGTCACTATTGTAGTATTATTAATCTCGTCTACTAAATCAGTCCACTCTCGATGTTCTTGTACAAACTCCTCATAAGTTCTTGCTTTTAATTTCATATGAAGTCCTGCACCCTTTAATCTAGGTTTTAATCTACCTAAATGGTCCGAAGTTATATCTGATATTACCATGTTAATGTCCTTATTGAGGTCAAAGTCTGAGTTGAATAGTGAATTTAAGATGGATATGAAGTTTCTTTTTTCTGGTAATGATAAATCCAAATTAAGTTGCCACCCTAAATGATATCCTTCTCTTAGTAACTCAGGGTTTAAATCTTGTATTAGTTGGATTCCTAATGCTTCTAACATAATATTATATGTCATCACATTTATATCTTTATATGTATTAAATAATTTAACTGCGAATTTAGAGTATATTCCTTCTTCTCTTAGTATTGTTTGAATTAGGTTATTGTCTCTCTTTCTTAATGGTTTTATTCCCGGATAATTATTCTTAAAGTAATATAACCACCTATCTGGATTTTTTATTCCTCTTACTTTACAAAACCACGTACTAGCAATATCTAATACACTTTCTTTTTGTGTGAGACTTATATTAAATAATATATCATCAGAAGATAATTCTTTAACTAACTCTCTAAAACAAGAGTTCAAACCACTTTGTATTTTATTTTTGATATCCCAGTATTTTGGGTTGGGTGATAGTTTATTTAGATTATTACAAGCTATATTTTCAGTTAAATTTAAACATTGTTCTATGTCATGTAGAGTGAAGTGTCCCCTTCTCCAATATTTAAATGGGTTTTTAAGAACACTTGTTGTTCTATTTCTCCCTATTTGTGTTGTTGTGGTTTTATATACATTATTATTAATTAAATCAAAAGTTACATGAACAATATGTCTTTGTTTCCAGAAATATTTTGCTCCACACTTTCTTCCTTTCACCATGGTGTACCTACTAATCCTTACCTTTTTGGTTATTCCTTCTTCTACTACTTTTTCTACAACTACAGTAACTCTTCTTACTTGAGTATTTACAAGAGGAGCAAAACATAATTTTCTCCATTCCTCATCCGTTAGATTATGGTAATTTTTTTTAAACTTGTACATTACAAGGTCTGGGTTATCTCTACTACCCACATTAAATAAGTTTGTATTTTCTGTATCACGAGGAATAGTATTGAACTTTTCATACTCTTCTGTCCAATACTGTTCGTGTTTAAATTTTGTTAATAGGACTGTTCCCATATTAGACGTAGGCTTCAGTGAGTTCCCATAGCTTTTTGTTTACATCGATTCTTCTATCTATATTGATGATTGGTCTTAATTTTTGCATTTTTTCTTTTTTGTCATTAAAAACCAAACCTCCTTTAATTAATTTCTCTTGTATTACATTGAAGATTTTCCATAGCTCATCTCCTCTATCACTAGTTCGTATAGGAGAAAGTAAATCCTCTACATTTAAAGTGTCATTTCCTTTAGGATATCTAGTTAATAAAGCTTTTTCTGCAAAATCGATTTGTTGGTCATCATTCAATGTTATATTATTTAAATTAGTAACTTGTGAGATAACCTTTGGGACTACGGCTAACATTGTATCCATAATTTTTCTAATCTCGTCAAAGTTGTACCACTGGTGTTTAATTTTTACTTGTTCAAAAGTCGTGTCTGCAATTACTAATCCATTGGAGCATACCATCCTAAATAATCCTGCGTGTAATGTAAAAGCGTTTCTTCCATCATGTGAGTTAGTTAAAACTACTTCTGGGATAGAATCCCCTATCTTTCCTACATCAGCATTACGTAATCTAATCATATGTTTAGTAAACATTGCGTCTTGGCTTTTCCTAGATTTTCTTTGAGAGGCTTGGTATGGGTTCCATCCTAATTTATTCATATCACCTAATACTGTTGCGGTGGATATAAAAGTGTATTTGTCGGAAACTCGTTTTGATTGTGTGGTTGCGAATGCTGATGGAACTAATTCCATTAATTCTTGTCGCGAAAGTGAATTTTGTGTTTTTGTCATATCTTTTGTAGTTTTTAAATTAAATTTGTACCACAAAGATAATCATTTAAAATTAAATAAACAAGAGATAGTGATTTTATTTTTTATTCTTTAGTGTTCCTAAAACCGTGCCGATAATTGATACACCCAGGGAAGTTAAAAAAGAAATTAAAAGAAAGGTACTTCTGTCTATCATGTTATTGGTCAATAGCCACCAGAATAAAGATATTACCAACAGGCAAAACGATATAACAACAAAAATTATTAAAAAAATGGTTCCCCATGCTAGTGCTCCTATTTTAAATATATCACGCATTTTCTACTTTAAGTTTTAATTTTATATTATCACCATAGAGTGCCTTCTCTAATTCTACATTAATATCGTAGTCTTTGGTGAACTCTTTTATTTTATCTACTATCTTGTCAGTATCATAGTCTTCTCTTAACATTTCTTTTGCATAATCATTTGTAAACTTATCATTTGTGAGTGGATATGGGGGGACCGTTATATGTATTCCATCTTCTTTGCAATGCACATTAACTCCAAGGTCTTGAGTTTTTAAATCTTTCTCTAACGTTAATCTAAACCATTTATTTTTGTACCTTTCCATCATTTGATTTTCCAACCTGCGGAGCTGGATTATATTCTTTACCTGTTTTTTTCATTCTTTCCATGTACTCACGAGTTTTCTTAATTTGTTCTTCGTTAGTATCTTGGGTTGTTTTTAATTTTCTTTCTGACATAATTCTTTTTTTTAAATATAATAAAAAAATCCCATTTAAACAATAGGATTTATTTTTAATTTATGGTTTGTTGTTACAGTCGCGTTGATGACAAAAATAACAAATTAGTTTCCCTAATATTATTGATACGATTATGATTATAAAAAGTTCCATGTTAATCCCAGAATAAAAACTTCAGTATAACACCTATAATTGCCGAATACACAACCCATAATGCCTTAGTTACGTTACCCTTCCAGGTTATTAAATTATTAACATCTTTTAAATTTTCCTGATTTTCTTTTTTAAATTCTGTATTTTTATTTACCTCTACAATTAACCCATCATCAGGATTAAATAATCTTTTCTGTATAGTTCTAATTTCATTCTTTAACCCTTTTTGTCCTTCTTCTAAATCTTCTAATAATTTTTTAATTAAAACCATTTCTCCATTAGGGAGTCCACGTTTTATTTCTTGTAACTCTATTAATACTTCTGTTAATATTTCTGATTGGGTTTGTCTAGACATTTTTAATGAGTGTTAATATTTTATTTTGTACATATCTCTAACCCCAGGTTTAAAATCATAAGTCTTAATTTACATACACTCCATTTAATTTCTAATACTGTGAATGTACCTAGTCTAAATGTTAAACTATACTTTTCTTTTTTGTTTCCGGCATTAAAACCGTTTATCCAATTTATCATAATTCCTTTTTATTATAAATACTTATAAATAAATTAAGAAGTAGTTTATAGAGATAAAGAATTCAAATAGGGTGGCATATAGTTGGGACTATATTTTTTGATGTGTACACTATTGTCGTTATAGTAGTTTAATAATCCCGTACCATGATGATGTCCGACTTCAGTTAAATTATATTTTTCAATCTTTATATTTTCAAACCATTGAGTACATGCAGGATGCATATGAGAAAAAACATCATCACAGAATACATATCCTTTATATCCAATTTTATCTAACATATCACTAAACTTTTTCTCGGTGGTCCCATCATGTATAATATCTAATAATATTATTTCTGCAGAATTTATAATATCTGCAGACTCTACATTAATATCCATTATCTTTCTGGTAACATTTGGGTAGTCAACCATGAAGGATGCTATAAAATTATTAAACTCAGTAGAAATAACAGTATCACCATTATCATATGTTATTACTTTATTATTCTTATTTTGAGCTAATGCCAAGCAAGAGGCTCCCCTCAGTGTCCCCACATCTAATATAGTTATACCGTTATATTGTTGAGAAATATAACTTAGTAATTTATAGTGTTCTCCGCGTGGTTGGCAGAAAGTTACTGCATGACTACCAAAGTATTTGTTAAAGAAGGAGGTATCTATATTATATATTTGTTTATAGTCTATTATCATTTTAGTGTCTGGTATTAGTTTTAGTATAAAAATTATTATATAATTAGTAAATAAAAGATATATTTATTAATAATGGAAAACCTTATTAAAGAAGACATAGATAGAATTAATGAGTTAATGAGATTAACTGAAGAAGATAATGTAGGAGATTATATTGACTCTACGTATCTAAAAACATCTGAACAAGCTGGTATTAGTGATGATGAAACTAATCGTATGGTATCTAAAACTATTCAAGACGCAATGGATAATAATATGAAATTAGTTATGATAAGGCCAGAATTTGTATCCTTAGCTAATCAAATGATTAAAGAATATGGTTCTAATGTTTTAGTTGGTACCGTTATAGGTTTCCCTTATGGGGATAATGAGCATGGTGATAAAATGGATGAAGCTTTGGAGGCTATAGAAAATGGGGTTGATGAGTTGGATTTTGTAGTGGACTATAAAGCTTTTTTGGGTGGTAACCTAGATAAGGTTATGAAGGAAGTTAGTGAAGGAACAGCTATAGGAATAGATGAAGGAAAAACGGTTAAGTGGATTATAGAATCAGGAGCTTTATCTCCTAAAGAAATTGCTGAACTTACAACATTAATTAGTAAAATAGTTATAGAAACTGTTGGTCCTGAAAAAGCTAGTAATGTTTTTGTTAAAACTTCTACAGGATTTATTAATCCAGAAGGTAGTGGACATGGTGGTGCAACAACAGACGCTGTATCTATTATGTCTGCAAATGCAGGACCTCTAAAAGTTAAAGCTTCAGGAGGTATTTATAGTAGAGAAGATTTAGAAAAAATGGTAGATGCTGGAGCGTCTAGAATTGGTACCTCTTCAGGAGTCGAAATAATTAGAGGAGAAGAATCAGAAACAGATTATTAATGAAAAATTTAATTAAAAAAATATTAAAAGAGGAAATAATAGATATTACTAATATTCAAGATGAATTATTAAATATACCGTTAGAATTAAGACATCAACTGCGAGATGAATTAATTAATGTACTTGGTTCTTCAGAAGAGGAAGAATACACACCTATAGATGAACAAATATCTTATAAAGGTATTCCTGAAATAAAAGCAAAAACTACTTTTGGTAAGATATTAAAGTGGGTTAAACGTTATATAACTGATAAAGCTACTAATTTTTTAATTAATGCATCTATGAATGAAATTAAAGATACTATTGATTTATTAAAAGTGATGGACCCTACTGATACTACTGGGATTTTCACCCCCAAAGCAATGTATCTAGGAGGTGGTATTGATTTTGCAACTGACGCATTGTCATGGAGAGAACAAGTAGAACAATTCTTTGGTCCTAACCATGTAGTAAAAGGAGATAGATTACTTAATTTAGTTACTACAGGTGACTTTACAGTTGAGGGATTATCTACCCCCGTTATCCTTAATCCTTTAAGAGCGGAAACAGTTAGAGATGAAGACGATGAATTTCAAGGATTATTTAAAAGATGGAAAGCTAATGAATTAACTCCTGAAGAATTTACTTTATTTCAAGAAAAAATAAGAGACCAAATAGTACATCAAGATTTATATATGTTACAAGTGTGTGATACGAATTTAATTAATTTTGATGGAAGCGCGGGTGCTGGAACTTTTGGTGAAGCTCAAATATCTGCTTTGAAGAACCAACAAGTATTTCTATGGTTAACCAATGGAATGAAATTATCTAATGTTTCCCCTTGGTTAATACCTTCTATTACTAAAATATTAGTGGGTGATGAAGTATGGCCTTTCTTGGAGAACTTTAAATAGGTTTGGTTTTTTCCACAAATTCTTTCGTACAAAATATTCCACAGTGACAGACGCCATCTTCTGGTATTTCTATTTCTAATGCTGGTTTGCATGGACACACTCTATTATCAGCTTTTATCTTCTCTTCTTTAGTTTCTCCTTGCACAATAAAACATGGACAATATCTTAATCCATGTCTTATTTTATTCGCCGTAAGACCTTCTGCGGTTGCCACATTAATTTCCTCATTAGGATTAGGAAATAAATTCATCTTATCATAAACCTTATCTACAAACTTATTTGTTTTTGCTAATTCTTTTTTAAACTGTTCGTCCATTTTCATATATATGTTTTACTACTGGAAATCTTAATGAGTGACATCCATCTTGATTTAATGTCTCCTCGAAGTATTGTACTGTTATTGTCTTGTCAATAATACGTTCAGGATTCTTAAAGTACATCCTTCTTTCTGCTTGGTCAAACCCTGACCCTACACCTACATCACAACCTTTATGTTCAATCACAACATTACTTAACATTTCTTCCTCTACTTCTAATCCATCTACAATTACTCTATGGACTGCACTTTCAATTGATTTAACTATATATTCTTCATCAAAGAACTTCTTTACTTTGAGTAGGTCATTACTTCTTTTACCTTTATACTCACAATCTTTACGTAAGATTAAACCTTCCCAATTATTCTTGGTTGCAAGTTCTGCTAATTCCTGAAAATGTTCTTCAGATTTAACCTTCCACTGTTCTAATTTATCAATACTATAAGGACAATAAAAACTTACAAACTCACTATATATCATGTTAAAAGTAGTTAATCTATCACTTAATGTACGTTTGCTTACTTGGTTATCAAATTCTTCTAGAGTTAAATAATCAAATACTTTATACTTTGGGTTTTTAATTGTGTGGTCTTTTCTTTTAATCTCTTTCATGATACCTTGGAAGTCCTCTACACCATTATCGTCCACTATACATATCTCCCCATCAAATACCACATTAAATAAATTTAGACTCTCTATTTCATTTTTAAGTACCTCTAAAGTATCGAATGTCTTTCCTTGTCTTGAATAGAAATTACATTTTCCGTTTTCATCTACTATAGCTAAACACCTAACACCGTCTAACTTTTGGGAGGCGAACCATGTTTGTTCGTTGAAATCAACTTTACTCTTTTGTTTGTCATAAGAGTTAGCTAGTGCTACCTTAAATGTAGGTACACATCCTGTGATTGCTTTGTTGATTAGGTCCGCTCCCGTTCTTGTCTTTAAGTTCTTATCTAAAATACAGAATACTAAATCTTTTTGCCAATCTTCCATACCACTAATATATCCTTTGGTGTATTGGATTGCGTCGTGTCCAGTTATTGTTCTTTTACTTAATGCGTCTAACAAATAAAATAAATCATGATACCCTTCTCTAAGTTCTAATTTTTTATTTTTCTTTACTGTTGCACTAGTAAGATGAAATTGTTTGAATGGTGAATATGTATACTTTAAAACTTGTTTAATCATATAGTCATCATTGTACTCTTTAATAATATCAATCTTATCATTAGTTGAGTTGGTGGACTTTAGTCTGTCCACAAATTCTTGTATTCTTTTTAAATCTTTACTCTCGTTCATCCTTATCTTTTTTTTTCTGTTATTAATTCTAGGTTGTATGTTTCATCAAATACTATACCTACTACTCGTTCATTACCTTCTTTTTCTACTCGTTCAACTATTTCTCTTAAATCATTTCTGACATATATTCCACTAGGTTTACCCTGTTGTTTAGTAATATCTAGAAATACTCTTGGTGTTTTTGCTTCCATCTTATTTTATATTTTTTAATTGTTGTTCCCATTTTAACATCTTTAACCTTTCCTTGGTCCTTTCTTTTTCTATTTCTTTAACTATCAAATCTCTTAGTTGTTTTCTAATAATTGTATTTGGTATCCATTGTTTGAGCATTTGGTCTATTTCTTTCACACTTATTTCTTTAGTTTGGTCAGTACTGAACATTTTTCATATTCTTCAGTTGTGATAAAGTAATCAATCATGGTATCTAAGTCATCATTATCGTAGTCTTCTTCTGGATTAATAAAAAATATGGGTAATTTAGATTTCTCTACAATCTCATCCATAGTTTTTTCACCTACAATTAACTTATAGGAATTAATAATGCCGTTATTTATAAAGTTGTCTATCACACAACAAAGATAAGAAAAATTATTTAGACTACCAAGCTAGAGAGCGAGATAAAATACTACAACCATAATGGTTATGTATATAACAGGGGAGATGTCAATGTATTCTGTTTTCATTACACTTATAAATAACACCTAATATTTTATTATCTGCAATTCTATGTTAAATCTATGTTAACAATATTTATTTGCTGTGGGGACAGGATTCGAACCTATACGGAGCAGTTAGCTTAAAAGTTTATCCTCAATTCTCCGCCCGAGAGACAGTCGGGTGTGTCTGCCAATTTCACCACCCCACAAGATGAAT
>Ga0209756_1001818_pt1 | contig 19217 bp, 34 predicted proteins | sample ETNvirenome_6_85_FD_184071 | JGI IMG/M metagenome (GOLD analysis project Ga0209756, IMG submission 184071) | Marine viral communities from the Pacific Ocean - ETNP_6_85 (SPAdes) (version 3) | ecosystem: Environmental > Aquatic > Marine > Oceanic | place: Pacific Ocean | collected 2013-06-19
ATCAAGGACTCAAAGCGAGCCTCGCCGTTCTTCACCTCAAGGCGAGGATTAGGAGCGGGACGGCGATACATTTGGTGCCAGTAAGACATAAGGGGCTTTCCTCCATAACTATATTAGCATGGATGGGAAGTATGTCAAGTTTTTATTCGCCCCAGTCGTCGTATAATGGTCGGTTTTTTTTAAGATTTTCTTTGACTTCCTCGCACTTCTTCCAGCGATTGCGGTAATAAATCGCTCCCCCTAGAAAAATGAGTGAGAGAAATAAGCCAAACATATCACTTCATGAGCATATCCATAAAATGCTTTACCCACATGCCGGCGGCGGCGGTGCCTATAAGCCACATCACTTTAGACATTCCGTCTTTCCAGTCTTGAAGTTTTGCCATCTCTACACGCAAGTCTTCAACTTCGTCTAAATCTTTTTGGGCTTCCTTTCTCCAGTGGAGAAGTTCTTGGTGCTGCCCTACAACTGGCTTGGTTTCTACAATATATTCCCAACGGCGGGCGGATTCGGATTCTAGCTCTTTAACTCGGCTGAATAATCCCGAGTCTGGCTCGTACAAACTCTTTTTGATACCCCGGAGACCCTGAAGTACTTCCGCTTGGGATTCTTTGATGTGCTCTACCTCGCTTAACAATTTGTCAAAGCCGCCGTTCAAGGAGGCTGCGCTGGCAATTTTACACTCCATCTTATCTACTTTGTAGAGAAGTTTTTTTAGGATTTCTTCGCTCACTTTGGGGACCCCCACATAAAAAAGACCAGCACAAAATATACTGATCTTTATGTATGAAACCGGCTGTTTTAATTAGTCGTTAGACTTGTGTTTTTATTCACCACCCTTCTTTAAAACAGCGCAATTAGTTGTGAGCAGCGTTCCCGCTGCGCTAGCGGCGTTTTGTAACGCACACTTCACAGTTTTTGCTGGATCTATGACGCCCGACTCGATTAAATCTTCAAACTTTTCTGTGCGAACATTGAATCCGACATTTTTATCATGGTCGTCATACGACAAAGAGTTCACCACAATGTCCGAAGAAATCTCAGCATTCTTTAATATTTGAGTGATAGGGGCATAGCATGCCTCCAATAAAGCCTGCGCACCTCGGAGTTGGTCTTGGTTGTCTGGCTTTATCTCAATAGCATTTGCGGCCTTTAAAAGAGCGGTGCCGCCGCCAGGGACAACCCCTTCTTCTTGTGCAGATTTCACAGCCTCAAGAGCGTCCTCAACTCTGTGTTTCTTTTCTGTAACCTCAATCTCTGTCGCTCCGCCGATACGAATAACTGAAATTGCGGACGACAGGCGAGTTATTCGCTCTTGGATGCGTTCAGCCTCATGCATGTCTTCGGTTTCTTCTATTTGCCCCTTCAGCATCTCAATTCGCTCGTCGAGCACATCGTAGTCTGTTGAAGCATCAGCAAGTGTAGTATGATACTTGCTGATTTCTACTTTTTTCGCTGATCCCAAGTGTTCTAATTTTACGTCCTTAAGGCGCAAGCCGCTATCCTTGCTGATAAAGGTGGCTCCCGTTACGGTGGATAAATCTTCAAGGAGACTTCTCCTCTCCTCGCCGTAGCGAGGAGCCTTTACGGCAGCAATCTTCATATTGTTTCGCATGCGATTAATGATGAGGGCTGCTAAAAGCTGACCCTCAATCTCTTCCGCCACTATAACGAAGGCTCTCCCATCACGGGCCACCACTTCTAAAATAGGCAGCACCTCCTCCACACTATCAAGAGTCTCATCCGTTACCAGAACGAGAACATCTCTATAGTCTACTGTGCCTCGTCTTTCATCTGTTACAAACTGCGGTGAAACATAGCCCCCATCAAAAGAAAAACCCTCCACCACATCTAGTGAGGTTTGGAGTGATCTACTCTCCTCAATTGTGATGGCTCCATCTTTGCCCGCTGCGGCAACAGCCTCGGCGATCAAAGCTCCAATGGCTTCATCGCCGTTGGCCGATACAGTTGCGACATGCCTGATCTCTTCCTCGCTCGATACGGGTTGCGCCATTTCCGTCAACTGTTCCGTCATTGCCTCCACCGTTAAATCAATCCCTCGCTTAATATCAGTGGATGAAGCACCCGCCGCAATATGTTTTTGGGCGGTGATTAAAATGGCACGGGCCAAGACCGTGCTCGTCGTGGTGCCATCGCCGCTAGTTCTTTCTGTTTCTAAGGCAGCTTGGCGCAGTACTTCGACCGCAGCCTGCTCATAATCATCATCCAACTCGACCACACGAGCCACGGTCACTCCGTCCTTCGTAATAACAGGATCAGCGCCCCTCGCATATAAGATAACATTTTGTCCCCGTGGGCCCAAGGTCGAAGCCACGGCATCGGTCAGTTTATTCGCTCCGGAAAGAAGCTTCTGCCTGATATCGTTTCCAAATAAAATGTGGTCTTTGCTCATTTATTTTTTCCTACCAAAAATACATCAACGAAAAATTGGGGATGGGATGCATCCCGAGAAAGCCGAGGCTCTTGTTATTGTATCCCACCTGAACTGCAAGGGGCAACTCCAAAGCGATGGCGAATTGCTTCCACCGTCGCTCAAGTCCAACACCGGGACCGAAGGATAGCATTACTCCCTCTTCTAATTGCCCAGTTCGTTCTATATCCCTACAGTTGTTGCCGCTCTCGTCACAAACATATTCCCAGTGGTTGCCGCTGTCCCTGTTATAGAAGGCAGCGATCCCCAGTGACCAGTAGGCCCGACCCCAACTGTTGGAGTTGAGGGTTCGGAATATTGTTCCTCCCACAAATACTGTGGCATCAAATTCTTCATCCACAATGGGCAACAGTGAAACCTGCCAGCCGTGTCCGTTGGACTGTTGTCTGCTGTATCCCAATCCCACTCCGTGGGTTGAGCCAGCAACAAAGCCGATCCTCTGTTCATCCGCCGTCGCAACAGCGGGAAACAATAAACTAATCATCAATAAGTAACGCATCATTATTCTCCTTCACGTTTAAAATTAATACTTCTTTCGCTTTTCCCATCGGTTTGGTGTGTGCCTTCAATAGTGCATCCAGTCCAGCCAGGAGGTAATCCGCCAGTCCTTTTTCTTTTAGGGCTGGCAACTTCTTTACTTTGTGTAACGCCTCTTTACTTTCTTTGATGGCTGTTCGCACTTCCACCTCTTCAGGAGTATAAACATTTTTCATGCTCATGCTCCACTCAGGGTATACGATTTCATAATCTTTGTATAGCTCTAAAATTTCAGGGTGAGGGTTATATGATATCACCCAGTTGTTTTTCTTTTTGATTTCTTCGGCAAATCTTTGGTGATCAAAGTCCTTGTGAGTCGAACCCCTTTCACCGTATAGAGTAGACTTTTCCAGAAGATATGGTGGGTCAGCGTAGATAAAAGTCTCATCGTCATGTCTCCGTAAGCTATCTGTGAAGTCTGCCTGCTCTACAGTTAGAGAGGGACATACAAAGTTTTTTAGGCGTTCAATGCTGCTTTTCGTAAACCTCTTGGCCGCCGCTTCCTTTGACCAGCCGGCGCTCAAAGTTGCCCCGCTAAATGAGGAGCGGTTCAAGGCATAAAACATACACGCACGCTCGTGCGAATTCTCATCACGAGAGGAATGTTTTTCCTGATATTCGGCAAAGTCGGGTTTGCTACACGGGCGGAACTCTTCTTCGAGTCGCTTGGCTAGCGATTCCGGATGCGAGAGGACCTCTTGCCAAAAGTTGGTGAGCGGTTCAAAAATATCATAGCCATGAACTCGTGCGCCTTGTGCGGCGTAATGAATTTCTATGGACCCACCACCAAAAAAGGGACTGACCATTTCTGTCAGGTTTTTTGGGAAATAGGGTATGATGTGTTTGAGTGCTCTTGATTTACCACCGGGGTATCTTAAAAGAGATTTCAATCTTCCTCACTTTCTTTTTTATATTCTACCATCCTTCTGCCGTAGGTTTAACCGAACTAGTAAAAGGACGGCTGGCAAACTTCATTCTAAACTTCGCAATCTTAACTCCCTCTGGTCCCCCCGTTTTGAAACCAACGCCAGGACCCCTGGCTCCTGTTTTTGCAAGCTCGAAGCCGTTGGCAGAAGCATCCTTTATCCAATCAGGATCTGAAGGGTTTTCGGCAACATCGGCGGTATAAGGGGGGGCGTTACCTCTGCCGGTAGCAATTATACACAAGGGAAGTGCATCAGTTCTTAAGATGCCCTGAAGGATATGCTCTTGTAGTTGCTCCGGATTTAGGGAGTCTAGAACATCATAGAGGGCATCTCGGTAAAAAGTTAAAAATTCTGCACCTTTTGAATAAAACTCATCATATATGTCCTGTGCAACTGCTGGAGGAAGATCAAATGGCTCAACCTTCGTCCATGACTCCCCTTTTGCCTCCATCTCTGGTGTGGCGAAAGTCTTTGTAAGCTGCTTAAGAAAGGTATTCTTTGCTCCTTGTGCTTTAGGTATCTCTATCCCGTATTGCTGAAGTTTTTCTGTGCTATCGGCGACTACTTGATTGAGAAGTTCCATATATTTTTCTTTTATTGATTCCCAAGCCTCTGTGCCGCCAACATCTGCCAAGCCTTTGGGGAAAGGTCTTTCGTTGAGATAGTTGCCGCCTGTCTGATAAAAGGCAACTTTTCCTGTGGCCTGCTTAGTTGACTTAGCTGAAACTCCTAAGAAACTTTCGGGCTCGCCACCACCTGTTGCAAATTTTATAAGAACATCGGTAGGATTATCACCAGCGTCCTGTCCGTAGGCAGTACTTAAAGCACCCGGTCGAGCAGTCCAAGCTACATATTCAATCTCGCTGGGAAAATTGTTAGCTGATGCCCACTCTAAAACTTCTTCAGCAGTTTTCTCCGCCCTTCCTTGTTGAACCTCTATGTCCGTGATCACGGGCATGTCCGTGGGACTGGGTTCAGATCCCAAGCTGGTCTCACGGTTACTTATTTCTTTTACCCGTTCCTCGTAGGATTGTTGAGGGTTTCCAAACGCACCTCCGCTGCGTATCTTTTGCCAGTTTTTCCCAACAAGGCTGTAGGCTAACCAAATCTCGTTTATGTCTATCGCTGCGGTGTCTCCCTCTTGAAGAACCTCCTCCTCCGTTAGCCCTTCGCCTACTGTTTCCTTGAAATCGTCTCTGTTATAAGCCATGCCCAAAGCCATGGGTGAAAATTCTGTCATAGATTTTAGAGTGCAATAAGGCAACGCCAATTCTGGTGCTTCAAGTTCACCCTGAGAGGTGAGAGATGGCACCCCAGTGCTACGACCATCATCACAAAGTTTATTTACCAAATCCATCACACCCTCTTCTGTATCGAGAGTGATGGGCGAGGGTTTTAAGGCAGCGCCCTTTTCAGCAATTCTAGCACTGGCTCGGAGCATATAATTTACATAAGTACCCACGGGTTGGGCAAGAAGATATTCTCTCTCCGGGTCAGATAAATTAGTCATTCCTTTAATAAAGGCAATAGCATTCGTATGGTTAGGTCCGCTGCCAAAAGTTCCGAGTCGAAGTTCCATATCGACTTCGGGTCCAATTTCAAATTTAGGAAGACCATATTTTTTTAACCCAGCAGGGTCTTCGTCCCCAAATAAGTAAAGACCTTTTGGGTCTGGTCTCTCAGACTTGCTGTCCGGTTTGCCTGGTCCGATCTGTATGTAATGAACGTTCTTTTTAAGATATCTTTCCTCTATAAAATCAGACGCAGTTTTTATGGGGTCTGAGCCGAATCTGTCCCCGAGGCGACGTAGGTTGACCGCAAACTCTACATCCGAACCAGCAGCACTCCAGGCAGCGGCAGTTGCAAATCCCGGATAAGTACCTGTTCCGGCTTTCTGAAACTTCTCTAACGCAGACCTCTTGTAATCTTCATCTGCTGGCGGGATAGCCTTACCGGGTTTAACTTCTCCATCTTTCAACTTAGGCCCATTGAATGGCATCCCATTTTTCTTTCGGAAATAAAACTTATCATCAATCAATCTTGGGTCTTGGTCAGGAAAATTTTCCTGGGTGTTCTGGACAAGTCTTGTATCTTCGGCGGACGCAGGGTAGTCAAAGTTCCTCAGAGCATTTCTGACTTTTTTCATGTCGTCCGGCAATTGTGTTTTACTATACATTAACAGGAAATCTACAAACGCCTTATTAGGCAAGCCCTCACTTGGCTTCCAAGACTGTTTACCCGATTCATCTCCTTTAGGCGTAAGCTCAAACTCACCTTTGACGTTGCCACTACCCATAGGATCAGTAGCGCCAAGTTTTAACTCAACGTTATGTATCTTTTCATCAATTGCTATAGCAGCGTCCGCTGCGGCACTAGAACCCGCAACGACGTCTCTCCCAGAAAGCAAAGTATGGAAAGGATTATCTCCTAAGAGAAGCCTTAATACATTAAGTTCATATTTGTCACCAGCGTTCTTTTGTTTTTTAGCCATCTTATTGAGTGTCTTAAGCCGTGCTGCTAGTGCTTTATTCGCCGCCTTTTTCGCTTTCTTAAGTTCTCTCTCTTCTCTCCTCTCTTTTTGCTTGGGTGTCTCCGGCTTTGGTTCGGTAAACTTAGGACCAGCAGGTCGTGGAACCCCTCTCGCAAACTCCGTGCCGCCACCCGTGCTGGCGACTGGGCGGGGATACCGCTGAGAATCCGGCTGTTCCAAGAGAACATTAAGCTCGTCATCAATCATCTCATTCAAGAACCCAAGGCTCTCCCCGATCTTGATTTTCATATCAGGCAACATATCTTCTTGTTTTTCTATTTCCCTCATGAGAACTGGGGAGTGGTGGTGTAGTTCTTCCTCTGTGTCTGGGCATCCGCAGGCTTTGACGGCCCCTTTGACATAGTGCTCTGGGCTGGAAGCACACTCGCCGTCTAGAAATAGATTGTCGGTGAAAATGTCGTGCTGCCTGTCGTTGAGCGTATCCCACTGACGGTATTGCATGCCGTTCATCTGAAGGCGTCTATCAAGTTCTTTAACCTTTCGGGAAAACTCGTCGTTGACGGCGGGGGTGCCGACCAGAGTATCAATCTGTTCGGGGCGCAGTTCTTTATGCATCTTACAGGTTCTGAAGTTCTTGCTTGATTAGATCACGGATGGAGTCTAAAGACTCTTTCTTTACTTTCTTATCTTTCTTGTCTTTCTCTGCTTTTTCGAAAGACTCGTCTTTGTCCCCATCTTTGTCTCGGTCGAGGAAGTCAGGCTTCTTGGTCTCGTCCTTGCGGTTGTATGCGCTGGCTCCGGGTCCGCCCATCAATCCTCGTTCATCCAGCCACCTCTGAACATCGGCTGCGTCTGCTTTCATCACAAAATAAGAGATGACGTCCATACTTTTTCCGAGGTCTGTGCTCGTATGATCCAAGATGGCGTTCAGTTGGTCGCTTCGGTCGGCTCTTCCCACCGTGCGGTCCAAGGGAATATCTTTCCCCTCTTCTGACCAGCGGTCGATGTTTTGCATTAGGGGGTTGGCCTCGTGAAGAGATTGATACTCCTCTTTGATGATTTGTGCTAACCGGGCTTTGGTAATTTTATATTGGGACATTATTTATTCTCCTTTAGAATAGGGCTATCTATAAATAGTCAACTATTCAGGTGATTTCTCAATTCTTTCTCTGTTATGAGAGTGTAGGTAAAACTGTTACCATAAATCTTCGCTGACTCTTTGCAGAGTTCCATGAAATTATTATAATCTTCAATCTTTTTGAACACTTGGCATCCGGCGCTCCACCTGTTAACAAGGTAGGATTGATCATAGGGATTGCTGCGATGAATGTTGATGCCAAAGTATCCCTCGTCCAACATGAGTGCCATACTATTATAGTCTATAATCTCATCTTTGTTATTGTCTCGGTAAACTTTAACTGGCTTCCGCTGAACTAATGCTTCATACTTCCCTTGGTGCTTCCCGAGTTGCCATGTGCTTCGGTACTGTCCGGGAACAAGGATGGCCGTCCCCTTGGGGTTCATGGGGTTTTCTAGCCAATACTTGCCCGGATCTGTCGTGATAGAATATCTTTTCTGGATCATCAACTCTTCTTCTCTGTAGAGCACCAACATAAAATCATCAAACTCGTTGGTGCCTTGGTTGTCCCGTCGCACTCCTATTAAATTTAAGTTTAGTTTTTTGTTTGCCCCGTCAAAAAAGACGTAGCCCTTCGCTTTCATCAGCGACATAATATTTTGAGGAGTGAGGAGATCTTCCAGTGACTTAGGTGGGCTCTTCGGGGCCGGTGGGTTTTGCGGCCTTCGCAGCAACTTCATTAGAAGATTTAATAATTGAGTTAACAAGTTCGTCCATCTCCTTGTCGGGCTTCATCCTATACATCAAGCCGCTGCCGTCTTCCTTGAATTCTAATTCTGCGGTTCCCAGCTTGTAATACATTAACATAGTTAAATAGGCTGGCAGGTTAAAATCGGGGTCGGCTGTGATTTGTTCTCGTATCCATCTCATTACCCGAGCGGCGAAGAAAGCTTTCTCGGCGTGGATAATGTTGTCCTCGCCTTCCTTAATATAACCTTCTTCTTCTAAAAGGTTAAGGACATTAAATGTCAACTTTCCCTCGCTCATCTCGCATCTGCTTGATGCGTTCGGCTGATGCTCGGTCGCCACGGAAGCCTTCGGGTCCGCCGGGATCTAGGGTGGTGACGCCTCGGCGTTCTAGTTCGCCCTCAATCCACTCTTGTCCCTTGGGGTTCTCAACAGGGGATTCAATAAATCTTTCCACGTCTGCTTTGATTTCTTCCGGAGGTGGACCATACACATTGTTATCTACAAGGGCAAAGTTCTTGCCGAACAATTGTTGGTAGTATTCCAAGTTGTTTTGGCAGGCTTCCCACATCGCAATCAAACCATCAGGTCCGTCTTCCGGAAGAGTGCGGGCTCGTTTTTGGTTTCGCTCTTTGGCGACTTCCAAGCTGGTGTCCACAAAAATCATATAGGTATCATACCCCTTCGCTTCGGCTCTCTCTTTTTGTCCGGCAATCTTCTTCCGGCTTTTGCCCGTTCCATCAACGAGCAGACCAAGACGTTCTGCCTCGTAGGGTGCTCTCAGTTTTTGAAGGCGTGCCTTCTCTATTGTGCGAATGCTGGGTGGGTTGTAGGGTTGCTCCGGGTCGGGTGCTCCTGTTATTTGGGCTTGGTACCGGGCCGGGTTGTCTTTGTATATCTGCTCTAGGTCTCCCGCACTGATGCCGGCTTTGGCTAGTGCTTTCTCAAACAAGCGGTCAGAGTTCACATACTTCATTCCGCCGGGAAGGAAACTCGCATTAGCAAAAATGCTTGTCTCACCGTCCTCTTTCGTTAGACCGAATATCTGGTTTGCGTGTTGGCCCAGGAGGGCGTCGGCTGAATAGGATTTGCCGCTGCCGGGGCCGCCTGCCATGAAAATACATTTGAGAATCTGTGGATCAAACACCCCCTCCGTCAAGGCATGGGGGCTCTCTAGGAGCCACTTATTTATTTTTTCTGCCCTATAAGCAGAAACGACCTCAGTAACCAAGTTACGAAGGTCGTTTGCTTGAAAACTTTTCATGTTTTCTCCCGAGGGATTACTTGCGACGAAGGAGTCGTTCAACCACTCTCTTAAGAACTGCTTCGGTGAGGGCTTCGTCATCGATGACGTCAAGGTTGAGAGTCTCGTCGATATCTTCCTCTTCCTTGTCCTCACGATTTGCGGGAGTGTCGTCCTTTTTATCTTTGCGGTTATAAGCATCACGCTGCGCAGGCTCTTCTTCAGCCCCCATCTCTGGGACCTCTTCGACAGCTTCTTCTGCTTCGGCGTCCATTTCGGCGGGAGCTTCCTCCTCGCCGGCACCGGCATCGCCCTCAACTTCGATCTCAATCCCGGTCTCAGCGGAAATAGCATCCACGACAGCGGTGACAATAGACTCCACGGCTTCCGCCTCTTCGGGGGAAGCCTCTTCGGCAGGCATCTCGACATCCATCTCGGCCGCAGGATCTTCCATGGGGACCGGGACCTCATCTTCTGCCTCCATTCCCATCTCGTCCTCTTCTTCTTCAAGAGTGTCAAGAAAGTTTTCGGTGAGGGCCGGCATATTTGCAAGCTTTCCCCACCGTCGGATAACGGTTTCGTTAATAAGAGTTGTTTTCTTCTTGGTCATTATAGATTCTCCTTAAGGGCGACTGAGTAGACAGTCAACATTAAATAGTTTGATAATATGGAAAAAACCTTATTCTGAAGCAAAATCTTTTAAAAGATTTCCGGCTTTTAATTTCTTAAAGGCTGCATGTTCGATCTGACTTACTCGTGGAAAGCTTACATTCATTCTTTCTGCGACCTCTCGCAAACTTAATCCGTTATCATATTTCCGAGCGCAAATAACTGCACAGTTCAAATCTTCCTCATAATTCATCCAGTTTCTACAGTCTTCTTTGTCACACTCAACGCACCACTTTTCGTGTACTTCGAAACAGGTGGGCGTAGGATCGAGTGGGTTTTCTTTGTCTAGTCTAGTCTCTTTTGGGGTTTTACGATAAAACATTTATTTTCTCCGAGCATTGTGCGTGCTAAGGATATGCGTACTGCTCTCCTGAGTACCGGCAGAAGTTTGCCTCGCCCATTCTACCTTATTTCTAAGTTCTGTCAAGCTTCGTGCTCCGCTATAAGAGAAGCCGCTTTTGATACCTCCCTCTAAATCTTCGAGAATACCTACGACGCTCCCCTTGTAGGGAATATAAGAGGCAACTCCTTCTGGGGTAGATGACTTGTTGCGCCAATCCAGTTGAGCGTCCTTGGATGCCATACCTCGGTACTCTTTTACAGGATAGCCATTCGGGTGGATTACAATACCGCCGGGACTCTGCGTTGTTCCAGCCAGCAGGGAACCACATAGAACAAAATCAGCACCAGCCGCTAGGGCTTTAACGATATCTCCTGAGCTTTTGATTCCTCCGTCTGCGATGATGGCAACGTCTCGGTCAGTTTTCGCACAATCAAAAATGGTCTGGAGACCTGGGAGGCCATGCCCAGTAACCATACGAGTAGAACAGATGGAACCCCCACCAATATTACAACGTACAGAATCAGCGCCCCAATCGGCAAGGTCGTTCACCCCCTCTAAGGTACATACGTTGCCCGCCATAATATGAATATGATTATCGTATTCTTCCCTCAGATTTTTAAGGGCTTCCTTCATCAAGATGTGATGACCGTGGGCAACATCTACGCAGAGGGTGTCTACACCAACCGACACCAGAGCTTCGGCTCGTCTCATGTAATCGTCGGTCACGCCGATAGCCGCTGCGACGTTGCCAGACCAGTCGGTCTTCTGAATAGCGTGTTGAGCCATCTTCGCCTGTTCTTCCACCGTATTGTAGCGGTGAAGAATTGCCATGCCGCCGGCATTGTTCATAGCGATAGCCATTTCATCTTCCGATACAGTGTCCATGGGGGATGCGATGATGGGGAGTTCTAAAACTTTTCCTCTCCCCAAGTTGCTTGATAGGTCTACCTCGCTTCTGCTCTTAATATCGCTGTACTGCGGTACCATCAGCATATCGTCGTAGGTGACTGCTTCTTTAAATTTCATTTTGTTTCTCCTGTGGTGCCTCAGCGTCACCAGCCGTTAAAGAATGTTTAAACTTGGCTTGCTCTATATTTTTAAAATAATTGGGAGGGAAAACTGTGTCAAGTCCGGCAATTATCAAAGACTTGGGTAGCCCATACTGACGTCCAACAACCGCTGCCGCAGACGAGCGGGCATATCCCCTTTGAACAACATACCATATTGCTTTTTGAATGCCCCTAACGTCGATATCGCTAAGGATGCGCTGCTTCTTTGCATTGCGAATGCGCAGAGAAGATGGAACACTTTTCTGCAAAGCTACTACTTGAAGGTCTAAAAGTTCTTGTGCTTCGTAAACACGGGTATAGCGATTATTCCAACTCATTTTGTTTCTCCGCCAATTCCTTGGCTTTTTGTTGACAGTCTGGACAGAATAGCCAGACTTTTTCTTTCTCTGTTTTGACCACTACTCGCCAGGACATATGAGCCTCACGGGTCTTGGGAAAATCCCTCTCACAAGTAGAACACGCTTCGGGCAATTTGTCAAACATGTTCATCTGTTTTTTTAATCGCTGTTGTTCCTCTTGTGCTTGAGCCTTTTCTTTCTTTTTCTTTTTGGCTCGCTTGATTTTCTTTTGGTGTTTCTTATGCACCGGTAATCTCCACTTCTCGCTCGGAGGTGGTGTCGCCGTTTTGCCAGTAGACAGTCCACCACTGCTCACCTTTACGAACAAATGGTCCGATCAGACGGCCTTCTTCGCCCGTGGCGACGTGTGATACCTTCGTATTAGGCTCTAGTTGTTTGCTCATGTTGTTCTCCTTAGTCATGAGTATATCATTTTATTGTACAATGTCAAAACAATTATTAACATTTACTAAAAGTTCTTGTTCTTTTTCGCCGGAGGTGAGCCACTGAATATCAACGTAGCGGTTTGGCCAGCTTCTACCTGTGCCCTTCTTCTTAACGTAAGACTTGGTAAGGACAAGAGCCAGCCGGTCAGAGCGTCGGCAACGCAGCAAGGTTCCCGGCTCTTGGACATTATTCCAGTGGTTGAGGCTGTATTCACTCTGATTCACTCAGCACCTCCCAATTCATAGGCATAAAAATAGAGCGGCGTCCGTCGGGATATAATACATCCCATAAAATACTTTTGCCCGTCGTCACTTGCTTGTGAGCGAGGATAGCGTACTCTCCACTCTCCAAGATGGCGATGTTCTTCCGGCACTGCTTCTTAATCCGGAGCAGGGTGCCCGGCTTTAGTCCGTCAGGGTAATTCATTTTACTTTCACCAGATATTGCACGGGGTATTGTTTTGATTCGTGTGCGCCCCACATCACATCAACGAACTCAGTCTCACCGCCGAGATATTCATCAAGAGCCCAATAGTTTGAGCGTGTAATGACGCCGAGAACGTTGTTGGAGGCTACGCCTACCAGTTCACCAATTTTATAGCTTTTGTATTCGGGGTTCATTAATACATTCTTTTCGTTAGGTGGCTTTCATTGAGGAAGCAGTTGGAACCGTCAGGCTTCAAACACTCCCAATGGCTATCGTTAATTTGTCCTACCAGCAAAAGTGGCGTCTTGTTGTCCGCCAACTCAATGAACCACAGGGTTGACAAGTGGTCAATCGCCGTCTTTCTAATTCTCACCAGATCGCCGATTTTCATGATACTACCTCAAAATGCCTGGCTGATCGCCAATGCTCTGCGTGAAACCGTGGTTCGTGCGTGGTATCCATGAGAGTTACTCTGATGATTGGGTCTGCGGGGTCGGGTCCTATCTCCGTTACCAGTCCCAAGGCACCCCCAGGCTGATTGGTAATGCGATTAGGCTTACGTCTTACGAGGTTGCCGACTTTCATGAGAGCACCTCCGCTTGATCGGGGAAAAGCATAATCTGACCGTCGTCCATAAAGTTTAAGTCCATAAGAGCATCAAACTTTACAAGGGCTGGGTATACCTTGACGTGATCAGGGAGCCTTGACTGGTCCAGCTTGTGAGCCAAATCATATTTCTCTTTCATAACCAAGCCAATCTGGCCCTTGAGCTTGCTACGGACGGCCGGAGGAAAAGACATTAGTCCCACCCTATTCACTTTAACAATCTGTCCGACTTTCATGATACTTTCCTTAATTCCCCACGCTCAAGCCATAAGTGCGAGGCGTCGGTGAGAAGCTTGATCGGTTGGCGTGTGCCATCAGGGGTCGGTGAGTCGATACCAGTGATGACGCCCATTATTGGTGGCGTCTCGCATCCCTCTGTCCACACTATCACAGCTAGATTACCCACCTTCATGATACTTTTTCCATGTTACATACATATTCCACGAAGAGTGGCGTCCCGTCAAAAGGTTCACACTTGTAGAAGATATGGTCCTCTGCTCCTTCGTAGTCCCGGTCAAATTTACAGCCCGGAGACAGACCGACAACTAAAGCAAGTTTGTTGGGCGCTGAGTCCGACCTACTGAGGATTAACATACCCGGTTGAATGGGGCAGCGTTTCTGGATTGACTTTAGAAGTTCTTTACCGAACAGAGGCATCACCCTCTCCTTACATCTTATATTACCATCATTAGAGTAGAAGTCAAGTTTTATTTTGTGCCCGAAGATAATAATGTCAGGTGGTCGGCCCTGATCCAGTAGTCTTGGTCAGGCGTCCTCACTTTGAACTTGTTGTCGGCTGTGAAAACCCAACGCTGCTCAATAACAATTCCTGTGAGTGTTATTAGATTAATATATTCCTCGGTAGTTCGCTCAGTCTTCTTGAACTCCACGAGGTCTCCAAGTTGGTAACGGAATTGATTATCCATCGGTCACTCGGTTACTAACTTCAGGTAATGGACAGAATAATATTCTTCCAGTTCATAACCAATCCAATTAACTTTTACCGAGGTTGTTCCGTGGTCTTTAACTTCGGGACGAGAAAGAACTAAACCGAGTTGTCGTGGCTGTTTATCGCCCGACACCGATTCCCGGAAACTCCAATCGGGTTCTACTAAATCACCTGGCTTCACTGACTACCTCCAAATTCTTGACTGAATAATGTGTTGTGTCCGGCGACTCAAGCCAATCAACGAGCACCATAGTCGAGCCGCCGGGTTTTACTTCCGGATCAGATAGGACAAGTCCCATCGGTTGGTACTCTTGTAAGTGGGGCGGGTCCCAGTCTATTATTCTTACCAAATCACCGGGCTTCACTGACCACCTCCACATTGTCGCAATCAAAAGATACCCGACGACCACAAGTCACAAGCTCAACCAATACTTGAGGGAAGTCAGGAGCGGGGTCTGCTACAACGAGCCCCAGCCGGGGGGTGTCAAAACGCCATGTTACTTTTACTAAATCACCGGGTTTCACGCCATAACTCCAATTCTCCGTAGTGCCAAAGTCTTTCTTTACCTTCCAGCAAAGTCAAAACTGTTTCGCCTCGGTTGGGACCACCGTCCATAACTTTGAGGACCAACATCTTTTTGCCGGCCACTTTTCGGTCGGTAAAAATGTTTGGGGCTTGCTTTACCAAATCACCCGGCTTCATTTAATATTTCCAATTCACAGAACCGTTGCTTACAAGGGGAGTTGCCGGGCATAAAGTTCCAGAGAACGTCGCACCACATATAGCCCGCTGGGTTTTTGGGCGGGGCATAAACTTTTACAACAATACCAGAGACTGAGTTGTCCATTTCGTGCTGGAACGTTACCAAATCACCGATTCGCATTTAAAACCCTCTCTACTCGCCAAGCACTACAACTTCCCTTGGTAGCATCATCACAATAAAATATCTCAACTCGGGGAGGCGGAAGAGGTTCGTTATCCCACGCCTGCTCACTATACCGGCTGATCTTGGTGATAATAGCCATGTGACCTGACTTCATATCAACTAGATCGCCGACCTTCAGATTGTGCCGCCAGGGGCTTGCTTTCCTATTCATTTATTTCCACAATCTCAAAGTTAGGGTCGTTGCGAACGCTCACCCAGCGGGCATCCTTGGACGACTGGGAAACGAGGAGCATGAAAGGTCCGGGTGCAGGAGTATTGAAACTCACCTTCTCCCGTACATCAGAGACTTTCCACTCGGCACCCTTTTCACGGATGCGGTTTTTGCCGTGACGGCTTTTGCCCTTGAGCGTAATGACTGTACCGATTTTCATCATCTCTCCCTCAATAGTATAATAACACCGTATGGGGATAAGTCAAGTTTTTATTTGATTCCGAGAAAAGTTAAAAATCTGGAAAATAGGGAAGAAGATTTTTCCGGAGCATATTGGATTTTGGTAACTTCTTGGCTACACGAAAAATAGTGCTGCTCTTTGTAGTCATCCAGAAGATTATTATCTAACACCCAGCGGCGGAGGCTGTCCCACTCTAACACTTGAGGCCAGGTCGTGAGGACTGATTGTTCTAGCACAGCTAATCTTCGTAAGCCTCTTTCCTTCTCGGTGGACACGGCATAGCACTCCCCGGAAAAATACTATTTTCCCTTTGCTGTAACCGTTTTATTCCTTTTCTTCTCTATTGTAAATAGAATCCACTATCGGTCAGTTGACGTATTTTTATTTATCGCCCGTTGAACCAAGAGCGCCGTCACCCCGACTTGTTTCCTCGTCGTAAATGTTTTCTGACTCCACCAACTTGATATCGGTGGTGACCCTGACGAAGACTGCTTGGGCAATTTTGTCGCCGGCGTGAAGTGTCTGGCTGCGGTCGCTGGGGTTGTGAAGGTTGACAAAGATTTCTCCTGTGTATCCCCGGTCAACGACGCAGGCTCCTACAAGGAGTCCACGCTTGGAAGCGATGCCTGACTTGTTTTTGATCTCCAGCATATATCCTTCGGGCACTTCAATTTTTAGACCTGTTGGCAGGATAGATGCCCCGTGAGGAAGGATGCTCTCAATCTGTTTGGGGATCATGTCGTTAGGAGGCGGACAGAAAAATAAATCCATTCCGGCATCTGTGGGGTGAGCCCTCACCGGGAGTTTGGCATTCTCGTGAAGGCGTTGAACCCTGAGTTGTGTGAGGGCACGTTCGTAGTCTGCGCACACGGGCTTAAGGTTACAGCCGCAGTTGTAGCATTCAAGTTCGCCTTTTATTAATTTCATTCCATCAATCATTAGCTGGCCTTCGGGAGGTCAATGTCTGCTTCAACCTCGTCGCCGTGACAATCCCATCCATCGACAACAGTCCTCGCAAACAATTCAATTTTATTTTGTGTGGGAAACATTTCTTCAATTCTTTTTCTTACTTCCTCTGGCTTGGCGCTGTGCTTTTGTCGCATAACTGATACCATTTGGCGGATGTTTCGTGCTCCTCGTGGCTTGGGAATCTTTCCCCGCTTTCCGACGAGACAAAGCTCACACTGGCTCATGGTGTAAAAGCCTGGATTTACTTTTTGCTTGTCCCAAACAAACCCGACGGTGGCCCAAGAGAATCCCCATGCCTTCAGAAGTTCGATGGCTTGATCAAGGTGCGGGTTAGTCGTCCACAGGAACAAAAGACAATCGTCATCGCAGAGACTGGAAATGTCGAGCTTCTTGAGTTCGGGCAGTTTCATGCAGCCATAGTGTCGAACTGCTCCTCCGCTATCAGGACCACCTTTGCCTGTGTGTTGAAGTTGGCCTTTGTAATCCCATGGCGGGTCGGCATAAATAATCTGGTACTTTTTCAAGTGAGTCTCCTAAATGTTCTTCTGATAGAGCGGGTGCTGAAACCCCACTTCTCGTTATATTCTAAGTTCGCAACATAGACTTTGTTAAGGGAGATTCTGTCATTATCTTTTACACCCCAGCATCTAATGTTCGCATCAAAGGCGTTGCTATCGGTCGTGTGGATAATCCAATACTCTGCGCCGTTCTTTGTCTTCTTTGTTTTTACTTCCCTCGGAATAAACCAGACCAGTTGGAGGTTGGGGTCGTACTCGCTGATGGGTGGACAGCCTCGTCCCATTAGATTGTCCTGAATCTCTTGTGGCATAATCTCGTGGATCGGAAAGATGCCGGTGAGAGATGCGAAGTGTTCCAACTTCTCTTCATCTGTGAAGTCTCCTTCGGGAGCATAGAGTTCAATATTGTCCTCAAGGTTTTTCTCCTTGCGGGGGCGGTCAACTGCTACCGCTGACCAGAAGTGGCGTAGTCCTGTGAACCTATCGTCCATCAACTCGTCAAGAGCTTTGCTCCGTACTAAAACATCCAGAGCCTTCTTGTTGAGCTTGGAATATGTGATGCCCTCGTTGAAAAGGAACTCCTCAATCGTATTGAAGGGGCGGTTATTAATAATTTGGTCAAGGGCGCTTTCGCCTAGACCCTTGATGCCGGCAAGCGGTTGAATTAATGTTTTTCCGTCATCATCAATTTCCCAGACTCGTCCTGATTTATTAATGCTCGGGGGCTCTATCTCAAACCCAAAGGCTTTGGCGGTGTTGATAGCGCCAGCCTTCTTGTCCTCTGGTTCCTTGTCCAAGAACGCAGCCATCCACTCAACGGGATAATAATAACTGAGCCACGCACACTGGAATGACACCGCTCCGTAAGATACAGCGTGTGACAAGTTGAAGCCGTAGCCGGAGAAGTATTCCATGTTGGCCCACTGCTTGTCGGCAATCGCTTTGGACAATCCGTGTTCGGCGCAACCTGCTACAAACTTTTTATAAATCTTGTCTCTTACTTTATCTTTTCCTGTTCCCTTTTTCGTCAAGACTTTTCGAAGGAGGTTGCCCTCGTCTAGTGAAATATCTTTGCCGAGTTTGTGTGCGAGCATGGCCAACTGTTCCTGAAAGACGAGGAGACCATGAGTTTCTCCTAGGACTTCCTTGATGATTGGATGATCGTAGTGGACTTGGCTCGGGTTGTCCTTGTTTGCGACATAGAGGCTATGAGCCTTGGCGCTAAGTGGACCAGGGCGGAAGATCGCAGTCACCGCAGCAAAGTCAAGTAGAGATGTTGGCTCGGCTTCTTGGCAGAATCGTTGTGCTCCGCCGTTGGTCATCTGGAAGATGCCAGCCCACTTGCCTTTATGGAAAACCTCTCGCCAAACTTCTTGGTTGTCAAAGTCCAGGGTGTCCGGGTGTAAGTTTTTATTATAATAATCTCTAACCTCCTCAAAGGTCGGATCTTCTATGTCGTGATGACGTTTAAGGATGTGTCGGATTGCTCCCGAAATCATACGCAGAGTTGAGAGCCCGAGCAGATCAAACTTAATAAAGCCCAGCGGCTCAAGGTGGCGAACGTTCTGACCTTCACTCCACGGAGTTTGAATAACTCCACCGGAGTTGATGAGCGGCATGTGCCGATCAAGGTTCTCGGCTACAACCACGCCGCCAGCGTGTCGTGATATGCTCCGCATATTGCCGAACAGATTATCAACGTGAGTCTCAATATGAGGATACTTTTGGAAGAAGTCTTGAAGAGTTTCACTGTATTCTTTTACCTCCGTAAATGTTGGGGTGTAGACGCCAGCGATTTGACCGTGCGCTTTCTTGGCTAGGGGTGTGGCTTCGCTCATCATCACGCCAGTGACCTTATTGACTTCCATGAACGGCACGTCATAGAACTTGCCAATGTCTTTGATGAGAGATCGGAGTTGAAGCGTGTTGAAGTTGCTGATCGGAACGACGGTTGTCTTCCCCCAGTCTTCTGCTAGTTGCTCCTTCAGAACCATCGGCTCCTCAACATCAAAGTCAATGTCTGGATAGCCTTTGCCTCCCTTGGTCAAGAACCTCTCAAACTGTAGGT
>Ga0209756_1001819_pt1 | contig 19217 bp, 36 predicted proteins | sample ETNvirenome_6_85_FD_184071 | JGI IMG/M metagenome (GOLD analysis project Ga0209756, IMG submission 184071) | Marine viral communities from the Pacific Ocean - ETNP_6_85 (SPAdes) (version 3) | ecosystem: Environmental > Aquatic > Marine > Oceanic | place: Pacific Ocean | collected 2013-06-19
CAAAGGTCACGGAAGAATAATTAAACGCTTATGCTTGTAGTGTCAAACATTTTAAATACTAATGACACTACAAGTATTGCCTCCTGAATTACTGGAGGCGAAAGATAGAATTGAAACCAAGGAACCACAACCTTATTGGAAACCTAGCTCACTTAAAGATGGAGAATCAGAAGAGTTCCGGCTACTCGGATGCTACGAAACGGGGCACGCCATCGTTGGATGGCAGTATGCCTCTGAGATTTTGGATGATAAATCTGGCGATCTTAGGTTTAACGGCTTTGTCGTCAGTCGTTCTTATCCTAACAATCCCCCTGATCTGGCTAGAGAAACCGATTGGTCTAAGCCCGACCGACCAAAGATCGATGGAACATTCGTCAAACCCAGGCGTTTCCTTGCGTGGGTTGCAACCAGCGCGGCACGCGGGAGACTAGAGGTACTATTTATTGAACAAAAATCCTTGCGTGAACAGCTCACTGAAGTATTGCAGGAGGATGAAGACTACACTTGGACTGATGATGGGTTGGCTAATTTCTCCATTAAGATCAGCCGTAAAGGACAAGGCTTGGAAACTTCATATAGTATCCTACCGAAAGTCCGTAAAGTCCCTGAGAAAATCACAAAGCAATGGGAAACAGAGAAGGAAACCATTTGGTTACCTAACTTCTTTGAAGGTAAAGATCCTTTTCAAGGTCGCCAGACTGACGAGAAGGGTTTACCTGCTGGCGGCACCGACAAACGTGGTGCAACTGTACTACCAAAACAAGCTAAGCCAAAGGCTGATACCAACGAGGAATTCTAATGACAAACTCACTTCAAAACCTGCCACCTGAAATGCAGGCAAGGCTACAACAGATCATGGCTACTCATGGTAATCAGCCAGAATCACCGCATCAAGCAGCAATAGCACAGCCTCAGGCTGCACCTATAGTCAAGCCACCTTCACTAATGGATCATGTGATTCAACTTCGTCAAGAGGTTGCAGCAATGAGACATGAAGTAGGTGCTATGACACAACAGATGCAAGCTAACTCACAAGTTGTTGAGGCAGTTGGTCAAGCTGTTGGAGAAGTCTATCAGATGTTTCAACAAAGCACCAATCCAAGTCCAGAGTATCATCAGGAAGTCCAAGGGGCGCCAACGTACAGCCAAGGCTTTGCGCAAGCCCCGGTAAGTCAAGATGACTACTGACGTAAAGACTGATCAGCCTTATCGTATACAGACAGCTGGAGGGTACCGGAAGTATTTATGCTCCGGTCTCTACATGCCGTCTGTTACGACTGTTCTATCTGCAACAGAGACTGAGAAGGCTAAGGCTGGACTACGCACCTGGCAAAAGAATAATCCAGGTGCACTAGAGGCTGCGTCCACTAGGGGCTCAGCGATTCACCTCTGTTGTGAGAATCATATCAGAGGTAAGCCTATCGATTGTCCAGATGACTACCAAGGATTCTGGAATGGTATGTCACAGTACCTCGATTGGTTTGATACAATTCATTGGTCAGAAAGACCACTGCGTCAGGACTGGAATCATCTACGTTCTGATGATCGTGAAGTCGCATACGTCTGGTCAACGGAGCATCGCTATGCGGGATGCCCTGATCTCATTGGGGAGATTGGTGGTGTTAAAGTCATTGCTGACTTCAAGACTAGCAACGGGCCTTACATGAATTGCTTCCCTGCTAAAGGGGATCGCATGGGGTTCGGCGGCTTCCGTAAGTATCAAAAGACCGCTCAACAAATGGCAGCCTATAGGTTAGCATTAGCTGAGCGTACAGGGTACCGATGTGATGTCGCATTGATTATCGTATCAACTGAAGAAACCACTCAAGGTATATTCATTGATGGTGATCAGATGGATCTGTACGAATCACGCTTTCTAACGAGAGCAAAATTGTTCCACGAGAAATTTGATGACAACAAGGAAACTGAAGATCAGTGTGCACAAGAAGTGCAAGAACAAAACTAATGCACAGAAGGTAGCTCATGGGTGGTCAAACATTCATGAGCCACTTGATTGGCTAATCGGATGGGTGGAAGCAGGCTACGGCTGGGCAGCCACCCATTTTATTGACCGTCATCGTAAGTCAGAAAATACAACAGGTACTAACCTAGTTGTCATTGACTTCGATGGAGACACCACACTCGAACATTTCTGGGCAACACCGACTGCATTAAGTTGGTGTGCACTCACTTATACATCCGCTAGTCACACTGAAAAAGAACATAGATTCAGAGCACTATTCCCACTGGAAATTGAGCTACAAACTACAGCTCAGCATCGTGGTGCTTACTGGATGATTGTTAATCGACTAGTACAAGAGCTTGGTATCACTGAGCTTAAGGATAACTGTGGTCAGAAGCCAGAACGTTTGTGGTATGGCAACACTAAGGCACAGATTATTGCTGCAGAAGATAACTTTGTACCTGAGTTTGTCCTGAATGATCTGGAGTACGATGAGCCTTCGGGTTACTTCGATACAGCAGACATATCTAAGCAGGATATCGAAAGGTGCAAGTGGATCTTAGAACACTTCCTTGAACCAACAGATGATGGGGAGTATGAATCACGCTATGTCCCTGTGATGGCTGCCTGTGCAGGCGTAGGAGGGGAGTTGTTTGATTCTTGGGTTGACTGGGTCCTACGTGGGCACCACGGCCACAAGGAAGAGAACATACGGCCTTTCAAATGGAAGGGCTTAGGTAACTATGCAGGGCATACAACACTGTATTCTCTAGCAAAGAAACAGGATCCGACCTGGACACAAAAGCTGCCGACTTCATTAAGGTTCGGTGCAGTTGGTTCAGCTGTCGGCTATAGTGAACACGATCCAGTGATCGACTTTGATTCTGTACTTGACAAATGTGAGCTTATGAATGATCCAATCCCTGTTGATGACCTACCGGAACCGGTACCTGATACAACAATCAAGCCTAAGAAGACGGGAAGAGGTAAGAAGACTGGCAATGATCTAGCTAAGGATCGTGAGAATGATGTCAAGATTGTCACTGATATCTTGACTGAGCTGAGGCGTAATGAACTTACCAATGCAATTGAATATACAGATGCAACGGGTAGGAACATTGAGCTAGAGGGTAGCGACTTAGATCTGATGACAACTAAGCTTGCCTGTGAACACGGTGAGTTTATACCAGAGCAAAGGATGAAAGCTGCTATTCAATATGCAGCTGGTCGTAATACCTACTGTCCAATCCGTCAGTATCTTGATAGATGCAGCGGTGGATCAAAGCCCCATGATGATTGGGATAAGATCGGTGAAGTCTTCCTTGGTAATCCGCATCAGCTAGCTACGTTAGCTATGCAAAGGATGATGATCGGTGCAGTAGCTAGGGCTTATAACCCTGGCTGCTCAATGTCCTGGCTACCTATCTTAGTAGGAGCACAGGGTGTAGGTAAGTCAATGTTCAGCCGTAGCTTAGTGCCAGAGAAGCTGTTCTCTGAGGTGACCACACCATTGGAAACCTTAATGAAAGAACAGTATCGATTGCATGTGGCATGGCTGCTTGAGCTACCAGAGATCGATCACTTCTTTAACACAAGGAACATCGAGAACTTTAAGAACCTAATCACTAGCAGGTGTGATGAGATCAGAAGACCCTATGCAAGTCTGCCTGAAAGACTGAAGCGTAGGTTTGTAATGATCGGTACGACCAATAGGAATCAATTTCTAGTTGACAGCACAGGTAACAGGAGGTTTGTACCATTAGAAATTGGTGCAAACTTCTTAATTCCATGGCAACGGATCCTTGAAGAACGTGATAGGCTATGGGCCGCAGCTGTTAAGGCGTATCGTGAAGATGCATCCTATGAATTTGACAGTGGTGAGATCGCACAGATTTCTGACTACATCCAAGAGTTCGGTGACCCGGATCCTTGGTGGGAAAAAATCTCAGGCTTCTGCAGCTCACGTGAAGAAGTCAGTGCTGCACAAGTACTGACTGAAGCATTGGATCTAGACCCAAGGCAGCAGGGTAGACGAGAGTCACGCCGTGTTGCTGATGTACTGCAGACAATGGGCTGGCGTAGGCTAGTAACGTCACGTAAAGATCCAGTGACTGGTAAACATAAATCAGTCAGGGTATGGGTACGTCCTAAGGATGATCCCATCAATGAAAACCACATTCTTAACGACTTCTGAGGACTATCATGCTTGCAAGAGACATTGAACTAGGCCACCGTGTACAGGTAAGTACCAACGCTATGAATGCCTTAGTCGTTGGTAAACCTGAGTACTATACCCCCAAAGCTAAGCTAGTTCGTATAAAGTATGAGAATAGTACCCGCTATGAGTACGTTCTTAACCATATGATTGAACTGCTTCCACCTGACGCACAGTATCCAGCACACGGTGGCACCTATATAAAACCGGAGAATAGTTTTTAATCATGCCTGAAGCTAAGCCAAGTAAGAAAGGAGGGCACGCCTACGGGCGACGGCACCTCTTGATATCAAACACCGCAGAGGAGGGAGAGCTTTGTCTATATACAGGGCACTCCCTGGGTCGCTTCTCTTCTCACTCAATGAGATACGATAGCCACCAAGCATGTACCCGTTGTGTAGCAGCGGCACGTGAAGGGCGGATGTCATTTGATATTGACTCTTTACTTAAGAAGCACCGAAATAGGGCTCTAAAATTTTGGAGCCAGGTTGAGATCGGTGCACCGGATGAGTGCTGGGACTGGAAGGGATGCGTTAATCCTCGTACAGAGCAGCCTCAGTTCGCTTGGCGACGGCATGGTATCAGTAGTTCTACACAGCACCACCCACAACGTGTTGCTATGTGGTTCAGCTGGGGAGACCTAGGTTTTACAGGAGTCAAAACTACTTGCGGTAATAAGTACTGCTGCAATCCATTTCACCTGATACCACAGAAGATCGGGGTGTTCGTTGATCAAGATAGCTATCTTGAGAGCTTTGAACTTGCATGTCAACTACATAAGTTGCGGCAGGAGATACAGGAGTACATGATTGAAGAAGCAATGAAGGAGCAGGATCGTATCGATCAGTCTGCACAGATTGACGAACGAGCTGCACTGATGCTTGATCCAAACACAAACTTCCAGGCTAAATTTGAAGCTGTCATGACTGATATGCTGAACGGTAATCACATTACACAGGTAGAACCAGATGATCCAGGGCTCTATCGTGAGCCTAAGGATGCAGCGACTGAAGGGGACAACCCCACAAACGATTTTTAATTCAACTATCCTAAGACAAGAGTCATTTAACTATGTCCAGAAGAACCGACCTAATACAAAAGCTACTTCAATCTGAGAAGTTCGGCGATGAAAAAGAACAGGAGCAGAAATTCCTTGCAGCTACTGCGGAATTAATACTTACTGACTTCATTAACATTGCTACTACTGGAGTGGAGAAGCAGGGGGCTGGCTCACTTATCATCAACCTACAGAACGATTCAACAACGTTCATGTCAGGGTTTGATGTTGAGTCTGATATTCACCAAGCTGAATCCGCAGAAGATGAAGAGGTCCTTGACTTCTTACGCTCACTGATGGAAGAGATTGATGAGAATGACTGGTCTAAAAATGTTTTAATTACCTTGATTAGTGATGCTGGAACAAGAACATTTGCAGTCGAAGCTGGTGGGAGCCAAGAAAGCCTCCGAGCGATCTCAGCAGAATTTAGCGGATAAGTTACAAGCACAAGGGCTTAAGCTCCCGCTGTATCCTACACCGCAGATCATTGAACGTGCACGCTCAGTAATGGGTGGCATTGACTATGATCCAACTTCAGATCCTGTGCAGCAGGTGCTGGTTGAAGCTACGTCAGTGCCTTCTATAGAGATCAACCCTCTACAGGAGCACTGGCATGGCAAGGTGTTCGTAGCACCGAAGGGGGCGGTAAGGAACAATCGTATCTGGTTTACTAAGACGATCAGTGAGTACCGTAATAACTATATCGATAGCTTTATATTCTTCACAAGTGCATCAGAGATCCTGCGTGCATGTCCTGCGATCTTAGACTATCCATTCTGTATACCATTCAAACGTGTTAAGCAGCTGCGTGCTGTAGCAGGGGGATTTGAATCAGTGTGTCCTTCAACGTGGAACATAATTGTTTATGGGCCACCGTTGGATGCAGTGATATCTGATATCGATAAGGTGTCGTTGTTCTATGATACCTTCCGTGACATTGGACGCATGTGTGTCAATGAATTTGCAGGTGACAGCTGGCATAAAGACCTAGCGTTTTATGAAGAACGCAAGGGAGATGTTTGATGTCCAAACACTTGGCAAAAGAATACTTGTATGAACTGCCAAGTGGTGCAGTAGTTCACCCGTCACGTTTGATTGTACGTGATGGTACTTTAATGTGGAAGCATGTCTTTAATGCAGAGAATATCTTTACTTCTCTACCTACAACTGAAGCACACGAGTCCCACATTATCAAGACTGCACAACGCATTGAAGAATTAAACACTTGGGTATCACAGACACTGGAGCCTTGGGAATGTCTCAAGCCTTACTGGTGGTATGATCCTAAGCTGAAGGAGCTATCGGAAGGGATTGCATTGTACTTCACGCACACTGTACATGACCCTGAGTTTGTATACAAAGAGCTTGTCAAGCACACGCATGATCATGAGATACTTGAGCTTGTTGACGGCTTACTTTACTTTCAGCGTTGTTAAATATCAATGCGAATGTAAGTAGACTTCATCTCTTTGAAGATCTGCTCAAAGCCTTCTGCAATCTCAGTTTCTATATCAAACACAATGCTATTGTTATAAGGTACGGGCAACCACCCGTGCTCTTTGTCTAAATAGAACCGAGTAATGCTTGACATTATTACATCCCTTGGTCGTGACCGAACCCTTGATTATGACCGATTCTATACTCACCTACGAAATTAGTTTCGTCCATATACTTTGCTAATTCTGCAGGTGTTAAGTGTATACCAAGGTGACGTTCAGGATCTAACTCAGCTAGATCCCCGAGAACACTGTCGTCAAGTCCTCTAAACTGTGGTGTACCCATAGTTCTAGTATCATAATCTTGAGCTAACAATGCTCTCATTACATCATCGAGTTCATCTAATTGCTCAGGAGATTTACCAGTTATTTTATTTAGGTACTGCACAATTAATTGTCTTGGGTTCATGTGCATACCTAGTTCCATTCATCCCATTCTACCTGCTGCTTATCAATCAAACGGTTTAAATACCAACGTGCTTTCTTAAGATCTTCTTGCGGAGAATCTTTCAACCAAACACGTAGCATGTACTTGAGTACTTGTCCTTGTAGCATTCCCTCAGTTGAAGAAGGAGCATTCTTAATTGCATCTTCAATGATGTCAATTACTTCAGTCTTTCCAGCTGTGTAATGACTAGGGCTATTCACCCTATCTTCTTTCACTTTAAGAGATAGTACCGGATTGACTTCATCAATCTTTTGTATACGGTTCCACTCATTATACGTACCATAGTCTTCTAAAAAGTTCTGATAGTCCATAATTGATGTAGTCGCACTAAGTGGTTTCACTACCTAATATAGAAACAAATGCCTTTGCATGTGACCTATGCCTATTGTACAAAATGATCCAACATTTATTAACGATAAAGAGAAATACTTCATGGGTGTGGCTGAGGAAGTCAGCAAAGGATCTTCACATCCGATGGTCCCCGGTGGCTGTGTGATCATTCGTGATCGTACAATCATTGGTGACGGTAGAAGTATCTTAGCTAGCTGTAAGGTTGAGGTTGACTGCATTACATATGCAATTGCAACAGCAGCAGCGCACGGTACTCCAACAGTCGGTGCCGTGGTATACTCAACACGCTACCCGTTCTCTGCATCTATCTTCCAGCTTCACCTTATGGGTATCAAGAAGCTAGTAGTTAAAGCACACGAATGGGAACCCTACTACAAAGATGAATTCAGGAGGGCAGCACGCCTTGCAAGAGAACTTTCAATTGCCATTGAACCTTACTTCGATGACGATGACAAACGATTCAGCACCAACAATCAAGCTCCCCGATTCGACAATCGAGAAGAGCAATTCGATAACAAAGATCTGTACACCACAACACCAGTGGAAGCGGACGACTATGAAGTTAAACTCTACAAGGAGTATGAAGAAGATGAAGACCTTATTGTTTGATATAGAGAGCACTGGATTACTTCGGTGCGGCTCTACTATTCACTGCATAGTCACTAGGGATATGGATAACCTAGTAGATGCAATGGTGTTTGATCACAGGCAAGATCAAACTATCGAGATGGGTATCGAACAATTGAAACGTACAGAGCAACTCGTTGGTCACAACATTATCTCGTATGATATTCCTTTGATACGTGAGCGTTGTAACTTTGAGTACACTGGACAACTGATTGACACACTGGTACTGAGCCGTCTATACTATCCACACATCATGGATAAGGACTATGAACGTAGGCCAGTCGGCATGCCACAACGCCTGTATGGTAGGCATAGTCTTGAAGCATGGGGCTATCGATTGAAATGTTTTAAGGGTGACTTCGGTAAACATGATGCCTCATGGGAAACCTATACACCAGAGATGCTTGACTACTGTATCCAAGATACTTTAGTAACAGCTAAGCTCTATCTACTGATGCAACGGAGGATGAATGACTGAAAACTATCGGTACAACGCTGAGTTTATTAAGTGGTTAGATCAATGTCCATGCAGTTGGATATGGCTACAGCATGCTGAAGATAGTATTACTTACAAATTTTTCCCAACCAAACTAGAGGAGGATCAAGACGATGAATGATTGCGTTGTACTTGAGATGAAGATGGCTGAGCTTATGGCACAGCAGGAGAAGTCAGGCTTTAAGTTTGACATGACAGCTGCAGAACGTGTCAAGAAACGGCTCGCGGAGGAGTCCGAAAGTCTAGAAAAAACTATTTGCAATAAGTACAACTATGTACCTGGTAAAGTATTCACACCAAAGAGACGTGACAAAAAGAACGGATACTATGCTGGCTACCCATTAACAAAACTACTGCCGTTTAATCCTACAAGCAGGCAGCACATTGCATGGGTACTGCAGAACCATAGGGGTGCACGCTTCACTAAGGTTACTGATACTGGTAAGCCTAAGGTAGATGAAGCATGTCTCTCAGAGATCAAAGACATTGCACTGCAGCAGGGTAACCAACAGCTGCATGATGAATGCGAGATCTTTATACGACTACTGACCCTACAGAAATGGCTAGGTCAGCTATCAGAGGGAGCTAACAGCTGGTTCAATACCATTGGTGATGACGGATGTATACATCACACTTGTTCGTTAGCAACGATCAGCGGGAGAAACGCTCACCGTGGTCCGAATCTTGGGCAGGTTGTGAGTGCACCGTGGGCACGTGAGCTATTCATACCACACCAAGGTATGGTGATGGTAGGTTCTGACCTTGAAGGACTTGAGTTGAGGTGCTTAGGGCACTACCTACATAGGTTCGATGAGGGCAATTTTGCAGAGGTTGTAATCAACGGTGACATACACCAGCAGAATGCTGATCGTGTTGGATGCACAAGGTCTGAAGTCAAGACCCTAACTTATGCATTCATCTATGGAGCGGGCGATGTCAGGATGGGCCATAGTTTATCCCCTGAACTATCTGATGCTCAGAAAAAGATACTAGGTGCTGATCTTAGAAGGAAGTTCCTTGACGCAATCCCAGGACTAGAGCCACTGATTACAGCGGTGAAAGAAAAGGTACGTGCTACAGGTCAGCTAGTAGGACTAGACAAGAGACCAATCTTCTGTCGGTCAGAACATAGCGCACTAAATTTCTTACTTCAAAGTGCGGGCGCAATTTTATCTAAGCGTTGGGTCGTCATTGGTCAGGAGATGCTTGATGAAGCAGGGCTTACCTATGACGTTGACTATACCCGTTGTGCCTATGTGCATGATGAAGTACAGCTCTCTGTTGTACCAGCAGAGGCTGAGAATGTAGCTAAGATCCTAGTAGCAGCTGCACCTAAAGCAGGGGAATACTATAGCTTTAAGGTACCTATCACTGCTGCATCAGAGCAAGGTGATACTTGGGCAGCTACACATTAGTCATCAATGACTGCATATCCTAGACCTTTGCCAGTGCCAAGCTTGATAAGGCTAGGATCAATCTGTTCATTAGTACTGGTTGAAGCTATGATTGCTGCTTCTTCTTTCGTTGAATTCTTAGGTACTTTAAAGGGTGTACGTTCAGTTGCACCCATGAGTGCACGTTCAGTAGAGCTGATCTTCATCTCACGTTCACCAGGGAGATCTGATTGAGTTGAATCAACCAGCCCCCTGAGGTATGCATCTACTAAGATCTGTGGGTTGTACTTTGGTGCAGCCATCAACGATTCCGACGACGGCGCTTACCACCGCCACCAGCGGGGGAAGGTCTGCCATAGCCACGCTCAGGTTGTTCCCAAGCTCCACCGCCGCCGCCACCGGGGACCGTAAAGCCAGGATCTGTTCGCCCAGGCATATCACCACCCCTGCCAGGTCCACCAGGTCCGGGCTTGTTGTTACCAGGAGGACGCCTAGGTATATCACCACCCCTGCCAGGGCCACCAGGTCCGGGCTGAGGATTACTACGCTCAGGGGGTAAAAACTCACCGCCGCCCCCACCACCAGGCTTTGTCCAGCCACCACCGTGAGTACGATCACCGTCAGTGCGACCGGGGGGCTTATAACCACGCTTACCGCCGCCACCTTTCTGACGTGCATTACCTACAGCACCGACATAAGAATCTTTAAGCTTGTGCGCCCTTTCTCGTGCAGACATAAAATTTAAAATAGCTTCTCTACTATTCTACTATCTACTGTACAATGTCTATATGAAAGACGAAGATGCACTATTTATAGCATTCCAATGTGACGAAGCAGCGATAAGACTGCTATTGTATTCAGTTGATACAGCACTTGCACATTGGCCAGGAGGTAAGCCGGAGCAACAGGCTGGGTTACTTGACTTGCGCCATCAGCTGCAATCAGCTATGTTAGAATTCACTTTCACAAAATGAACTATGAATGAAGAAGAAGTTCAACAGATGATTGATCTTTCAATCACAAGACACAATCGTAATGCATCCATTGTTAGCATGATGCTGGGCTCTGTAATGCTCGCTTTGTTTATGGATGGACTGTTCAGATTACTAGGATTAATACCGCCCTTCATGGGTATAGATATAAACCTTCTACCAAAAGTTGCTGAACTACTATGAATCAAGCAGAAGCTAACAAGATCAATGAAATGGCAGCAGAAGCAGGGCACCGTATTCGTTTAGAGGTTGGCATGCTTGAAGGTGAGAATACCTTTGAACGGGAAGTCTGCCTTGACCCTACTATGCCTAAGTCTCAAATCTCCCTTGACCAAGAGCAAGAGGAAGCTGACGTTATCTTTGGCTCACAGTTACAGAATGTAGCCGACAAACTTAACGGTACTATTATCTATCAGACCGTTGTTAATAATGACGGCACCAGCTACAAGCGTATCATCATTGAGTATGCTATTGTACATGATTGATTAAGTACGTTAAAATTAAAGATGATTAACTAATTACACTGTCATGAACTGGAATCCTTTTGAAATGGCGGCGAGTGCTGTATTAAATCATCCTTATGCTAAAGCAGCACGTGACACAATACGTTTTGCAGGTGATAAACTGCGTCCTATATTGCCTGAAGGAACAGGTGTTGCAATTGATACAGGTGAAAATGCAATAAGAGCTGTGACTGGTGATCGTAGCCCACGTGGACCAGCATCATACACTGGTGAAACGCGAGATGCACTTGCTAATGCTATAGATAATGCACAAGCACGAGGTGCTAATGATGTACAGTACGAAGACTATAGACCAGGCAGCATGGATCACCTAGTGGCTGGTCGTATGAATGTAAAACCAACTAAAGACGGTACTTATACAATATCCCCCAACGAAATATATGATTACAATGCAGGGAGCATGAGTGGAGACAGCGACTATATGGATAATGCTAGAGGTGCATTTAACGCTGCTGTTGAACGTAGAGATCTGCCTGGGATCTTAGCAACAGGTGCTGATCTATTATCAGGTGCTACTGGTATGGGAGCTGAAGGCTTTAATATTGGCGGTAGCTTCCGTAGATCAGATGATCCTGCACCTATGCCAGGTCCAGGGCAGTCCCCTATGACACCACAGCAACAAGCACCACCTAAAGCATCCGTTACCTTTAAAGGTGATACCGGTGCAAAACCAAAAGCAAAACCAGAAGCAAGGGGCTATACCGTAAGGGCGGGTGATACCCTTACTGATATTGCAAGAGCACAAGGTACAACGATTGCTGATCTAGTTGCTAAAAATAAAATCGCTAATGCAAATCTTATTAATGTCGGGCAGCAATTGAGCTGGTAGATGCTAGACTAAAGGAGTACGTTCATCCTACGGGACGCAAGTAGACTCAGACAGGAGTCGAAGGAACGGGATTATCCATCTAACGGAGTAATCCAATGACTAGTGTACAAACACAAGGCCTTCTGGCCGCTCGCAATAAAATGCTCAGAACTGAGCGTGAGTTCCATGCAGCACGTCTGCGTGAACTGAATAAGCACACGGAAACTAAGTACACTTATAGAGGTGTATCTTATACTAAATAATGATTCCGTTTACAACTAAGGTTGAATTACTTATTGCAGTAGTTTTAATAGGTATACCAGTCCATCTTTCAGTATGGCTTTTCTGGAAAAACTTCCTTAGTAATAAAGACGCTCGCTAACGCGGGCGTTTTCTTTATGTTTTCAAGACAATAGTATACCACTTTTTCAACCGGATCAGTCAAATTTAGTGTAGGATATTATCTATGCGAAGGATTTCTTTGCATATCTTTATACTAAATACTATGATTTCTATTATTTCCAAGGCTGCTGCCGTTGTATGTGTTGCTTGCCTCGGTGCTAGTTCAGCAATTGCTGCTCCTTATGTCAACGTCGAGAACAACTCCGGCTTTACCGACAATGATTTCCTCGGTGGAGCAACTGATCTGCATGTAGGCTATGAGCATGAGATCGGTGACTCAGCAGTTGTTTACCTTCAAGGTGGCCCTCGCTTCAACCATATTGTTGATGAAGATACTGAGCGTGAATACTCCGCTAAGGTTGGTGGCGCTGTAGATATCACTGATCATCTTGGTGTCTATGGTGAAGTCCTTGCCGTCACTAATGATCGTGAGTTCTCTACCGATTCAATTCTGCTTGGTACTAAAGCAGGTGTAACCTACGCCTTCTGATATAAACAACAAAACCTCTGCTAATGCAGGGGTTTTTTTATGTTTTCTATTACAATAGAAAAGTAATAACTAATACTGTCATGGGTGCCATTAGAACTTCAATTAGGAATGCAGGTGATCTAACTGACTTGCATTCAGGCACCGCTGACACAAAAGGTGTACGTAAAGCAGTCAATAATGCTGTTGGTTGGCATGAATTAGCACAAGATGCTATCGGTCCTGTCATTGGGCTTGGTAGATTTGCTGGTGATGTTTGGGGTAAGTATACATCAGGCAACCTTAATCCCGATGAGGTTGTACGTTCTGCTGTAAAAATGTATGCACCTTTAGATGTACTCAATACAGTTGCTGAAAAAACAACTGGTACTGATCTAATGGATGGATTTATACGTGGTACTACCACTAATCCTGATGGTACTCCTATAAGTAGTAGCAAGTACTCACCAGGTGTACGTGTACCACCTATGATGTTTTAACTATTTTAATTGTCAATAGATAGGATCTTCAGGAAGCTTAAACTTCTCAGGTTTAAAGCCCTCTGCACGTTGCTTATTACCTCTAGTTTCAGCTGCACGTTTAGATACAACAGTAGCGCCTTGCCCTAAGCCACCAGCACCGGCTGTAGCGTCGGTTGTATTAATAGGTCTATTCGTACTATAAGCGAGGGCGCCACGGCGTGTACGTGCACGGCTGAGTGCCATACCACGTCGGCCACCGCCAGGGTTTGCAGTATTATATAGCTCACGATCTTCCTTAGAAAGCCGTCGTCTATCTATCGGCGCATTACGAAGATTAGCCACATAAGTATTGCTTATACTTACTTATTATACTGAAGTTTCACCGATAGCATCCTGTAGACTCTTCACTGCTTTTGCAACAGGCTGCATTGTGATAAGCATCTTCTTAAGTGTTTCCTTATCAAGGGTGTCAACATTAGATTCTACCTTTTCGATACGAGCTACTAATGCTTCATACTCTTGCTTGCTTTTGTTAGAAGACAATTGAGTAAAGCCTAAGCTAACAAGCAGGGCGACTGCTGGTCCAACTACATATGCGATCATTTTATTTATTGATTACTAGCAGTAGTCTAACTAGATTTAACTGAATTGGAGACCATCATCTGAATCTAGATCTTCATTCTCCCAACCCTTATCCATGATGTCAGTTGACATACTATCATCATCTGTAAGGGTCAATAGGTCGATGAAAGTTTCTTCAGAAATAATTTCAGGTAAACCAGTGTGTGATTCTTCAATTTTAAAGATGATACCATTAGCATGCAGCGTTGCTTGCACACCATTCTTCTGTTCCATGCGTGACTTAAGCAGGCGCAAGGCAGTCTTCTCCAACGCAGGTCTGCTCATCCTTGTCACTTCGTAACGTGCCCTTTGTAGTGCAAACCTTTGTTCGATTGTGAGTTCTTCCCTCATCTACCGCCTCCTCAAAACGTTTGTTTGTGATCCACTCTTCAATAAGTTCTTTTGCAACTTCATTAAAAAATTCTTGCCGCTCATACCAGGATAGCCATGTTTCGCTACCTTTGCTGTTATTGCAGGATAAGCAGGAGGGTAACAGGTTAGACCTAAGGTTACTACCACCTTTAGAACGCGGTCGGATATGATCTAATGTCGTAGCACGATGGTTACGACAGTAAGCACAGAGGCCACCGAATGAGTATTTAATTGACTGACGGAACTCCCTTTTAGCATGTTGCTTAGATAAACAAGATAGATCAAACATTAAGTCTGACCATGCTTCAGCTACCGCCATAGTTGTTATTCGCAACTTACCTACAAATGTAACGAAATGTTGATTCTTTCGTGTGATTGTAAAAAGGTTACCAAAAATTCTTCACGAAGGAATCAAGTTCATTTTTACCTTTCTTCTCTTCATTCTGTAGCCAATCTAAAACTTCAGCTTCTGCGTCGTCAAGCTGCTTAAGAACCTCAGTTTCCGCTAACTCCTTAGCTGTATCAAGGGTTTCCAGCGGTTTCTCAACAACGCTTAGAGCTTTTTTGTAGTCTTAAGCTTGTTAATAGTGCTAAGAACAACCTGCACCATGCTGTTGTCCTTCATTGGTGACAGTGCAATCAACTCGCTAGCTGCCATGAGGATGATCCAGAAAGCTGCGGATTCAAATAGGGCCATGACTATGTCAATAAGGTTACTACTATTTTATCTTGTTCAAAAAACTACATTGCTACGCTCAACTACGTTCCACTCTTAACCTTTTTAAATAGAAATAATATAGGTAGTATAAGCAGTATAGGTATATAGAAAACTACCGTAGTGAGTGTAGTTTATTTACCAAAGTAAGCACGGTGCATCTTCATACCTTCCTCTTCTGCAGTAAGGATATCATCAGCAGCGTCACGAAGCTTATCGTACTCGGTGTCTAGCTCTGCTTTAGACATATCAGCATAGTTCAAGGTACGCTCCTTAGCTGTGGCTCTGAGGCTATCAGCGGGCTGATCAGTGGCACTAGGGGTATACTCCCCAAAGTTAAAGCCGAAGCGTGCAGCCTGCTCAGGGTTCAGGGTAATCATCCCGTCATGTCCGGCCAGGTGTAAGTGCGTTTCATGGCCTGCAAAGTTATCACGGTGTAGTACTTCTGAACCAGCACCTTGCATGAGCTTACCTGTGTCTGCAGTCCAATCTGCCCAGCCCATTTTACCGTCAGGGCTAAAATCACTGCTGTGCCATGTAAGATCTATTGCATTGTTATTGTAATGATGACTTGTGTCAGTATGTACATTAGATACACCACCGAAACTAGGGTGTTCTCCGACGGTCCAGCCAACTTTCTGTGCTTGAATACCAAAGGGAACAATCGGTACACTAATGAGACCAGTTGTGCTATTTACGTTATATTCGGACATAACTAAGGATGTTCAGCAGGATCAGGCCTACCACCAACAATTGCAACAGCACGTCGGTAGTACTCTGTGTCTGTCTTTTCAGCTTCCTCAAGGGCCAGCTTAATGCGTTCCCAGTTTTCTTTAGTTTCTTTATCCATAGTATTAAACCTTTAAATTATATTTTAACAATCATTAGAAATCACTGTCATCGTAATCGTCCTTCTTACTTTTTTTATCATCTTCTTTCTGCACACGTGAGATACCGTAGCTTGCGAGAACCGTTGTAACGAGGGAGCTTATGAAAGCTGCGTCTACATTTTGTGCCATACCAAAGTAGCTTGCAGTAAGTACTGAGAGTGCCCATATTAACACACCAGCAGGGGCGAAATTAGTAATTAAATCCTTTACTATACCGTTTTTAAACTTAAAGTTCATGAGAATTTGGTGAGAAAAAAGGTACAATAAAAGTAGCAGCGTATACTTATGTAACAAATGCGGGTCTTACTACTATTATTACTGATAGCTGCACCAGCAAGTGCGCAGTCAGTTGCACCTTCATTTACTACAGGCTCAATGACACAAACCGTTACAGCCACTCAAACTATTAATGAAACAGTTGCAATCGAAAGACTAGGCGGCAAATTAGAGACATGGAATGGCGATAATATTAAAGCTATAGATGCTAATGGTGCCGTTACTGCTATACGTGGTACCAATACTACCTTTCAAGTCGTTGATGCTGGACTGCCATGGCAACTAGAGATTCTTACCAGAGATGCAGGAGTAATAGAAACAGAGGACATTACAAGAGTAATTCAAACAAACACTGTTACAAATACCTTATCGGTATTCTCGCAATAGTATGTGCTGGTCCTGTAAGGGCTGAGAGTACTAGTGTAAGTGCGCAACCACAGGCTTCCATTAGTGGAGCTGTTGCTAATCAGGCTGTGCAGATTAACCAGGGCTCTCTTAGCACGCAATCATTTGAGCAGGGTCACTACTGTAACGGATCTGTGATAAGTATTACACCTTACTTTATGAGGACCGAAAGTTTAGCTACAAGTTATTCACAGAATAAGAACTATGGTGGACAGATTAGTTTATCAATGCCGCTTGACGGGGGTTCAGTAGAACTATGTAAGGCGTTAGCAAGGCGACTGTTAGAAAAGCAGCGGCTTGATTATGAGCTAGTGCGCGTAAAGGAATGTATCAATATTTATGAGAAGGGATACATGATTGATCCTAAGTCACCATTCGGTAAGATCTGCGCGGATGTACGGCCCCTAGCTAAGAGGCCTTAGATTTATCTTTAATACGTTGTCGTGCCCAGGATAGCTTAGGTTTACCACGAGCTTTAGCAACCTTTTTTAGTACTATATTAATGATAGGCTTAGCGACTTGCATGATCTGCTTAAAGGCAGCGGTTGCAACAAGGGTACCACCTACTGATGCAACAGAGGCTACAGCTGCAGTACTAACAGCTGTTACTACGATTTCAGTTCTTGGTAAGGGTACTTCAATTTCCAGGATAGGGAGTGTAACTTTTTGTACCTCTTTGAATTCACGCTGCGGTGCTGCTTGTGGCGGAAGTTGGATCTGAGGTGGAGCAATAGGTGGCATACCTATTTGCGGAAGATTAAGCTCAGGATTAACTTCAGGATTTACTTCAGTTTTAACCTTAGATTTCTTAGCAGGTTTCTCTTCACTCTCTTCTTCTTCTTTCTTTTTTGTCTTAGCGCCGGACTTATTTATAGCAGGGATATCCTCTCGATAAACCGGTATAGGAGTCCAAAAAGGTGTTCTAAAATTTGGGAGCTGTATTGGGTGCGTTGGTATTTCAAAAGCACCAGGTAATTCAAGAGCGGGCGGGAGCTTAACCGCTTCCATTATTAGCTAGGAGTTGATTGATTAATGAAATCTATTTCAGCATGCATTTGATCACTAAGGTGCGAGACTTGTGCACAAGCACCGATAATCAAGCCGCGTTGATTAGGGGTGAGGGGTGCATCTTCTGCATCTTCCGATAGTACCTGCGAGATATCACCAAGGCACATGATGATCGCGGGCAGGCCCCAGCGTTCTACAAGGGAGTGCATAGCTGAGAGGAGTGGATTATCAGCTGTCTCAACGGCTTCCCAATAAGAGGTACGTTCTTCAGGTGTCATATCATTTGAATAGTAATACTACTATTGTAGTCGTTAGAATCGGTATAGTTACCCGTATTAACATGAGTCAGCTAACTGAAGACGGCTTCGTCAATTTCTTTAAGTATTATAATTCCGAGAAGCAACAGGAGGAAGGTGCAAGAAGTTTGTATCGTTCGATGCCTGATGAATTAAAGGATGAAGATAGCAAATGGATTCGTGCCTATAGATTCAAGCCAGAGAAACCTGAAAAAGGTTTAATTCTAGATGTACCGTACCAGTCACAGTTGGACAATGCAAGTGGAACTGGCTATAGGGAGTGCTTTAGTTCTAGCTGTGCTATGGTCTGCATGTACTACGGGAAGATCGAGAATGATGATGCATATAATAAGGTACGAGAGAAGTACGGAGATAGTACAGATGCACAAGCACAGGTGAGGACATTGAGATCACTAGGGCTCGATGCTAATTTTATCACGAATGCGACAACAGATCTACTGAAGAGTTTACTTGAGGCAGATCAGCCGGTACCATGCGGATGGCTGCATCATGGATCGTTGGCAAACCCTTCCGGTGGAGGTCACTATTCAGTTGTGTGCGGATACAACGAATCCGCCTGGATCGTAAATGATCCAAACGGAGAGGCTGATCTTCAGAACGGTGGCTATACTGATAATCTAAATGGTAAAGCTCTTGAGTATAGTTACAAGAGCTGGGATCCACGTTGGATTGTTGAAGGTGAAGGCACCGGTTGGCTGATGGATATTAAGAAGCCTTAGTTCCTTTCAACACCTTCATCAGATCTATAAGAAGTTTCCTTGGCGTCATAGACTTCGGCGCCATTAATTTCTTCTGTTACTTCTTCTTCAGGAGCAAATTCAAGGGTATCCATCAATTGACTAACCAAGTTTACTGCGAATTGCAGGAGGTTAGCATCTTGAGATGCACGAGC
>Ga0209756_1001821_pt1 | contig 19206 bp, 26 predicted proteins | sample ETNvirenome_6_85_FD_184071 | JGI IMG/M metagenome (GOLD analysis project Ga0209756, IMG submission 184071) | Marine viral communities from the Pacific Ocean - ETNP_6_85 (SPAdes) (version 3) | ecosystem: Environmental > Aquatic > Marine > Oceanic | place: Pacific Ocean | collected 2013-06-19
AATACAAGATTAAATACATATTCAAGAGTAGCAACTAATACTATGATGAAAGATGCACCTGCTGATACTAAGTATGTATATGTAGGTCCTATTGATGATAGAACAAGGCTTGAATGTTTAGATTATGCAAGTGAAGGACCATTAACAGAAGCACAGATTATTGAAAATGGTTGGGCAGCTTCATTAGTAGATGGTGGTGGTATTAATTGCAGACATAAATGGGAAATAGCATCAGATGAAGGTATTAAGTTATTTGAAGGTAAACAAGCACAGCAAGTAATAAAGAATAAGCAAGGTAATATAAATTTATTATCAATGGCAGGTAAGCATAGTAGGTTAAAAGATGCTACTAAATGGGCAGAAACCAATGTAGCAAAAAAAGTAGATTTTAGTAAAACAGATGTTGGTGTTGCTAATCTAATCAATAAACAATTAAAGGAACTTCAAAAAAAAGGTATAATTATAGATGAAATAATACCAACAAAAAAAACAAATGATTTTTTTTCAGTTCAAGCAAACTATTTAACTATTGGTGGAACACAAACTAATATATTGCAAAGCATAAAATTCAAATATTCAGCAAATAAGGCAGGTAGTATTAGAGATATGAATGAAACAATAGAGAGATTAAATAAAAAAGGTATAATAAAAAATGTTACACAAGAGGGTATTATGAAACATGAATATGGACATATTATAGATTATATAAATCCAGTAGATAATTTTACCTTACCAAGTAATGTATTAAACAATTTAATAATAGATAAATTTGATATGTATCAAGGGCATCATCTTGAAATTTTAAGGAAGCAATCACAAACAAGTGGAACATATATACTTGCAAATACAGAAGAACAATTTGCTGAAATGTATAGGTTATGGAAAGAAAACAAATTAATAGAAGAATTTGAATTTGTTGGTGATTTCTTTAATTCATTAAGAGGTTCTTAAATGCTTGATGCTACATTCTTCAGAAGAATAGGACCTAATGTCAGAGATAGATATAGAAAGCATATCTTTGGTAGTGATGCAAGTGGTCAATATGTTCAACAAGCAAAAGATGTATTTGGTAGAAAATTTAAATCATATAAACCTAAATATAGTCAAAGAAAAAGAGCAGATAAGTTTAAAAGACAGGCTTCAAGTTTTAAAGATTCTACTAATCCAGTATTAACATCTGATCTACTTAAAGATTATTCTTTAATTAAAACATCAACAAGTGGATTCCAAATAGGTTGGATTACATTAGGTGCAAGAGTAGAAGCATTAAAGAAAATGGGTAGAGTATTAACTACACCTCAACAACCACTACCTGATGGTGTTATTAGTTATCTATCTAAAGAAGCACATGGCTATATAAAGAAGAAATTAGGACCTAATAAAACTACCACATATAAGATTGGTAGAAAATAATAATTGTATAAAAGATTTAGTAAGTTATATTATAAATAAGAATTTTCAACTAAAACTCAACAAACAGAGGTAAAAAATGTCAGAAGAAAATGTTACTCAAACAACTGAAGATACTCAGGATAATAACAACAGCACACAAGCTGATACAAAAAATGTTCCATATGATAGATTTGCAGAAGTTAATCAAGCAAAGAATGATTTGGCAGGACAAGTTGGTAAGTTACAAGCACAGATTGATAAAATGAATCAAACTACTAAACAACAACAAGAGAATAAAATGGTAGAAGATGGTAAACTAAAAGAGGCTCTTAATATTGTTCAGAAGGAAAGAGATGATTTTAAAGTTCAAGCAGAGCAATGGAATACTTATCAAACTGATAAAAGAGAATCATTAATGGGCAAATTAACTGAAGATGATGATAAATCTATTGCAGATGGTTTGAGTTTAGATAAATTAGAAAAGTATGTAAGTAAGGTTGTTAATGTTTCTGCACCTTCTACTTCATCTGCAAGAGCCACTACTGGTAAAGCAGGTGATATGGGTGGGTATTCTTCTTATGCTGAATGGGCACAGAAAGACCCTAAAGGTTACCAAGAAGCTAACAATTCAGTTCAAGGCTCAGGTATTAAAATTGGCTACTAAGCAAAATCATAGTGTTTTAGCTGGAGTTGATTATGATCCTAAAGGTGATATGGAATTAAAGCCTAAAGAAGATGGTGATGTAGATGTTAAATATAAGAATGGTAAAATGACCTTTGATGAATACATTGATGAAATGGAAACAAGGACAAGTAACCATGCTGATGGCAAACCTATATCTAAATCTATTGGTTACTTTGGTGGCTTTGGTGAAGGAACTTTAAACAAACCATACAAGCAAAATAAAAAATAAATAAATCTGTCAAAATGAAGCCTTAAACAAGGAGCTGAAAGACAGATATGGAGGGTCAATAAAATGGCTGAAACAGATACAGGTGTTGCTCAAGGTGGATTAGGCAAAACTATTGGTGATGCAGTTATAGCATTTAATCACACCAATGTTATGCTACCTTTGGTAACATCAAAACAAGCAGTAAAGGGTGCTATTACAGTACAATTTCCTGATTATACAAAAGTAGCTTCAAGTAGTGTTGCAGCAGCAACAGATGGTGGAGATCATACAACAGTTGCTTCAATTACAACTGCTGCAAGAAGTGCTCTTGTTAGTGAGCATGTAATTAGAGCAGATGTAAGTGATTTAGCAAGAATGGGTAATGCAGATGATTTAGCAGGTAATGTTGGTGCTGTATTAGGTAATGCAGTAGCAGCTAAACTTGATGCTGATTTAACAGCATTGGGTACTGGTTTTTCACAAACAGAATGTGGTGCAGGTACTTCATTAGCATTATCACATGTCTTTGGATCTATGAGACAGTTAAGAGCAGCAGGTGCTCCTTTTCCATACAATTTGGTTTTATCACCAAAACAAGTATGGGGTGGCAAAGGACTAATCTCATTATTGCATGATGATGCTGTAACAGGATCTAATTCTAAACCTATGTCTTTAATGGGACAAAAAGGTGAAGAAGCAATTGCAAATGGCTGGGTAGGTTCAATAGCAGGATTTAATTGTTATTGGTCTGATCAAATAGAAGAAGATGTTGGTTCTGGTGGTGATGCTGCTGGATTTGCATTTTCAAAAGGTGCTGCAGGACTTGCAATTGGACCTGAAGGTCTATTTAGATTAGAAACAGAAAGAAATGCTTCATTCAGAACCACAGAATATATTGCTTGTGGTTTTTGGGGTGAAATTGAGATAAAAGATGCCTTTGGTGTTTATATCTTATCTGATGTTTCTTAATTAGTTACATTGAAAACAATAACAGGGAGCAGGTCAAACTGCTCCTTGTTTTAACTTGGAGAAAAAATTTATGGAACAATATTTTAAAAAAGCAGATGGAACAATTATCAAGGTTAGTCCTAATCATGATATAAATTCACTAAAAGACAGATTTACTGAATGTGATGCTGATGGTAATGAGATCAAAGTAGAGAAGCCTAAAAAAGAAGCTAAAAAAGAGCCTAAGAAAGCATCAAAGAAAGATAAAAAAGAAGATAAATAAATTATTATGAACCTTGTTCATGGTAGCCAACCTTAAAGGAGAATCAAAATGGCAGAAACAGAATTAAGAAAATATGCAGTAATTGAGAAGTTAAACAAGATGGAAGTTGATTTAATTAAATCATCACCTGATATAGCAGAAGCAACTTATTCAACTGGTGATTTAATGGCAGAAGGTGAAATTATTGATAATATAGTAGCAGTAAATGGTGGAACTTGTATTTTACAATCTATAACTGCAATAGATACATCAGATACAGGTGGAACTATATATGTAGTGCTTACAGACATAACAGCAGATTTAGGAACAGTTGGTAGTGCAATAAATGCAGCAGATTCAGCAGCAGACAATAGTATGGCTATTGTAGAACTTTCTAATTGGACAGATGTTGGTGGTGCTAAGGTGTGTTGCAAGAGCAATATTGGGATTGTTTTAAAAGCTGATACTAATTATAGATATTTAAAGTATGGTATAGTTAATGCAAGTGGTGGTGATATTGTTATTGGCTCAGGTGAAGATATTATCTTTCAATTTGGTGTGGTAAAAGATTAATGTTTGCTACAAGAAGAATAACAACAAGTGGTGGTGGTGATGTATTCAGAGATGAATATTCTTTAGCATTTGATGGTACTAATGATTATGTAGAACTTAGTGGTGCATTTAACTATAATGTTCATTCTATATCTGCTTGGGTTAAACCTACAGCAATAGTAGGAGGTTCAACTATATTTGATTATAGAGATGCAAACAATGATGGTATATACCTTTATTTAGCAGATGGTGATGTTAATTATCAAATTAACAATACAGATGGGCATTATGATTCTGTTTTAACTTTAAATAAATGGTGGCATATTATTGCAACAAATGATGGAAGCACAAGCACTATTTATGTAAATGGTGTTTCAGTTGAAACAGCAGACACATCAGGAGAAACTATAAATATAGCAGGGACTTATCCACCAAGAATTGGAACAAGAAGTCATACATCAGCAGATAACTATTTTAATGGCAATATTTCAGAAATAGCTATATACAATTCAGCATTAACTGCTAATCAAGTTAAAACCATATACAATGGTAGAGAGCCTTACAATCACAAAGAAGGTGTAGCATCAGGCAATTTACAGGCTTGGTATAGAATGGGTGATGGTTTAGAAAATCATTCAGGAACAACAATATATGACCAGTCAAATAATTCAAATAATGGAACTATGACTAATATGGCTGCTGATGACTTTGAAGGAGATACACCATAATGGATTATTCTAATAGAAAATGGGTTATAGTAAATGTATCTGATATAACAGATGAAATGATAGATAGTGCAATGCAAACATCTATGGATACATTAAGAAAAACATTAGATGGAAGTAAAGCTATATTAAAGTTTGAAGGTGATACTCCAAGTTGTTTTGATGGATTAACTACTTACAATCATAGTGAGATATTAGAAGAACTTGCTAAGAGTGATTGGACTTCTTCAGAAGAATGAGTTTATTAGAGCAAATCAAATTGCATGAAGGATTTAGACCTACAGTATACAGATGCACAGAGCAACACCTTACTATTGGATATGGCTTTGCTATTAAGGACTTAGAACTAACTGAAGAAATAGCAGAGCAAATACTAATTAAAAAGATTGCTAATTTAGAATCTAAAGTTAGAAAAAAGTTTGAATGGTATATGTATCTACCACAAGAAGGAAAAGATGTAATTGTAAATCTTTGCTATCAACTGGGAATTAATGGATTTTCAAAATTTAAAAAGACAATATATTTATTAGAAACAGAGCAATATGAAGAAGCATCAGTAGAAATGTTAGATTCTTTATGGGCAAAACAAACACCAAGAAGGGCAAAAGAATTAAGTGAGGTTATAAGATCATTATGAATAAAAAAGAAACAGAGGTGGTTCTTACACATCTGGAATACATTAAAGAAAAAGTTGGTGCAAATTATAAACATTTAGAAAAATTAAATGGCAGAGTAACAAAGAATGAATCTGCTATATCAAGGATTATGGGAGTAGGGGCTGCAATAACATTTGCTATTGCAAGTGTTTTAGGGTATTTTATAAAGGAATAACTATATGGAACTTGTTTGTCCTAATTGCTTCAGTTTACAATTGGTAAAAGAGGGTTGGCACAGAGGAAAACAAAGGTATAAATGTAAGAAATGCCAACATAAAACAGTATATCCACTATCACCTGATGATGTAGATATAATTACATCAAATGTAAAATTAGCAAAACAAAAACAATCATTACAAGATTTAAATAGAATTGAAAGAAAAGCATTTAGAGAATATGCAAGAATAGAAAATGCAGTATCTAAATACAATAACAAACTAACAGAGATTTTTGACAATTATAAGTTAAGTAAACTAACTAAATCACATAAACAAAAAAGCAAGGCTTGTGGTGTTATCCAGTTTAGTGATGTGCATTTTAATGAATTGGTTGATTTAGAGCATAATAAGTATGACTTTAAGGTTGCATCTAAAAGATGTAAATACTTTGTTAAAAGGGCAATATCTTTCTTTAAATCACAAGATATAAGCAATATACTTGTAGCAATGACAGGTGATTTGTTAAATAGTGATAGAAGGTTAGATGAATTACTTAATATGGCTACTAACAGAGCAAAAGCTACTTTTTTAGCAGTAGATATATTTCAACAGATTATTTTAGAGTTAAACAAACACTTTAATGTATCAGTAGCATCAGTTACAGGCAATGAATCAAGAGTAAAAAAAGACTGGGGCTGGAGTAATATGTTAGCTTCTGATAATTATGATTATACTATATTTAAAACATTGGAATATATATTTAAAGATAGTAAGGTTAATTTTATACAAGGTGATCCAACTGAGATGGTAGTTGAGGTTGCTGGACAAAATTTATTGTTATTACATGGTAATGGTGCAATTAAAAGTGGATTAAGTAAAAGTGTAACAAAGATTATGGGCAGATATACTGCAAGAGGAACAAAGATAGATTATTGCATATTTGGACATGTACATGAATCATCTATCTCAGATATATATTCAAGGTCCAGTAGTATGGTAGGAAGTAATGATTATAGTGAAAAAGGTTTAGGCTTAGCAGGTAGAGCATCACAGAATTGTTATATCTTCTATGAGAATGGCAATAGAGATGGAATAAAGATTGACTTGCAAAACTATGATAATGATATGTATGATATAGACAGTTCTTTAGAATCATACAATGCAAAGAGTTTGAGCAAAGTTAATCAAGGAACAACAATATTTAAGGTAATAGTATAATGGATTGGTTTGCAATATTAGACAGATATGGTCTTCCTGTGGTTGGAAGTATAGCAATGGCTTTTTATATATGGAAATCCACCAAGTTTATTCAGGATGAATTAACAAGAGAACTTAGAGAATCTTTTGGTAGAATTGAAGGCATACTGGTTAAGTTAATTGACCAACAAAAGAAAATGCAGTTAGAACAAAAAGGGTTAGAGAATTCATATAGAACATTAGTTGAAGTAATAGCTAAATTAAGTGGTAATGGATTAAGGGATAAGTTTTTAAGAATGCAGGAAAAAAATGATAACAAAAAATACTGATGATTAAAGTGATTTTATTTGGATTAGGATTTTGTGTTTTTTTCTTTGGTGGAATTATATTAATAGATAAGGGGTGGATAAATAAAGATGACTTTAGATAAACAGATAGATATATTATGGAAGGCTCTACATAAACAAGGTAAGTATATAGAGAATCTTGAAATAATTGTAGCACATTTAAAGATAGATTCACACCCTCCAGTATTTAAAGAAACACAATTTAAAGAATTAAATGAAAGATTGAAATATGTGGAAGCATGGATCAATAACATAGAACTAATAGAAAAAGGAGAGTATAACTAATGGAAATATTAACAAACAACTGGGAAATTATAACAATAGTTATTTTAGTATTAGATAAAGCAGTTGCATTATCAGCAACACCTTATGATGATATGCTATGGACTTCATTAAGAGGATTTATTAAAAAGATAGTAGGTAAGTAATGTTGCAGATATTATTAGGTAAATGGATTGCCAAAAAAGGTGGAGTTGCAGTATTATTAATAGTAGGTAATTTAATAACCAAAGTAACAAAATCTAAAAAAGATGATGAACTGTGGGCAAAGATTAAACCTATAATAAAGAAGTACAAGTAATGTCAATATCATCAATTAAAAAAGCATTAAAGAATGTTTTTCAAGGGAAGCTAAAAAACTTGGTTTCCCTTGCTGATGATAGTCCTAATTAAATTAAATGTTTTAAAAAATAATTAATATGTTATATTATAGTATCAATAAAGGTAAAAATTTATGAGTTTAACAGGAAAATCACCATCAGAAACATACAAAGACATTGCTTATGTAGATAATAGCAACAATGGTGTTACTACTTCTTTAAAACAAGTTAAGACAGGTAATGGTTCAAGCACAGCATTACAGGTTTCTGATAGGTCTTTACAAGTTAAATCAGCAACAGATAATACAACAGCATTAGATGTTCAAAATGCAAGTGGAACAAGTAAGTTATTAGTAGATACTACAAATAATTATGTTAAAGCAAATGGTGTTCATGTTAATACTCAATATGCACATTTTGGTATAGGTATTGGTGATTCTGTTTTTGCAGGTGCATTAGCTGATAATCATTATGCAGTTCCATTTAATGGTTATGTAAATCAAGCCTTAGTATCAATGGGAACAAGCACAAATCCTGACACAAGTTTAACTATAGCAACAACAGCAGATGATGTGACTTGTTGTTATTGGTTTATTATGGATAGCATTACAATAGACAGAGTTGTTTGGTGGTCAGGAGCAGATGCTTCTTCAGGTGATACTACAAGATGCCATTTAATGAGTTATGATATAGATAAAAACAATTTATCAGTAAGTGGTGATTTATCAAATGGTGTAGTTTTAGCAGATGGTGCAGATATAACAAATGCAGGTTATGAGCAAGCATATTATCAACAATTAACAATACAATCAGCAGATGTTACTGCTGGTAAAGTTGTTTTATTTACATTCAGGTCTGATTCAGTAAATTCAGATTATTCAGTTAATGCAACAATTAAATATCATATTACAGGTTAAGGAGAAAGATGGCAAATAAAAAATTTACAACAAGTTTAACAATACAAGCAGAAAAGACTTATGATTGTAGTGTAACAAAAAATTATTCTGAAATATATACTGTAAAACAATCATTACCAAACTCAGATGCAGGTGTTCAACTTATAAGTTCATCAGCAACAAAAGCAATAGGAACAATGGCATCAGCACAAGCAATATTAATTAAAAATGCTGGTAAAATATGTGCTGAAGTATTTTTAGTTGCTCAGGATTGGTTAGATGCTTCAACAGGAGATGCTGTTAATTCAGTTGATTTAGGACCAGGATCTGCAACTGCTATTAGAAGTTGGACTGGATTATTACCAGCAGGAGATGTTATGTATTTGCCTAATTCAAGATTATTAAGTTATGCTTATGCTGGAGGTGCTGCTTATGAATCTGCTGCTAAAAATGCAACAGGAACAATAGCAATAGAACCTTTGAGTATTAATAGTGCTAATGAATATAGACCTGTAAAATTAATAAGTGGAAGTGATTATGGTGCAGGAACAGCAGTATTGGTTAATGATGGTAGTGGTATAACAAATGTAGAAACAACATTAATAGTTGATGATGGTAATTGGTTTAAAGCAGGTGATTTGATTTTAATTGGTTCTGAAGTTATAGAGATAGAATCTGTATCAACTCATACTTTAACTATAAAAAGAGGTTTATTAGGTTCTGATGCAGCAGCAGTTGCTGATGATGCAGCTTTAAATTACTTTTTTGGTAATGAATATTTAGCATTTGACAATGGTAAATGTATGACAGATAAAAAAGGAAGATTTAAACAAAGAGGTGCTTTCTTTGGATATGCAAGAACAGCAGATGGTAGTGTTGATGGACTTGTTGCTGGTTCTGGAACAATAGGACCTTTTTATACAGAAGGTGGTTACTTAGATTGGGGTTTAAGTGGTATTACTGCTAATACAGAAACAGGACTTGCTGCTTCAACTGCATATACATTTCATATTGTAGTAGATGAATTTAATGATGGTGGATTTGATTCTGTATCATCTGAAACAGCAATAGCATTTACAACAGATGCTTCTGATACTTCATTTGCAGGCAGTTCTAATGCAGTATTACCTAAAATACAAGCAGTATTAGATACACAATTTTATACAACATCTTCAGGTTTAAATGGTAAAAAAGTTAAGATATTTATACACAATGGTGATGTTAGGGTTCAATCAATGTCAAACAATTCTTCAACAATAGTTGGTATTGGTAATGTTTCAGGCACTACACCTTTTGGAGTAGGTGCTTTTCCTGCATTAGCAAGTAGTGTTCCAGTATTACAAGGTTCTGAGCATGGTGGTGGAACAACAGATGATATTGTTTATGGACCTAAATCAACATTAGCACAAGCAGAAATTACAGATCCAGTATCAGGTGTAAGCAAGTTAAATGAAAAAGCATTTATATTTGATGATGGTAATGGTAATTTATTATACTTAGATAAAGTTGTAGGTAAGATAGATTATGAAAAAGGACATTGTAATTGGGCAGTAGCAAGTTTACCTGAAGCAGAATTTAAAATATATGCTGAATCTCATTCTGCTCACTCTGGTGGTGTTAATAGTGATACAGCAAACCAAAAGAATTGTTTATTGGAAATTAAAGCAAGAAGTGTTAATCCAATTAAAGATGCAGAAATTGAAACAATAGTGTTAGGATAATTATATGACCAACTTTAAATATGCAGAAATTTCAGACCTTACAAGATACTTTAATAGAATTTCAGATTTTGATTCTAAAGTGCAAATATTTCCTACTTTAACATCAGGGAATTTACATTTGTTTAGAGATTCAGGATATGTAGATACTCTTTTTCTAAATGGAGAAGAATTAGCAGCAGCACAATCAACATCAGGTGCTGTAGATACTAATGGTGAATGGTTTTATGCAAGTGCAACAAATCAAGTAGAATATTATAATAGTAATTATTCTTCTACTACAATTAATGAACAAGTATTTGAAGCAGGTGTTGATTTTACATCATTCTTAGAACAAGCATTAGTAGATGCTTCTTTAGAACTACATAATTATTTAGATATGAGATATTCAACACCTTTACAAAAGATTAAGCAAGTTGATATAGATACAGCAATTAATTCTGCAACATCTGAATATGATCCAATTATTATTAAGTCAGTATGTTATATTGCAGCAGCTAATTTAATTAGAGCAAAAGAAGGTGCATCAGAAGAAGCAGATTATTATATGAGCCAAGTTACAAATGCAGAAAGACAGGGTATAATTGACAGGCTTAATGATGGAACACTTAAACTATCACATGAAGTAGATGCTAATGATAAAAATGGAAAAATTGTTTATAGAGTTGATTCTAATGGTTCAATGGATTTGGTAGAACTTGCAGGAGAATATTCAGGAGAATTGTTTGACAGATTAAAAATAGCTATTTCTACTGGTGGAAACTATGGTAGTTCTAAATTTACTGTTAGTTATTTAGCTAATAATCAATTAGAGGGTGCTACTACAAGTGAAGAAATAATTACTGGTGGAATGCAGCATATCTTTAATGGTTTGTTTGGAAAATTTACAGGAACATCTGCTCATACTTCTGATTATTGGATTGTAGAGGTAGTTGGTAGCCATAGGAAACAGACAAATAAAAGCAATGCTACTATTGAAATGGTTAGATAATGGCAGTTACCTACTCCAATGTATGGAAAAGCATTTTAGTGGCTTTAAAGAGCAAAATTAGGGCAGAAATGAAATGTCCAGTAATAAGTGGGTTTGATGAAACAAGTAAAGCAAATCAATTTATTAGGTTAATACCAAGAGGATCAGAACAAGGTGATGTTACTAAGTATTCTGAGCATAGGATTTTTAACATAGATATAATTTATTATTTAGTAGATAGAAATAATACACAATTTCAAGATTATGTGTTTAACCAAATAAGTATTTTGGAAGCACTAATACATGATAATCCAACATTATCATTATCTGATTCAACTACTGCTTATAATTTAAGAAGTGGTAGTAATGAAATGGGAATAGAAGTAGAAGAAGAATATGAAGATTATTATGCAATATCTTGGAATTTTAGCTGTGAACATTTAAATAACTTAGGATAAGAATATGAAATATAAAGCAAAAGCATCATACTTAAAATTAGATGATACAAAAAATTTTAATTCTCTATTATCTGCATCAACACATTTAAAGTTGAAAGCAGGATTAGTAGTTGAATGGAATAATGATATTCCAAAAGACTTAAAAGAACATTTAACAGAAATAAAAAATACAAAAGGAGGTAAGAAGTAATGGCTTTAAGTACAGCTTTTCAAACAAAACAAAATACCAAAGTGATAATTGGAACAGAAGCTACACTTGGAACTGCTGCATTAGCAACAGCAGATAGTATAGAAATGCCTGTAACAGACTATTCATTTGATGAAATACATAAACATTCATTAAGTGTAGCACCTCCAAGAACAGGGGCAGGAGCATTTACACAATCTGATGATATGGTAAAATGGCAAAGACATGATAGAATGTTTGATGTTTCAATTACATTTCATGGTACTGCACAAGCAATAAATAGAGTTTGTTTAACTTTATTTGGTGATGGTGATGGTACAAACACCTTAATAGGTTCTATGCCTTCTGTTACAGATTTTAGACATGGACAAAGCAATGCTGTTCCAGTAACATTATGGTTTGAAAATTCTGCACATGCAGGGCAAGATACTGATATGTATTTTACATCTTGTTTGTGTACAGGACTAACATTATCAGGTGATATTTCAAGCAATGGTGCTGTGGTTATGTGTACTGCTACATTTCAAACTGGTTATCAACCAACACAAGGTGCTTTAACATTTTCTGGTGGTGGTGGAACACATACTGTTATATCAGATCAAACAACTATGTTTAATATGCATGACTTAACAGTAGAAACATTAAATGAACAGGATTTATTATTATATAGTTTTGAACTTGCAATAGCAAGACCTATTAATAGAATAGGGTTTGATAATGATAATAGTTTCAGACCAATGGGATATAGTCTTGGTGGTTATGAAGTAACAGGTTCATTGACTTGTAAAAGAGATGCTGAAAGTTTAGAAGCTATAGACACAGATATGGCAACACCAAAAGCATTGGCTTTATCAGCAGGTGATGTATATCAAATTGATGCACCAAAAGTAATCATTGATAGTGCAGGAATAAGCTATGATGATGATGGTTGGAAACAAACAATACCATTTAGATGTACATATTCAGGTGCAACTTCAAGTACTATTGTTAGTATTAAAACAGCTTAATTTAACAGTTAAGTAAGAGTTAAATAACAGTTAGTTCAGAGTTAGCTAACTACTATATATAAAGATATATATAAATAAAAGGATAAGGGTAAATGAAAATAGATATTAAAGGTGAAGGTGTAAAACCTTTCAAATTAGATATAAAGGAATTTAATCTAACAGAAAGAATAGAATTAAATAATCTTTTATATAAGTTTTTTAACAACAAAGATGGTATGTTTGGTCCAGCTATTGACATAGTTAGAATCAGCACAGATTTAAGTGATGAAGAAATTAATAATTATTCTAATGATGAAATATTCTCTATTGCTATAAGTGTTTCTAATTTTGTCAATAAAAAAAAAGTGAAGAAGTAATATTTTTAATAAATATTCACATTTCTTATAGAGGATTAAACAACAATGGAGATAATGGTTTTAAATTTCCTTATAAAGCATTAAGTCCAGTTACAGGCAAACAGAAGATGTTTACAAATATGGAAGATGTTTATACAGAACTTGAAGCCTGTTATGATGAGATAATGCAAAAGAATATTAGTTCAATAGGAGAAACATTATATACAGAGCATTTCTTTTTCTGCAATACAAGTGATTTATTGGATCAAGATGTTCAGAAAAGAATTAAAGAATATACCTATTGTAAATCATTTAGTTGTCCTCCATATCCCTCTTTACAACAAACACCAGCAAATATAATTGATGAGTTTATGTTAATAGAAAAAGAAATAAACCATTTAAAAGCAAAGGATTCTAATGGCAGGTAATATAAAAAAAATAATAGAAGTTCAAACCAAAGGTGCAGAGCAATCCAAGAAAAAAATACAAGGTGTAAGTGGTAGTTTAAAAGGACTTGCTAAACAAGCAGGTGTAGCAGCAGCAGCTTATTTTGGAACAAGAGCATTATTAAATGGAATTAGAGAATCTATTGATTTATTTGGGAAACAAGAATTAGCAGAGAAAAAATTAGAAGCAGCACTTGGAAGAACATCACCAGCATTATTAGAACAAGCAAGAGCATTACAACAAGTTAGTATGTTTGGAGATGAGGTAATTATTGAAGCACAGGCATTGATTGGTTCATTTGTAAAAGAAGAAAGTGCTATTAAGGCAGCTACAAAAGCAACACTTGATTTAGCAGCAGCAAAAGGAATGGAACTAACAGTTGCAGCAGATTTGGTATCTAAAACACTTGGTTCATCTACAAATGCTTTATCAAGATATGGTATTGAGGTAACAGGAGCAGTTGGTTCTACTGAAAGATTAGAATCATTAACTGGTAATTTAGCAGAAGTTTTTGGTGGACAAGCAACTGCACAAACAGATACCTTTGCAGGTTCAATGGCTCAATTAAGCAATGCTTTTGGTGATTTGCAAGAGGATCTTGGGGAAAAATTAGCACCATCTATTAGAGCATTAGCAGATGGTTTTAGAAATCTAATTACTATTAATCCCTCAGAAGAAGCAATAAAAGAAAAACAAGAATTTGAAACACTATTAGGTGTAATGTTAGATGTTAATGCTGCAACATCATCAAGAGAATTGGCTATTAAAGATTTAGAAAAATCATATAAACCATATTTAAAAGATTTAAATTTAGAAAAAGCAACAACAGAAGATTTAATAAAATTAAAAAATGATGTTGTTACACAAATGCAAGAAGAAATAAAGCAAAAATTATTTGCAGAACAATTAAGAGAAGCAGAACAAAAAAAACAAGAAGCCAGCATAAAATTATATCAAGCAGAACAAGAACAAGTAAAACAAGCTACATTGGCATATAATGGATATGGTGGTATGGTTACTAACTTAGGTAATCAAACAGGTGTTGTTGTTGAAAAAAGAAGAAGAGCATTTGAAGAATCTGAAAAAGAATTACAAGCTGTAAAAGATAGTCAAGTTGGTTATGAAGAATGGCTAAAAACACAAAATAAAGTAGTTAAAGTAAAAGATGCTGATGCAAAAACAACAAAAGAACTAACATCATTTGAAAAAACATTAGCAAAAGTAAAAGAACAAACAACTGCAAAAGGTGCATCAGATGAATATTCAGCAGCACTTAATTCATCTAAAGCACATTTAATAAAGCAAATAATGAAACATATTAGATTCCCTCTTAATATTTTAGCAGCAGCAAGTGCAGGTGCAAGTATAGATAAAATATTTGCTAAAAATAATGTTACAGCAGCACAATATGGTGCAGATTTTGTTACTGATGGACCTCAAATGATGTTAGTTGGTGAAGGAAGTGGACCTGAGAGGGTTCAAGTTACACCACTTGCAGATCCTAATTTAGATGGACCACAAGGAGGAGGAGTTAATGTTACTTTTAATAATCCTATAATGACACAAGATTTTGTAGAAAATCAACTTATGGATAACATTAAAGAATCTTTAAGATTAGGTGGTGACATTGGCATTAATTAGTCAAAATTTTAAGAATGATACACAAGGAAACAACTTATCTGTAATACCAGTAGTAATAGTTGCAGAGTTAGAAGATGATAAATACAATCTGTTAGATAGCTTTTCTACTTCTAATTTAATCTTACAAGACCAAGATGATAATTCAATAGAAACAAAAGAGATACTGCAAAACATATCAAGTGTTAAAAATTCTATTGATTATGAACAAAAAAATATAAAAGTAAATACATTCAGATTTAGTTTATATAACTATTATGATGTAGTTACTAAATTAACAAATTCAGTATCATTTAATGATTTAAATTCATTAATAGGTAAATATGTTATCTTATACTATAAAACACCTACATGCAGTAAAATAAACCTAAATAAGAATATACAAGAGTTATCTAATGATGATTGCAGCATTATGTTCTATGGTATTGTAAATAGAATATCACAATCAGGTGATAAGATTTCTATACAAGCAGAAGATTTTACACAAGATTATATTAAAGATAAAAAACTACCAGCTACAAAGTTAGCAGATCTTGATGAAAAGATTAAAGATGGTATATCTGATTTAGATGAATCTAAGCCAGTTCCTATGGTTTATGGTAAAGTAGATAAAGCACCAAGTGTTGTATATCAAACTAATTTAGAAAATAATGATGGGTTTAAATCACTTGGTATGATTCATGATAGTAAAGAAATATATGGGAACTTTTCTACAAGCAAGGTTGCAACAACTGTAAATTATAATCATTATTTATATTTAGAAGAAGATAATGATTATGTTGTATTTCCTTATGATGTAGATTTTGATAAATTAAATAGTAAATCATATTTTGTAAATCCACAAACTTGGACATTAGAAGCTAATGATATATTACCTGAATTAGAAAACACACAATCAACACCAGTATTATGTATGGGATATGCTTTTCCAGTTAGTGCATTAGTAGATTTAAGTGGTGAAAATCAATTAGATTCTTTAAATGATGTTATTACAGATGATAACATAAATGAAAATACTGATGCTATGTTTGATAATTGGGGTTATGATAAAAAGTGGTATAGAGATGATGATGCTTATACAGGTAATTTTGATCCAAACAATGTGTTTAATGTAGAATCTAAAACATATACAGCAGGTTCTGAAAATGGAAGATGGATATTATTAAAATTAGATAAAACAAAGAAGTTATTTAGATTTGATGGATATGCAAAATTGTTTGCAGGATTAGATGAGAATGGACAGCCAATACAAAACACTAATACAGAAAGACAAACACTTATACTAAAACCATTAAATACAGACTTACTAAAAGAATTAATTGATAATGAAATACCAGTAGATGATTGGTTTACAAGCATAACCAATGATACAGTTGGTATAGATGGTGAAGATTTAGAAGATGTTGGTTTTAGTTCATCTATAAGATTAGAAACAACTGAAAATGAAAGAACATCAAGAGTTGGTTTTTTAAAATTATTTACAGATGCAAATGGTTTTTCACATACAGAAGCAAAACATAGCTTTGATGAAACAAAAGATTTAGACAAAGTTTTGTTATATGAAAACCTAAGAGATGATGAAAGAACATTGGGTTATCAATTATCTAATTTTTCTTTTATGTATTTAGTAGAAAAATCAGATTATGAATCAGATACATTTTATGCTTCTATTGAGGGAAGAAAAGATTATACATCAACAGAAGATATTAGGAACTTAACACAATTACAAGAAGAATTTAATGTTACTGTTGGTGAAGCAGCACTTGGTTTAGATAATACATTGCCTGATTTTGAAGCATTAGTAAATGAATGGGATACCTATTTTTCATCTAAATATGAGGTTTTTCCTGATGAAGTAACTTCTAACAATAATGTTAATACTTTTTTAAATTATTGGTTATATAAACATGAATGGGTTGATGAATCAGCACTTGATTTTGCAAAAAAACCAAATGACACTTTTCCTAATTTAGAATATAAAACATCATCAGATGTTGATGATTCTTCTTTTTTAAAATCAAATCAAATAGTTTCATCTATACTACATGGATTAATGGAAAAATTATATATAAATATTATTGACAATGTTGTTTTTAATAATGATGAAGTATATCAACTTGCATTAAATACAGATCCATATACAGGTGTAATTACTTTAAATGATGGTTATTATAGTTATCTGTTGTATCATGCTTTAACAGCAGATACAACTTATGATAAATATGAAGAAGTATTAGAATTTAGAGAAGCATTTTTACCATTATTACAAGAGTATTCAGATTATAAAAAAATACTATTAAGAAGAATATTTAAATATTTATATCAATCTGATTTAAATGAAGATATTTCAGATGATTTAGTTTCAGGATATTTGTATAACTGGAATGATTTTAATATTGATTTAGATACAAATGATGGCATAAATGATTGGATAGAAAATTTAACACCATATTTAGATGATACTATAAGCACAATAAATAAATCAATCTTAGATGTAGAATCACATCTTGGTCAAGGAATAGGAACTGATGCAGGTAACAGATTAGAGTTATATTTATGGAATGAAAATCCAAATGAGAATGGACAAAAATTACCTTATTTAGTTATGTTATGGAAACATATAAATTACAATTCTATAAAGACAGAATGTTTTACTAATCCTAATGTTCAATTTCAAACAAGTGGTATAGTAGAAAAACCAACAGACATATTTATTAACTTATTATCAAGAGAACTTAATTATGGTTTAGGTGATAATGTTTTAGATACAAACTTTTATGACCATAATCTTATAGAAAAATCAAGAGAAATATATAACAGTTGGAAGATGGGATTTTGTATAGATGATAATGTAGAAGCTAAAAACTTACTACAAGACATATCTAAAGAAACACAATCATTCTTTTCATTTACACCTGAAGGCAATTTTGGATTAATAACAATTAAAAATAGTTACACAGAAGATGATATAGATTATGTTATAGATGAAACTGATGTTTTGAATTATAGTATCAGTAGAACAAAAAGAGAAAATGTTATAATGAGGAATAAATGTTTTTATAGATATGATAATGGTTTAGATAAATATACTTTTAATACAGATGGATTTACATCTTATGTAGATGAAAATGGTGAATCAAGAAGTGATATATTAGATGTTAGAAATTTACTGGATTATAATGGTGAACAATATTATAATATAAATGAAGATACAGCTTTTAGTGAAAAACAATTAAGGTATCATACAGATACTGCAACTGCTAAGAAATTTCAAGAATTTGATTTATTAAATAATTGCAATCAACATTTATTAATGAATTTAGATTTACCACTTAGCTATACAATTAAATGTGGTGATATATTGCATATACCATTGTTAAATGATACAAAAGCATTTGGAATAGACTATAGCAAAGTTCAAATGTTAAATGGACAACCTATATATCCTTTATGGATTGTTACTGCAACAGATTATAGTTTAGATAAAATAAGAGTATCTGCATATCAATTACATTATTTAGGCACTGATGGTGTTCATAGCTTTGGTGAAAATTATGATGTAATAGCTAATTTAAGAATGTTTAATACTACATATCCAAGCATTAGAAATTATAATTATTTACCACCAGAAGAAAGAAATCAATTTGTTAATTATGTGCAAGGTCAAGAAATACCTTATGGTGATTTAAATCAAGATGGTGTAATAAATATAACAGATGTAATAGGACTTGTAAATATGGTTTTAAACAATGAATATTCTGATATAGCAGACACAGATAATAGTGAAAGTTTAGATGTGGTAGATGTAATAGCACTTGTTA
>Ga0209756_1001828_pt1 | contig 19103 bp, 23 predicted proteins | sample ETNvirenome_6_85_FD_184071 | JGI IMG/M metagenome (GOLD analysis project Ga0209756, IMG submission 184071) | Marine viral communities from the Pacific Ocean - ETNP_6_85 (SPAdes) (version 3) | ecosystem: Environmental > Aquatic > Marine > Oceanic | place: Pacific Ocean | collected 2013-06-19
GGTTTATTTCTTTCTCTTCTTCAAGCTCCATCTCTACATCGTCAACATCAACGTCAACTTCTTCGGGCTCGGCAACGTCCATGACCTCTTCATCTTCGGGGCCAATGTCCATAGCTTCGACATCTTCTACTTCGCCAGTGTCGGACTCAACTTCGGTATCTACTCCGAGAATGTCTGTTGCGGCTTGGGCCACAGCGTCAAAGAAGTCTTTGACTTTCTCTTCCATGGTACCCTCCGCACCTGCGGCTTCGAGATCATCTTCGATATCGAGTTCGTCTTCTGGGACGAGATCTACTTCGAGTTCTTCCTCGTCACCAAGAGCGTCTTCTGCGCCTTCGATTTCGCCGGCAACGCGCCCAAGATCATAATCTCGGTCGGCTTCCTCATCCTCGGTAACCACCTCTTCGGTTTCAATATTCTCGACAAAGGGGTTAACGAGTGGCTCCAGTTCGGCCAATTTCATAAAACGGCGGACTGTCGCTTCGTTCAAAAGGTTCTTCTTGCTGTCCATGTTTCTCTCCTTAAAGTATTAGATGTTAGACATCTGGTATAGTGGGTTGTAATAATTAGTTAACCTTGAAGTTAAATTACCTTTTTTTGCAATTTATTGATGGCCTCGGTTTCTATCTGCTTAACTCGAACATACGATATCTTCAATCGCTTTCCGACCTCGTTCAGAGTCAAGTTTCCATGTTTCTCTACAGCGATCAAACAACAATTCAAATCTTCTTTATATTCCATCCACTGTCGACAGTCGGTTTTTACGCAACATTCGTTATTCAACAGGCACTCTCGCGAACATAGTTTCATATTCCCTCCTCGTGTTCTATCATATCAAATATATCTTCTATATCTCGTGTATCTAACGCAAATTTATTTTTAATTTCTTGCTCTTTTTTGCGTAATTCCCGCGCCTTTTTAGTGCGGAATTTTCGTGCCAACATACTCTTTTCTTTCATCTTTTCTAAAAAAGGCATGAAGGCCGGGTCTTCGGTGATAAAAGCCTTCATACACTCATTGAAAAAAAAGTATTTGGTGATATCATCGAACTTAAGTTTCAGCAACAAGTTAACATGAAGTTCTTCCAGCGAAGGAAATTGGATCGTTTTGGCGTCCTCGGGTCTTGGTTTTCTTTTATACATCATCGCGATAAAATGTGAGTACCGCTTTCGTTTAGACCAGCGCCGGTTTGACGCACGAATTTCGCTTTCGTCTGAAGATCTATTATATCTCTAGCTCCCGAGTAGGAAAGCCCTGAGCGCATCCCGTTGGCAATATCCTGTAAAAGTGGATCAACGTCCCCTTTGTAGGGGATCTGGGTAGCCACCCCTTCGTTCGAACTATGCCTTCCGCGCCAAGTGATCTGGGCGTCCTTGCTTGCCATCCCTCGATATTTTTTAAAGAGGTGGCCAGCGGAGTCCTCTATTATCTCCCCGGGAGACTCTGCTGTTCCCGCGAGCATGGAGCCGAGCATCACAAAATCTGCGCCTGCGGCGATGGCTTTCACGATATCCCCACTGGTGCGGATACCGCCATCGGCAATTATTTTAACGTCGCGGTCGGTTGCCGCGCAATCGAAAATGGTTTGAAGGCCTGGTAGGCCGTGGCCAGTTTGGATGCGGGTGCTACATATGCTGCCGCCACCAATATTACAGCGTACACTATCCGCGCCCCAGTCAGCCAAGTCGTTGAAAGCCGCGAGCGTTGCCACGTTCCCTGCCATAAGATGAACATCTGCCCCCAATTCGGACCTGAGATTTCGAAGAGCCTCTTTAACCAAGATGTGATGTCCATGGGCCACGTCAACACATAAAATATTGGCGCCGCTTTCGCACAAAGTTACTGCTCGCTGGAGATAGAATCCAGTCACCCCAACTGCTGCGGCAATGGGCGGCACAGTCAGGATACTCAGAGCAGAAGAGGCGGCAGCCTGAAGCTCGCGCACGATGGAGGCCTGGGTTTCGATATCGTTATACCGATGTATCACCCCCATGGCGCCATGTCGGGCCATCGCCCGGGCCATTTCCCCCTCCGTGACAGTGTCCATGGGAGAAGAGATAAGGGGCAAGTCTAGCCAAAGATCATCGCTTAAAGCGTTCCCCAGGCTGATCTCTTTGCGCGAACGAATAGTTGAGTACTGAGGCTCTAGAAGGACATCGTCATAAGTTAGAGCCTCTCTAAACCTCACGGGGCTTCTCCTGGGCGGATCTCTTCGCTTCTTCCTCGTCAATTAGCCGATCCAGATACCAACGCGCTTTCTTTAAATCCTCAACTGACTTGCCCTTATAGGGGTATCGCGAAACATATTTAATAATATTCCCCTGCGCATAGTTCATACACCACGAATCAATGTAGTTGTATGTCTCAATGGCCTTTTCGCCTTTCCAATTTATGTTGTAATGCTTAGGGTGGTTAACGGGATCTTCGAAATTAAATACTTCAGCCTTCGGGTTGCTCATATTTCTCCTCTAAGTGTTTCTTAAAATCTTTAATTATTTCTTGGGCTTTTTCCCAGCAATTGGGGCAATAAAGACGGGCTTCTTCTTTGTCTTGATTTACTACCACATTCCAGGATGTGACTTGTTCTTTATTCATTTTATCAAATGGTTCTTCACAAGTCAAGCAATAATCGGGTAATTTTCCAAATAAAGCAACTTTTGTGGCCATCTCTTGCTCGGCCTTCTTTTTATTCTTTGCGGCGCCTTTACGGCGAAATTTTCGTGTCTCTGAACTCATGATATCTCCTTATGGTACAAGTAAACTGTGTAGTTGATTACCGGCCATCCAGTTTAAATCGACATTTCCTTTAACTCCTGGGCATTCTCCCCAGCCGGTATACTGCCACACGTCCCATCTTTTCCAATTTCGAAGCTCTTCCTCTGGACCCACCAAGGGTCGGCGGCGGATGTAGTTTGCCCACCAGACGGGATATTCTAGAAACTTATCGCGTGAGTCTTCGGAAGCGTTACGCATATACAAGTTCCAAGCCCAACGGGCTGTATATACAATTCCCTTGACCCCCCATTCTTCTTCCGTGAGGCGTAGCCATTCTAAATACCAATCCGCATTGTATTGGTCATCGGTCTTCATTCCAGCTTCTAAGTCAATGGCGGGTGTTAGGTTGCCGGATTTGATGCTGCCCACCTCATCGAGAGTGTCGCGGAAGTGTTTAAACTCCGCTTGGGCGTCTGCTTCAGGGGTGTCATACTTATTAAAGTCGGGACGAGCAAAGTGGTACGCGCCGACCACGATCCCGCTATCCTCTGCATCTTCGTAGCGTTTTTTCCAGTTTCGGTTGACGTGTGTCTGTCCCTCGGTAATTTTCACCCAGGCAAATTTTACACCAGCACGAGCGACCTCGGGCCAATCGATTTTTCCATTATGCGAACTGACATCGATGCCAGCCAGTATGTTAATGCCCAGAGATGTCAGAGTCCGAGGACCCGCGAGGCCGTCTACTAGGAGATCGTTTCTCTGCTGATACTGCTTCACGGCGCCCAGAGTCATGGGTCCGAAATCGCCGTCACTTAAGATGCCTAGTGCGGCCTGCATTCTTTGTACTTCTTGACCTAGATCTCCAAAGCGTAAGGTATAGATAAAGCTCATTTTTTTCTCCTTCAGGTTGATATCTGTTTAATTAGTCTACCGGTAAATTAGCGATCTCCGGTCGACCCAAACCCGCCTATGCCGCGGCCACTGGGGAAGCTCAAGAACTCCTCTTCCCCCACCTCTTCCACGCCACAATGCAATATGGGAACCAAGACTGCCTGCGCAATCTTATCGCCTTCTTGGAGGTACTGAGGCTGCAGCCCTACGTTGTGGAGGTTCACATATAACTCTCCCTTGTACCCGGGATCCACCACGCATGCGCCCACAAGCAATTGACGCTTAAAGGCAATCCCCGACTTGTTCTTGACCTCTAACATGTGGCCGTAGGGCACCTCCACCCTTATCCCCGTTGCTATTAGTAGGCTTTGACGCGGTTCGATGACCAGACCCTCATCTTCCATTATACGCGCACGTTCTCCGTTCGGGCAATAATATAAATCTAAGCCAGCGTCAAACGCGTGAGCGCGTGTCGGAAGGCGTGCCTCCTCCCTCACTTTACATACTCGTAACATCATCCTAATAACCTCCAGCTTCTCAATCCGGACTTACTAGAGAAGCCCCATTGCTCTTCGTATTTAAGTTTAGCCATATATGGCCGGTTTAAAAACACCTTATCGCGGACAGGGTTTACGCCCCAGCATTTAATATCCACCATGGCGGAGTTACTATCGATAGTTTTCACAATATAATAGGGGCGTCCTTTAACTGTCTTCCGTTTGACCACCTCGCGTGGGATAAACCAGGCCACGCTCAAATCTAAATCAAATTCCGAGATCGGAGGGACTTTATGAAAATCAAGACGCTGCTTCGTATGCTCATCCAAGACCAAGTTAAAGGGGTAAAGACCTGAGAGTTCTACGGTGTTCTCGATATATTCATCGCGCGTAAAGTCGTCGCTCCCTTTGTGTTCTTCAATCAACTCTTTGAGCTTCTTACGACTCTTTGGGCGATTCTGTGCTACAACGGTCCAAAAATGCTTAGGGTTATCAAATCTTTCGTCCATCAGCAGCTTAAGAGCGCCGGCGCGGCTTAGTACATCTATAGCTTTCTTGTTCAATTTGGAATAGACAATCTCCTCATTGAACAAGAACTCTTCCACCGTGGTAAAGGGACGATGATCCATAACTTGTTCGATGGCCTTGCACCCTAGACCCTTAAGGGAGGCTAGTGGCTGAATGAGAGTCTTGCCATTCTCGGTGATACCCCACACCAAACCAGATTCATTAATATGGAGGGGTCTAATCTTAAAACCATATTTCTTGGCAATGTTTAGCGCTCGCTCCTTGCGGCTCTCAGGTTCCTTGTCCAGAAAGCTGGCCATCCACTCCGAAGGGTAATAGTTTAGCAGCCAAGCACACTGATAAGAAATGGTAGAATAAGATACAGCATGAGACTTATTAAAACCATAGCCGCTGAAATACTCAAACCTTTGCCAAATCTTTTGTCCCTCTTCGCGAGATAAGCCCCTATCGAGACAACCTTGGATAAATTTTTGGTGGAGTTGTCTTTTCTTGTCATCGCCCTTACCTGTTCCTTTCTTAGTCAACAGCTTCCGCAACATGTTGCCTTCGTCGAGTGTCAAATTCTTTCCCAGCTTGTGCGCGAGGAGAGCGATTTGCTCTTGAAAGATTAAAAACCCGTGAGTTTCCTTGGTAACTTCTTTAACCAAGTCGTTGAGATAATTAACCTTTTCAGGGTTTTGCTTAGCATCAACATAAAGCTCGTGGACATTGGCCGAAAGTGGGCCTGGCCGATAAATAGCCGTTATGGCGGCGATGTCAACGATACTCTTAGGCTTTGCGCGCTGGCAAAAAGCTTGCGCCCCCTTCTCTGTAAACTGAAATACGCCGGCCCACTTCCCCTTGTGAAAGATGTTTCGGTAAACATCTTGATCTTTGAGATCGAGAACGTCGGGGTGTAAATTCTCGTCATAGAACCTTTTGATATCTTCAAAGGTGGGGTTTTCCACTCCATGGTGCCGACGCAGAATATGATAAACTGCCCCTTCAATCATCTTAAGTGTCGAAAGGCCCAGGATATCAAACTTAATGAACCCCATTGGTTCCAGGTGGCGAACGTTTTGCCCTTCGGACCATGGCGTTTGAGTGATGCCGCCGCTATTGATGAGAGGCATATGCTTGTCCAGATCTTCGCCAATGACGACTCCACCCGCATGACGCGAAACGGCGCGGACTTGGCCATAAAGCACGTTGACGTGTTTGGCCACCTTGGGATAGCGCATCAAAAAGCTCTTAAGAGAGTCGGAGTACTCCATGACCTCTTCAAACGTCGGAGTATAAACCCCGGCTTTGATTCCATGCTTGCGTTTAGCCAAGGGCGTAGCCTCTGCTAACATCTTGGAGGTTGCTGCGTTAGCCTCGATGAAAGGGATCCCATAGAATTTCGAAATGTCTTTGATAAGAGAGCGAAGCTGCAGGGTGTTAAAATTAGAGATGGGTACTACAGTGGTGTCGCCCCACTTGTCGATAAGAATCTCCTTAAGGCCCATGGGGTCGCTCACATCATAATCAATATCGGGGTAGTCCGTAGCGTCGCGGCGCAGAAAGCGTGAAAACAGAAGGTTGTATTTAATAGGGTCGACCTGAGTGATGCCAAGGGTATAAGCAACCAAAGACCCCGCTGCGGATCCTCGGCCGGGGCCGGTGAGTTGAACCTCGTTTGCGCTATTGGCCACTGCGTACATGGTCAGGAAATATTTACTAAACCCACGGTCGCTGATGACCTCTAGTTCTTCTTTTAATCGCTCCACATAAGTTTGATCGTTGTCCAACTTTAATTTCCGCAAACCGTCGACACAAGCGGCGATCAACGCGTTATCATCGGTTTGTCCCGGCGGTACAACAAAGCCCGGGAGGCGCACCGTATTGTCGGGCATAAAGTCCTCAATCAGTTCATGGGCAATACGGTGAGTATCCTCAATGCTTTTGCGTACCAAGTCATCGCTGTAGGCGTAATCGCACTGTTGGGCGTATTTCTTATAGGCTGCCCACATCTGATCCCCATTTTTAGGATATAGCTCATATCCGATTTCATCGACGTCTGCTGGAAGTTCATTAGAAAGCCAATCCGGAGTGCTCCCTTTCCCGAGCCAGCCTAGGCGTTTATAAAGCTCGCGATCTTTCCACGCGCTGGGGGAGGGATAGTGGCTATCTGCGGTGGAGATGAGCGGGATGCCCAGTTCCTCATGTATTTGAATAATGTACTGATTGATCTCATGTTGTTGTTCAATGCTGTTCCACTGAAGTTCTCCATACCAACGGTCGCCAAAAATATCGCGCATTCGGTCTGTTGTTTTGCGCATCGCCGCAAGAACTGCTTGGCTCCCTTCGTCGCGGTTTTCCCAATAATCTCCAGCATATACACCACCCATACATGCGCTGGCGGCGATCACCCCTTCACCGTGCTCAGCGAGCATAGCATAATCAGTACGAGGGAACCGATAGAAATTTTCGCTGCGGTAAGACTTGGAGACTATAGAAAAGATGTTGTTTAAGCCCGTTTGGTTTTGAGCCAGGAGAATCAAGTGCCGACGGCGGTTGAGGATGGTCTTGTTGCCCCCTTTGGAGGAGCCCTCGTCCTCAATTGTGGTACCTGCTTTTCCCTTGTCAATTTGTTTCTGAGCCTTTTTGTCTTGGCGGGCGCGCTCTAGCTCCTCTTTCCATTCAGTAATGCTGGGAACAAAGTAAGCTTCCACGCCAAAGATAGGCTTAAAGTTCTTGCCGTCTTTTTTCATTTGTCGAGCGTACTGAACTTGATAAGCAAACCCATTCATGTTCCCATGATCAGTGAGGGCGAGCGCGCTGCTCCCATTCTTGAAGGCGAATTCCATATGTTCTTGGGGATATCCCAGTCCATCAAAAGGACTTCCCATTCCGCTATGGGCATGCAACCCCACAAAGGGGATTTTACTCTTGTTCATTATCTACTCCAATCGGATTCCATTCATGATATGATAATATACTGGCGGCTGGTTTGTCAAGAGAATAATCAGACCCCAACCATTTTTTTAGACCTTCCCAACTGGATATATCAAAATACCATGGGATGTCAATTACTTGGGTGTCCACAATGTCGACGTTGCTAAAGACAAAATCGTGGGTAAAATAGCGCCCGGAGAACTGTTCCTCTGGGGGGAGTTTCTTCCGCTCAGCATCAACGCTCCGTGTCTCAGAGGAGCGCACCTTTCTGCGCGCAACCAGAAAATCTTCAGGCGTGAAAGTAAAAGGTAAATAGAGCCCATCTTTAAAGTTCTTCCCCTCGTACGATACACAGAAAGGCCTGTTATTCCTCGCTAAAGAGCGGCTGTCCTGAAGGGATCGGTCGCTGAAAAGGCCATAGGGAAAAGAAACAAAATAGCGGTCCGGCGTGGTCCACTTGCTAATCTTCTTGGAGGCGCGGTAAGAAGCGTAGGCACCCGTGATGATGCTCCATGATAGACTATCGCGGCGATCAGCATCCTTGGGATGAACGGGGACATAATAAATGGGGATTTCCTTATACGCGGGGTAGCGCGCGAATCTAGCTGTCTTTTCTAGCTCATACGGGTCTATTATATAGTCTCCTAGGCGATAGCGAATCAAGGGTTGCATATCTTTGGGACAGGCGATCCAAATGGTCTTGCAACCAGCAAGGGCGCAATTGAAGACCGCCTTCTCTACAGCGAGATAGTCCCTATCTATCGGCTGTAAGGAGTCATGCCATGGAAAATTAAAGTCCAGCTTTTGACCGTCCACTGGGACAAGGCCCACTAAGTGGAAGGGGTGTCGACTTGGAGGCTTAGCTTCCATCGAAAAACTTTATCCTATCAGTGTCCGCATATTCATCCATGAGTGGTGCCACGGAGCGCTCAAGAGTCTCTAAGCGCAGTGTGCGCTTATGTTTACCGTTGGCCGAACCTTTAAATCCATTCTCTCTCAACAACTCTTCACACTTGAACCTAACCATTGTATCAGAAAAATCGAAGTTACGCAACTCTTTTTGGTTTAAAGAAGATATAACATAAATCTGCGTCTTTTCCTTCGGTGTACGTTTATATATGTGAACCTGATTGGCGAGCCTGTCTGGGGTTTCGATGTAGTTAAGATGAGGAACACTTAGCGACACTTGCTGCAGATGGTCAATTACCGTGTAAACGTCGGTCACCGCATGCGGAGAAGGCAGACCAAAAATCTTCTTGTCGCTAAAAACATAAAGCTTGTCATAATCCACTTTATTTACAACGCTCCCTTTACACACCACTTGAAGATGTTCTTCTCCTATGTGGGTACCAGTCACGCTATCTCCCCCTATGGTTTGACCAGAGAGCAATAGATTAAAATAAAGGGTGGCCCATTCTTCCTTTACATGTGCCTTTTCATAGGGAGGGGGGAAAGAAGGATCTTCCATTATCAAGCGCATTCCGCGCTGAGAGGCAAATCGGAGGGCTTCTAAGGAAGACCCGTAAGCAATTTCAGCACCCATCGGCGTCCAGACTAGCTCGTTGGGCTTCGATGCTGCGCTTCCATTTCTGTAAAGTTTTGTAATGACTCGGCACCTCAAAGCAGCGATAGCGGTTGGAGCGATTGACGCGGCCGCCTCTTGCCACTTGGACCCATGCTGCGCGCCAGTACTGCTCTTCGGAAAACCAGCCTGGGCACCTACGATACCGCTTGTTTTTATTATACTGAACGACGATTTGGGCTAACCATGCCTTTGCTGCAGCCCGGTGGTCATCACGATTAATATTATACGCTCGCTTCCACCACGGCCACATTTGAACAACACCGTGGGCCATGGCCACGCGTCGGCCGTTGCGGATACGCCAATCACCTCGCGCGCGTGGAGTAAAACGGCTTTCCCGACAAGCGGCTGCTAGCACCATCCCGCGCATGCTTGGCGGAATCTCGGGATGGAGCGCAAAAAATATCCGCTCAACCTCTACTAAGTCTTCCATAACTTGCGTTTGAGACTCAGTGAGAGTGCCGCGGCGATTACAGTTGAAATAAGCCTCCCCATACAATTCATCATACGACGCACCAGGGTCTAACGACGCAACTAACAGCATTACGCTTGCCAAAAAATTCATTTATTTCTCCTAATTTTCGAAGACACCGTAGACATGATTTTCTAAAACCAAGAGGAGGCTATTGCCTCCCACGGAAATATTTTCAACCATTGCCTCGTTAACAAGCACCTGAGTACCCGCTTCCAATTGCGCTAGCTTCACACAATCAGGTGCGCTGGCTACCACACGGTAAACCCCATGGGGGTTAATTTTGGCCTTATAATCATCAGGTACCAAAATAGTGGTTTTATCAGGGTCGGGGAGGGTAGACACCTCCTGAAGTAGAAGGTGCCGGTTACAAGGTTTAAAGCTCACTCTTTCCTCCAAACTGGCGTTCAATGGCATCGAACATATCGTTCAAGTCGTCCATATCGGCACCCTTTTGGTACAAGCGATAGGCTTTCACCGCGGACCAAATCTGGTCCTTAGTGAGCCAACCCTGCTCAATGAACTCTGTGCGGAGTTCTTTCTTTTGCTCTTTATAAGGCTCGATGGCCTCTTCAATCGCGAGCATCGATTTAAGGTAATTAACAACATAATTTTCTGTTTTGTCTTGAGCGGTACTTTGTTCGTCCCCGTCCATGTCAACAATTTGTAAAGAATTCATTTTTTCTCCTAGGTTATCTAACTTCACAGGCACCCCCGGCACATGCTAGTTCGCCTGTTAAATTTGTATTATCATTATATTCGATTACGCGTGTCAAGTCAAGCTCTTTTAACGAAAAAAGTAATTTTTCATACTCTTCTTGAGTACAGTCCTCGAAAGGCGCCTGTTTGTAGGTCCCCCCGTCAGAGGGAAGTACGCTTAACCCGTTATAAACTTTACGGTTTTTCCACATCCAATCACGCACCGCGTCCCATTCGCCTTCGCGAATACTAATGGTGGCTGAAACGTTATGCGAGTTTTGCCCACGACGGTGACCCGGGCGGACCCACTCACGGCTGATTTGTTCGACCCGTTTAAGCAGATCCAAGGCGGATTCATCCCGTAAAATCGCCATGGCAGGCGCCTTTTGGGGGACGCTGATGACCGCGGTGTCATGGGGTCGAAAGTACTCGTCCTCCACCAATTCGGGATGATGGGTCGCCAAGTGATTATAGACAGCCTCATTCTTTCCCACGCGGATGCGTCGGATATAATAATCATTGTGCCACGCGTGGATCCCGCTAGAGGTTCCAAGGACCAAGCTCGTCGTCCCCGCTGGCTTTACGCATGTGGTTCGGGCGGCTGGCCTAATGTCAATCATCTTGGCTACCCTTTTGTTTTCTGCCTCTACAATTTTAGCGCCGGCTTTCATATCAAGCTTAAGAACAGGGCCGCTGGCGATGCCGGTCATGCTCACACCAATAAGGGCATCTTTCTCTGTATTACGTTGCCACACGTCACGCAGGTAATGAAAATCGGTGTAGCTAGCTTGAAGGGTGGCGATAAAAGTGGCTGCGCGTGTGCGAGCTTCATAGTCGCTTTGGGCAATGAGGTCAGAGGAGTTCACCTCAACCAAATTACAAAACTGGTAGGGGCGCAATCCGATTTCACAACATGGGTTGGTTCCCCAATCCTTATCGTTGGAAAAATAAAACCCGGGCTCTCCCGCGCCAGAAGCCTTGACACGCTCCCACAGGTCCATGAAAAACTCTTTAGTAATGCGATGACGCATTAAAACAACAGAATTGTTTGCTCGACCGCGCTGTGGATTTTTCTCCCACCAGTTCCCGGCTTTGGCCGAAATCATCTCGCTATCATCGGCGCTGAAAAGGGAGATCAGGGCGGCGCGTCGGATGCCTCCTGCAAGAACGGCATCAGCGATATGACACACCATATCGTGGACCTCTATGGACGTTAGCTTGTCGCCTGTTTCCTTGTGAGAGAGTAGGCCTTCGAGCTTAACCAAGCATTCGCGCAAGGGCTGTGGGCCTGGGGCCTTCCCACCGGATGTTAAAAGGGCTGCGCCCTTGGGGCGGATATCACTATAATCAAAACGAATCTTGGACCCTCCATAAAAATATGATTTTAGGAGAACCTTTACTGCGTCGGCCCAACCTTCAATAGAATCAGCGACAAGGTGTCGCCGCGTGCGCTTGGGGTTGGGCTTTTGAATTTCTGGTAGCGCTTCCACATGGTGGAATTGAACGCTATAGCCCACTCCAGTGCCCCCCAAGAGCAAAAACATAACTTCGCTAAAAGAGCGCCAATCATCGATGGGAAGATAAGCGCAATTGAAGATGCGGTTAGGGGCGACCTCGATGGGCTTCCCTCCAAACTGCATGGAACGCATCGAAGGCAAAACCTTTTTCGCATACACAAAACGGTAAGCTAACTCTATTTCTTCCTTGAGTTGGGGAAATTTTTTAAGATGCATCTTTTTGTTGCGGGTGACGAGTTCATCCCATGTTTCTCGTCGGTGTAAATTTGAATCGTATCTGGCGTATTTCATGTGTACTGTAATGTCTGAAAGAATCTCGTGTGGTAAACTTTTCCCCATTGTACTCGTTCTCCTATGTGTTTTTAATTGTTAATTATGTTTAGCTGTCAGGCTGCGACGGTAAACGCGCTTCGCCTCATCTTTATCTCGTTTGTCCTTTTCTCTTTTCTCGTTGCGTTGTACCTCTTGGACGTCGTGCTGCTCCAGTACCTTAATGGTTACGGTGCTTGGGTCCATAAAAACCGAATAGATCATAGCGTCGGGGCCGTTACGGTTTTTAGCGACAAATATTCGCCCAATGTTACAATTTTTATCTTTTATTGTACGCGAAAGACTAAGAATAAAATCTGCGACAAAACATTTATTAAATGCCTCGGAGATAGACTCCATCGTAATAACTTCCTCGTTGAGCCCCTTGCGATTGGTTTGAGACGCGGTGATGACCGGACATTTAAATTCCTGCGCGAGGCCGCGCAACTCTTCATAGATGGATTCTAGGTCGTGTCGCTTTTCGCTATTCTTGTTCCCTCCAGATGGGCGCACCAAGTCTCCATAGTCCACAATGATCATATCGATCGCCATCTCATGTTGGCGTATTTTTTCTAAATGATTCTTAATCATTCCTATGGTGGCGGATTTCGTAGGGTATTCTTTAATGATCAGTTGACCGTCTACGTCCTGAATTTTCTCTAGGATGTCTTCCTTCTTCTCTATCAGGTGGTTAAGATTGTAGCCTGTGAGGCACGCGTCGTATCGCCGGGCCACCGCTGTATCTGCAAGCTCAAGCGTGATGTGAACAACATTTTTTCCTTGTTTGATGGCTTGCGCGCCAAAATGAACCAACACGTGGGACTTTCCTGCTCCCGTGGGGGCGATTACAACGGCCAATTCGCCGATGCCTAGGCCCCCATGCGTGATCTTGTCAATCTTCTGCCAGCCGGTGGAAATGGGATTTCGCGCCTTAACTAAAAATCGTTCCTCGAAGTCTTTAATATAGTCGTAGCCATAGTCATTGTCGAGTCCCAAATGAAGGGCGTCTGTAATGAGCTTTTCGATCTCTTCGAACGAGCAGCGATTGATCAATGGCACCGATTTCATAATGGCGTTCTTAAGCACTTGCTTTTTACAAAAATCTAATGCCTTTGATTTAACATATTCGCGATCTGCGACTTCCTCATCGGTGGCCATTCTCACAAAGAAGTCGCGCACTTGTTTTTGTAAGACGCTATTTTCATCTTCTAACTCAGACCGAAGGATCGCGGTTAATGCCTCATTGGAGGGGTGAGTTTCGTATTTATCTTTATAGCCGAAAAGCTTTCTGGTGAAGAGCTGTAAGTACTTAAGCTCAAAAAACCCCACATCCAGCACCTCTTGCATTTGGTCGCAAAAGGGGCGGTCGTAGAGAAGAAGTTTGCACAAGTTTTCTTGGAAGCTCTTCCCGAAAACACCTAAATTTTCCATGTCACCTCTAGTTTCTTTAGGATACCATTATACGACAACAGGAAGAAAAAGTCAAGTCCTTTGTGGTATGGGTATGTATAATTATCCACATAAAAACGCATCGAGAAAACTATTTTTCAGGTGGCTCGTAACCTGTGGATATAATAAGAAAAAAAATTAGTACTCCCGGTAGGACTCGAACCTACGACCTGGCGCTTATGAGGCGCTTGTTCTGACCGACTGAACTACGGGAGTATTCGTCTTTCATCACGCAAACAACTTCTGATTGTGTTTCAATCCAAACTGTTGCGCCACACGGGAGCGGTTTATCTGGTGAATATATGACCTTACAAGGGCCGTCGATGATCGCCTCATGACAATAATCGTTCGACTTGTATGTTTTAACTGTAAGCACAGGCGCTCGCTCGCCATTCTTTTTATTGCTGCGAATTATATGCTGATTAACGTGTATTCGTTTCTTCATTTACCGCGTCCGTACCCACCGGCAGTGAGTCTTTGTCGACACCTTTCCCGGCGCCGGGTTTTTCCTGGGGGTACAGATTTTTTCATAAGTCGCCCCGAAGCACGTTTCCACCACTAGTGGCGCCTCGACCCCCACTGAGGGGTAAGGAAGGCGACAGCCCACACAAAAAGCCATCAGCATGATTGCTATAATAATCTTTTTCATTTTCTTTGTTCTCCTGGAGATACCTTATAACGCGGCTACTACTACCATGGCCACGACTAATATTACCAACGTTGTTCTCATATTCTCTCCTTACCGATCTACAAAAATATTCATACTTACATCTTATCTTGTTTGTTACGCCTTGTCAACCTTTTTATTTTTGAGGCAGAATGATTTAAAAGTGGTAATTAAATCGAGCCAACTATAATCAGCTATCCCGTCCTCTAACATCATCAGATCCATCTCGGACTTATTGAAAAGGTATTCAAAGTTCTCGATGGTCCAGTTGATTTTGGTTTTAGTTTGCACTGACATGCTAGGCGCGTACAATTGCATAAGGCCATAGTTTTCAGCAATTATGTCTTGTTTTTCGCAAATAGTTTGATACGCTTTAGCCTTGGACTCTTGGTTTTCGCAGAACTCTACCAGATCAGGCAACGTTACACTCTTCTCGTCTTTAAAGAAGGGAAAGCGCTTTGATACAGTCTTAAGCCCCACGCCACCCACTCCCGCAAGGTTGTCCGAGCGATCACCCGCGATTGCTCGTGCCATGGCAAAGTTAGTGGGGTGGATTCCATATTCTTCTAAAATATTGTTTTTATTAAGATATTTCTTTTGGATTGGGCGATGAAGAATCGTTTTATCGTCCAATAATTGAAAGAAGTCCTTGTCGCTGGAGACGATAACTTTCTGCCACCCCTTGAAGGCCGTATACTGCCCCACATACGAAATGATGTCGTCCGCTTCTACCTCGTCGGCGACCAACTGGATCACAGGGAAGTTGTTAAGGTAATCAAACAAGCGGTGCATTTGCCAGATTTTATTTTCCTTCTCTTCATTGTCCGAGAGAGTGTGGACGCCGCGGTTGAGGCGGATGGGAGCGCGGCCCTCTTTGTAGCCTTTATTCTTGAGCTTGCGCTTTTTGCTACCGCCGCGGCCATCCCAGCAAACCACCAGGGCATTGGGCTTTATATCCCGACACAACTTCTGTAGGGATTTAAGAAAGCCGGCTGTGCCCCCGATAGGACTCCCATCTTTGGCAATCGTGGGGTTTACAATATACGAGCGCAAAAATAAATTTAGCGCATCAATGACCATTACGCGCTTCATGTTATTGCTTTCGACGTTTCTTCTGAGCAACTCTGGTGTCGTGCTTTGGTTGGGTGCTGAGTACATGATCTTGGATCCTCCGTTTGGAAATTTCAATATAATGTTCGTCTAGGTCAATGCCGCAGAATTTGCGTCCCTCCAGCAAAGCGCCAATACCCGTGCTTCCGCTACCGCAGAAAGGGTCTAGGACAATGCCATTAGGGGGACAATAAATCTTAACTAGGTATGACATCAAGGCAATGGGTTTCGGTGTGGGGTGGTCGTTATAGTCACCGCGCTCTTTGCGGGTGACCCGGGGAGCGTAGAAATACTTTTGGTGTTCAGGGAGAACTTCCCCAATGATATTAGAGGGATAGCGGCCCGCTGTATTGGCATCTTGCGTCCTATTCTTAAGCAAGTCTTCAAAACCAAAATAAAGCTTGGTTCTGTCTCCCTTTACAGTCTTCAAGGCCTCGTTAATAACAATCTTAAGGTCTTCAGGGTAGGTCGAAGATTTAGTATAGACGTCTAAAATTGAATCTGTCATCTTTTCTAGGGATTCTTTCCCAATATGATTAACAACTAGATCACATATATTCTTCTCCCTCTTGGCGGATAGGACTTCTTTTCCAAATTTCCGCCGGCGGCTGCCTCCCTTAATCCACCCCGTTGGTGGTTCTCCATCCCATGGCACTCGCGTTGTCTCCACATCTATTTTACCCACCCCGCGCCACCATAGGTTCTCTTCTATGCTCCCCTTGAATGGTTTTTGCGCAACAACGATGGGCTCATGAGCAGGCTTGAGACGATTCTGTTTGGGCATTTTGGTGGTAATCATCCACATTATTTGATCTTTAATAAGAAACCCAGCATCCTCGACGGCGATGGCCATGCGGTGATATAACTGAGGGCTACAAAAGCTGAGGCAGAACCCTCCTGGCTTTAGCACGCGGAACACTTCTTCCCATATTTCCTGGGTGGGCACAGAGTGATCCCACTCCTCCATTCCCATGCCATAGGGCGGATCGGTCATACAACCATCTACTGAGTTGTCCGGAAGGTCACGTAGAACGTCTTTACAGTCTCCGACAAATAATTTATAGTCGTCAGGCACTTACGAACTCCAAAACGTTGCGTTCTAATTCGGCGCGGCTAGGGTTAAGAAAGTAGTCTTTAATAATTTTGGAACCCTTGTGCGACAACATCGGTCGCGTATAATAACTAATGCCGTGAGCATTGGCCTGAATCATGGTGTTGAGCAGCTCATCTCGCTGCCGCGCCGCTTTAATATGCTCATGGATTAGCTGGGCCTGGTAGCCAGGTAGCACCTCTTGGCCTAGATAAATCGTGGTTCCATCATGCTTCTCTGAGGACAAAATGTAAATATAGTTATCTTTTGGGATCCCACTGTTATACATGGGAGTGCCCCCTTTTACGCTTTTACATTCTAAAAAATAAAGCTTCCCGCCTTTCTTAACAATAAAGTCCGGGCTATTGTGAGTCCCGCAAGGTTGCGAAATATAACAATTATCTGGTAGCGGGTTGTTCTCCCCTTTAAGCCAACCATCGCGGGTTTTTACAGGCACCTTAACATCTTGCCTCATGAGGCCGTGACGTACGAGAACATCTTCTACTGCGTCCTCATGTTTGGCCACGTTGTGTACATGGCCGCTACTCGCAGCATAGTTTTGGAAATAGGGCATCTGAAGGATTTCTTTAAGCATTTTCTTCATCGATTATTCCTCTTCTTCATAAAATTCGTTGGCTTCGCCAATCCGTTTATCGAACTTCATTATAACCTCTTCGTCCATAATTGTCAAGACTCTTTTTCGGAATTTTTCATTCTGCAGCTTCTCCGACCAACGGGAAGCTTGAAACTTCTCGGTAGTGCCATCCGCATACACTAGCTCGAACCAGGCACCGGCTTGTTTAATGTGGTCTGAAGACTTGATGGCCTCAAACCAACTCTCTTCGTCCTGAATTCCGATCTCATCGCCCCAGAGAATTTTAAAATTGCACTGACGTCCTTGTGTTCCAAATCTAGATTTCTCTAGTTTTACTTTGACTTCGGAACCTATGCGGAACCCTTTGTCGTCCGTAACAAACGAGGCTTTAGCTTTGCGTCCCGTGAGCCAGATGCGCAACGAATAAGCATAGATCATGGCTTTGCCGCCAGGAGTCATATAAGGGGTTGTCAGCGCCTCCGAGGGAGATCTTGTGATGTTGGTCTTAAGCTGATTCAACACTAAGAACGTCGACTGGCTATTAGCAATTGGCACCGTCAGCTTAGACATCCCCTTCGCGAGAATGCGAGCCTTTACCGCCATTGAGGACTGGGGGTTGAAGTCCCCCTCGATGTCCGAGATGGCAGGAGTGAGCGCAAGCGAATCCCAGATAAACAACATCTGGCTGTCGTTGGAGCCGAGCAACTCTTCAATAGTCTCCAAGACAAATTCAACGGACGTCGCTTGTACATAGAGAACATTATCGAGAGAGCAGCCTGACCGTTCTAAAAATGTGGGGTCAATCGCTGATTCCGAATCAAAATAGATTACGTCAATCCCCATCTTTTGAGCGTTTGCGGCAACCTGCGCCGCCATGTAGGACTTGCCGGTTGATTCTAATCCGGCCACCTCAACCACTTTGCCGACAGGAATACCGGCGCTTTGGCCACGGCAGATAATGCTATCCAGCCACCGCGAGCCCGTTGGAATCCACTGTTTAACCTCGGTTGGATTCTCTTTTGTGAGGTTGTGAGCCACATTGAGCCCAGCTTTTTTATTAATAAGCTTGCGCATGTCATCAATAGACAGTTGGCCAGCCTTACCAGTATTTCGTTTACGCATTGTAGTTTCCTTTATTTTGACAACTTGAAGGCATGATAGCAGCTACGGAAGCCCTTGCGCGACATTCGAATGCGCACAGTTTCTCCGCAATCCATGACGGACACAATATAGCCAGCGCTGCGGTTAATCAATTGAGTAATGTCGCTGTTATCGGACCAAAAAGTAACGTAGCCATCTTTTAAATCTTGCTTGTTTACATTAACGGCAGTTTCGCTCTCCGCACTTTTCTTAACCCCAGCAAAGCGCTTTTTAAGCTCAGTCAATTTGGCTTCAAAGGTGGCGTCACCTCGATTAATTCTTTCTCTCATCATGTCCCCTCCTAACAGGTAATATATTTTGGAATGGGGGCTGTTGACGTGGCTTTAATAAGCCCATACCTGTCCCTCATCTCTTTCCAATCATTATACAGGTCCTGGGGCGTGATGTCAAGACTTATAATCATTTTTTCATGGGGCGCGCCAGAATGGGTATTGTACTTGGCATGCGATTGCCCCCCAAAGGCCCCAACTTGCGCGCATTCACACTCTCTATAATCTTGCTCTGCGCGTGAATATACAATATCATTGCAATTTTCACACTTAATTGCTTTAATCCTCATTAATTTCCTCTTTTCATAGGGGATGAGACACCTGTAAACCGGTGCCTCCCTGCGGTTTTTTGTTTACCAATTTACGCCAGTGGTTGCCGCACAGCGCCAGAAGCCTTTAACGTCGGGGATATAGGTCACATGAAGCGGGAGGCTAAATAGACCTACGTCAATTGTCCATCCAATCGCCGCAACTAGATGAACGTAATTCTCATCTTTGCCGGGGTCAAAAGGTGCAACATTTGCTCCAATGGCCAATTGAAGTTGTTCAATAAATTCAAACCCAATCAGCAAGCTAGCAGAAGGGGCAAAAACACTTTGGTCAAGGCCGGATACAGAGAAATTCTCCACAAACAGA
>Ga0209756_1001831_pt1 | contig 19067 bp, 7 predicted proteins | sample ETNvirenome_6_85_FD_184071 | JGI IMG/M metagenome (GOLD analysis project Ga0209756, IMG submission 184071) | Marine viral communities from the Pacific Ocean - ETNP_6_85 (SPAdes) (version 3) | ecosystem: Environmental > Aquatic > Marine > Oceanic | place: Pacific Ocean | collected 2013-06-19
TACCAATTACCCAATAGAAGTTACAACAAATATGACAGTTGAAGTAGACGATTACGAAACTGCCAATATTATGGATACTATACGTAGTGGTCATCATGAAACAATTAGCTTGACGATGTATCAAAGTTCGCTGTCTATTGAGGCTCTAGCTGGACCAAATGAAGTAGGAGGGACCGTTAATTTAGAGGACGAGACTTCGGAAACACTGGAAGATAACGGCTATAAGACAGTATATAGATTTAACAGCGTAACAGGGCAACTCGTGTCTCAAAGTGTAAAGACATCAATAGATGGAACATTAAGTGTAGACTTAGAATTTAAAGATTATTTAAACAGGAACTTCTAAAAATGGGAAAAATAAATGAATATTCGGCTATGGGCGCCGCCCCTGAGAGCAACGATCTGCTTTTTATAGGCGATACGGATGGAAGTCCGGCCTATGAAATTAAAAGCATTACTGTCGCTAATTTACATAAAGTGGCCAATGTAGCAGCGGCTAGCTCCAGTGGATTGAGCCTTAAAGACGATGGAGGCAACTATGGTATTTTTATTAAAGATGGGGGTAACGTTGGTATTGGCATTGGCGCAGGTAGTCCTAATACTTTCTTAGAGTTGAATTCCGGGGCAAGAACGGCTACTTTTGTTGCGGGGACACCTTCAACGTGGACAAATATGCTTTTATTGAACCCTACCGACACAAATACTGCTGCCGTAGGTATTAATTTTCAAGTTGACAATGCTTTTGATTCAGGTAGTGGGGCTGGAATTGTAGGGATTAAAAGTCATGCCACTAATGCTCAAATGGATTTAGCTTTTATTACTGATCCGTCGGGAGCGGGTTCAGCGGAACGGATAAGAATATTGCATAGTGGTGAGGTAGGGGTAGGGCAAACTGCGCCTACAAGCCTCTTGCACGTTGGAGACGGATCAGCTACGCCTTCGTTAAGGATTCAAGGTTCTTCTCATGATGTTTATTTGTATACTGACGCTACTAACGGCCCCGGAGTAAAAAGCGGAAGTGGTGATGAGTTACATCTTCAAAAAGGGTATGGGGGAGGGTCCAACACAGATCTTGTTTGTTTTTATAGTACTTCTGACCCTGTTACTCCTTTGATGATTCAGTCTGTGGATGGTAACGTGGGGATCGGTACGAATGATCCGTCAGCTACGTTGGAAATTAGTAGTAAGGTGGATGATGCTTTATATATTTATTCAAGGGATTCTGCTAAAAGTGCGCGCATTCATCTCGAAACGGCGTCCGGTTCAAGTAGTTATATTCAAGATGTTTCAGCGGGATATGTTGCTATTGGGGGGACATCTAGTCTTGCGGCTAGTAATTGTTTACAGATTGCTAAGGCTAATGGTAGGATTAGTATTGGTGGTACATTGGGGACATTTAATTATGCGGTTACAACTTCATCTCTCCCGGCGACGCAAGCATACTTTTCTAGCTCGAGCCCCGCAAAGGGGTATATTTATATCACTAATACACAAAGCGCCACGTGTCAAACGGCGGTAGTATTTGGTAACGAAACGGCGGCCAACAAGGCGCGTTGGATGTGTGGGCAATTTTGGAATACTTCTCATAATTATTTTGGATTTGAATATTTAGGGGACGCATCGAAGACGCCAGAAACCGCAACGTTTAACGGGGGAACTCTTCAAGATACAACTGTTTATATTTCCCAAGACGGGGGCATCAGCGCTGAGAATACAGCGGCCGCTTTTGGCACGGCATCAGGCAACGGATCTACTGCGTTTGTAGGTACGGGACAATATAATGTTGCTGCTATGGCTATTAAAACCGGGTACGCAGCATATGACAGCACTACACTCACGGCCTCGCAAACTGGCAACACTGTGACTGCCACGAGCGGAACGCCTTTCACAGCATTGATGGTTGGCAGGACTTTGGATTTTGACTCTACTGGTACCGCTGGGCATATTACATCGTTTACCAGTACTAGCGAGGTGGAGGTTAGCGTATCTCAGTCAGTAACCACTGAAGCCTATGTAATTGGAGCTGGCAATGTTGTTACCGTCACTTTTACAAAGGACTTGAATAAAGTGGGCGCAGGGGGGCCAAATTATACAATAGTAGCCAGCGGATATGATGGTGTTAACGATCAGGTAATGTGGGGAGAGGCTACAGATCGATCAGCGGGAAGCTGCGATATCACATTTCAAACAGCGGGCGTTCCGGTACCTAATCTCACAAAAACTACAGTTAAGTGGACATGGGTTATACATGGAGCTAAACTTAAAGCCTCATAACATAGCAAATGGCTAAGTTCATAAAATATGAGAAAGCATTACTTGAGATCGAAAGCCACAGTATTTTGGCCGAAAATGCAGAGTTAGGTGTAGAAGCGTCACTTACCCCGATAGAAAATATCACCGGAAGTGTTATGCGCTATGCAGCGGACGCTCCGCTAAAAGGCACCCTTTCCTTTAGCCATTATTTAACAGGATCTCTTCATGAATTCCTTAATCCTTTAACAAATGTAGAGAGAACGGGCGAGCCATTACGAGGTAATTTGGGGGGAATTGAGTTTGCAAGCGGATATATTAAGAGCCTTCAGTTTTCAGTGTCTCCTATGTCTCCTATTTTAGTACGTTCTTCGTTGGATATTTATGGGGAGCTTAGTGTGTTAGATTCACAGGGGCGTAGTGACGAAGCAATGAGAGGGGTAGAGGATGATCCGCGGGCTATTAGTCATGGTGCTCAAACTTATTTGGCTGGAAATGATTTTGGGATAAATAATAAATTAGGCTTTTCTTATTCTGTTACATGCGAGCGCAATCCAATGACAGTTATAGGGAGTGGTTTGCCTAGTCGGGTTACAAAAGAAAACGTACAAATTAATATGACCGTGCGCGGAGAGGACTTGGGTACCGTATTAACTACTACTGGGTACGCAGCTATCGCAGATGTTTATGTGTATGGTGTTTATGCCGAGCCGGGATCTTCAGCAATGGGTCGTTTTGGTTGTACCGGACAAGTTCACTCCCAAAATATCTCTGCTTCTGACGGGGCTTATATGGCGGGAGAGATTTCCTTGTCTCAAGATTATTTAACTGGAAAACAAATTGTATGATAATTAATTCTGGAGTAACTAATATAGCAAGGGTGCTGCCATTCGAGGTGGGCAATGAGTATAAGAAGTACGATGTTGTTTACTATAGTGGCTATACGGATCCCAGTCCAACCCCTGCTACCCTTCATCCGTGTTTGCAATCTGAATCCGGACATTGCTACTATACGGGAGCTGCGGCAACTTCAACTATTACTAATCGGCCGTATGGGGCAGGTACTGAATGGACCACGGGCTTTTTTGCAGATGTATCTTATGGGGCCACTGTTGACTATGAAGTTCTTAACTATACAACAGAGTTTGGCGATGGTTATTATAATGTTTTAAATAAAAGCGAAAATGCGGTGCGCGCTAGCTTTTCAACAAATTTTACCAAAAGAACTGACCAAGAAACAAAAGCCATCATACACATATTAGAGGATTCTTTTAATCACGGAAACCGTCCTAGCGGTGGTTATAGCGGTATTCCGTGGACGCCTTTTGCGCCTTATAATCAAAGCGGCGAGTTTTTTGTGGAAAGCTTTACACAGAGCTATGAGTCTCCGGACGTTAACAATGTCTCTACTACCTTTTTCAGGGAAACAGCATCTACAACAAATTGGAAGACTTTATATATTCCATTCGAAGATACAAGAATGGATTATGCTCACAGTATTGACGGAAATGTTGCTACAAACTATTTTCAACATGACGCAGTATTTTTAAGACAGTTGGCGGGAGAGGAAGAGTTGGCGCCATCTCAAACAGGATGGTATTATTTTACAGGTGAGAAAAATATTGACTATAGTGCGGAGACTGGAATTTTAGGGACAGAATATAACTCTCCGACAGGAAGCTATCCATTATGGGCAAAAGATAATTTTTATTTTGATTTAAATCAAAACATTAGTATACCTCAAAACCCTCGTTTTACTAAGCAAGATTTAGATAATGGTTTTGTTATGCGGTTCAACGAAGGCATTAACAAAAACTTACTTGCCTTTCCGGTTGATTTAAAGGGGCGCACAGACAAGGAGGCCCTCGCAATCGTTCACTTTCTTGAGCACCATGCGGGAGTTAATCTTTTTCAGTTTACACCTCCAGCTCCTTATGACTTTACAAACAAGGTGTTCTTGGCTGCGAATTGGAGCCATACTATTAATTTTAAAGATAATAATGATATCACGGTCAATATGCGAGAATTTCCTATTGATTATTTAAACTTATCTACTAACTTTAACTCTTTGGTAACAGTGGTTAATCAACCATTAAAAAATCTTTCCTCTTATTGGAGTTGGCCGACAGATGGTGATCCAACTGGACCGGTTAGTGTAAGTCGTTATGCGGGATCTAAATCCACTAAAGAAAGAATTGAGAATACCGACTTTATATCAAATAGCGGTATGAAGGTTTTTAGTATAACAGGACATAGTATTAGGACGGGATTTTATTTAACAAATAGCGGGAACGTCGACATAAAGACCTCCATAGATTATGCGGACCCTTATCAGGTTTTTGATTTTCCTTCAGGCCATTCTTTTAACCCAGTAGTTACGGCGCCGGGATCTTCTAGTTTTATTCCTTTTTATTTTAAAGGGTTTGCTGATAATGCGAGTCCTTCGGGTCCAGACGTAGGGACAACTGGCCCTGAAGTAAGCGGGGTCTATAGTGCAACATTAACATTAAATAATTCTAGCTTAGAGAATACTCATGATCCTGCTGGGGCAATTACTTTTGGTATTACAGGTTATATTACCGGATTTGATACGGCTGCTGGTTTTCTTCCCGACGGTGCTAATCCTTATAGAGGGAATGATGGACAAACTCCCAATCATCCATCTCGTTTTTTAATTCAAACAGGCTATTATGATACTTCGGGCGTACCGTTGCACTTATTGTCATGGGAGCACCCAGCCACAGGCGGTGATTTAAATCGTTATGCTATTCAATATACTCAAGACAAGACTTGGGCTGAGGTTTCAGGGATTCCTTTAACAGATGCTACTTCTGTGCGGAATATTAACGGGGTTGCTGGTACAGGATTTGAGATTAATCAAAAATACATTCGGTCTTATGCTACTGACATATCCGCCTCAAATACTGCTGGATATGTTCAAACTAATTTTTACACGGGAATTTTGGTCCCTTCAAGTTTAGCGGGAGACGCCGAGATCCCTGAGGGCCTAAAAAATCTTCCAGATCCTCAAAATACAGGGATTCATCAAAAGTCTTATTTTGTGCAAAAAGGTCTTTCTCCCGACGTAGATTATTACTATAGGATGCGATCAGAGTATATTCAGAACAACAATACTCTTACTTCTGATATTGTAGGTTCAATGTATGTATATGCTAGCGGGACCTCAAGTTTAGGTGGGCTCGTATCCCATCAGGTATCTACCGGCTTGAGCGATAGCTCAACTGAATTCACTGATGCTAGAACAGCCATTCCAACTACAGTTAAACCAGCTTTTAAGGTTGCCTTAGAAGATCAGGCTACCAATATCAATTTAAGCGGAGAGTTTATTAAAGGTCTTGTAGGGGCGGGTATCGTGAATCAAGATGCGGACGGTATAGACATGGTCGTTACAGCAGTAAATCCTACTATTGGAGATTATCTTGAGGTAGCTAATACGGGGGCTTATGGGGATAATTTTACTGGCGTTCAGTTTATCTTGGGGCCAAATTTTACAGTAGGAGGGGAAGGAGGAGTTATAGGCGCTAATTCTTTTTACCAAACTACCACACCACCGGAAAATATAGATACCACCATGGTAACTCCAGCGATCCGGACAGGCTTTCAGCTTTTAACCGGGGTGGTAAACCCCGCAGATTCTCCCGGGGGAGGGGGGGACCCTAATTTGTTCAAACCAATTGCCGAAACTCCCACTGTTCTTGTTATGCAGGATAGCTCAGCGGCGGTAGGACAAGGGGGTACAGGAGGAACAGGGGGATATACCAAAGTTGCACAAACAGATAAGAACAAGGTTAAATTGTCAGCGTCACGCGAGGGGCCCCAAACAAGGGATTATGAAGCGGCTAATAAATATACTATAGAAATTGAAGTAGGCGCCTTTAGTAACTCTACAGATGGTGCAGTTGGAGGGGATGCTATTTATATCTCTCACCCATCCATCGACAAGTTCTCTATCCGAAAAGACTATAATGCTAAAATTTTTGCAGGAGGAGGCGGCGGCGGCGGCGGGGACCGCTTTAAAGCAGAGAAGATGTTTGCGATAGAAAACTCAGGATTCAGTGGCAAGAGCGCGTCGAACAAGGACAAAACAGACCCAACCAGAGGTTATACGCACTCTACCAATTTAGGCGGATGGAATTCATCTACCTATGGTGAAATTACTACTGCGGGAGATCTTAGGTTCCGGGTTTTCGGCGACCCACCAAAAGGTTGGGAATGGGGGGGTAAGCTAAAATATTATAGAACATTCGACTTAAGTAGCTACATGGGAGAGCATAAAGGTGGTGCTGGAGGGGGAGGGGCAAGTTTTAAGGAGTCAGCAGGGGGAATGCAGCTTGCCTTTCAAGAAAATCAAAGAGGAATAATAACGGCTAGCAAGGGGGGTTATAATCGCATAGGAAAAGGAAATATTATTTTAACAGGTGGAGACTTAGATATAAGAAATTCTTTTGGGGGAGACGGCGGAAATTATGGAGAGCCGGGTAATCCGGGGGAGTCTTTTACTGAAGAGTTGGCGAATATGCCGTTTATATTGATAGATGAGTCAAGGGGTCGCGCAGGTGGAGCTGCAGGAAAAGCCATTAGAACCATCAGCACAAATACCAATTATACGATGAGCAATTATCGTGGCAAACTTTTAGCCATAGCTCCCTCGAGGACGCTTATTACGGATATTGCCGGATTAGTGGGATACTTTGAGGCCGGAAACAAAAGCTACAACACGGGAACGACCGAAGCTACCGGTGGTCAGAGCGTGGAGAAATGGGTATCTGTAAATGACCCTAATGTTTATTTATCGCAAGGAACAACAGCAAATAAGCCCAACCTACAGGAGGCTCAATTGAATGATGACACAGTAGGAACGGGAACAGGCGCCCGGTCTGACCCCGTGACTATAGAGCGTGACTATTTTAATCATCAACCATATATCTATTTCACCCCTAAGGAAGCTAATCAGATCGAGTATATGCACCTTTATGGGGCCACCGCAAATTCAGCAGCACAAGGAGATATCCAAATTGATAACACGGGTACCCCTTATGCAACAGGGGATGCTATAACAATTAAGATTCATCCTATAGACTTTTCTATTTCTTCTGGAACGGTCATTAAGTTTAGAGGAGGCTCTGAGTTCGAGTTGACGTCTGCGGCTACTTATAGTGATCCAGATAGGATTACCCAATTAACAGGCAATTTGTCCGGACAACCCTTAACCAATAATACTCGCGGATATTATCGACTATCCTCACTGATGGAGGGCTTTGATATTTTTTATGTCATGTATCCAAACAGGTGGTTTAAGGGAAGTGGGAATATTACCGCCAATTCGCTTGCAGTAGGTGACAATAACAAAGATGACACCTATCAAACTGGTTGGATGGATTTTTCGACACCTAGGCTTACCCCGAATACATGCTATAGTCTTGATAACCAACAGATGGTTGACAACACAGGGCTCGGGAAAAACAAAGAGCTGTTCTCTTTTGCAGATCGCGGTTATCCAAGTGGCGCCATAGGCTTAAGGCCCTATCGAGCGTGGGTGTATAATTTGACTGGCGAGTCTTTGGGGGGGAATTTGCGTTTGACTGCTCGCAACGATGGCAACACAGTGGCCTCAGATACGTATTTAGGTGATTTTTTCACTTTTAATTCTTCGGGAAGCGTTGTGATAGGAGGTAACCGAAAAGTAGGGAGCTCTACTGTTGATTTTGGGTTTCGTGGGGGAATTGGTGCGATAGTTATTTTTAATAGAAAATTGAGTGGCGCGGAGAACCGCCAAGTATTGGGCGTTTTATTCAATAAATATATGAGAACAAAAGCTGCTACCGCTTCAACCCCGACAACCCTTAATTATCAAAACAAACCGTCGGATTTGACGGGGTTAGCTGGTCAAATATATTTGACTTCATAAAAATCATGGCAACAGAAGCACATAATAAATCAATAACCGATCTTTTACCTGACACCCTCATAGAATTGTTTGAGGTTGAAGTAGGGGGAACCATAGGAATCAAAAAATTTCATGCAGGAAAAATTATTGACAAAGACATTATTCTAGGGGGGGCTACGTATTACTGTGTCCCTATTGAAGCGAGCGGCTTTGAGTCGAAAGGGGACGGCACATTGCCTCGCCCCAAGTTAATTGTATCTAATCCAGACGGCCTTATTACGGAGCTCATTAAGCAAGAAGACGATATGGTAGGAAATGTTTTCAAAAGGATAAGAATCTTTTTAAAATTTATAGATGAGGTTAATTTTCCTGAAAAAGTTAATCCTTTTGGTAACTCTGATCCTAACTCACGCTTTGATGATGATCTTTATATTTTTAATCGAAAAATATCTGAAAACAAATATTTTATAGAATTTGAATTGGTTTCCCCTTTAGAAGTAGAAAATTATAAGCTTCCAGCTCGAATTATGGTGGCTAATTATTGTCCGTGGAAATATAGGGGTATTGGCTGTCGTTATGGCTCTAGAGATGACTATACTGGACCTACCACTCAATTGGAAAGCAAAGAGGGGGGAGAGAAGATGCAATCGATTGATTTTTTCCCTAGGAGAGAAGCAGTACAAAAGATTACAGTATCTAATGCTGGGAGTGGTACTGCACAATTTAAAACCAACAACCCAGATTATAGTACCGGAACCGCTAGCCAGCCAGCCATTTATAGTACCGGAACCTCTATCCAGCCAAGCATTTATAGTACCGGAACCGCTAGCCAAACCAGCAACACCGTGACTGGGGTAGGGACATCGTGGACAGCAGATATGATTGGTCTAGCTTTTACTTTTACTGGTGGTGCAGGTAGTTCGGGGTATATAACGGGATTTACTAGTCCTACTAAACTGTCGGTAAGTGTAAGTCAATACGTATCGTCAGGGGCACCGCAGACTTATACTATTGGAACTGGTTTCGATGTGCTTGGGTCAGGGACAACGTGGACAGCAGAGATGGTAGGTCTAGATTTTACTTTTACTGGTGGTGGTGGTAGTTCGGGGCATATAACCGCGTTTACTGATGCTACCCATATGACGGTCAGCGTATCTAACCCCGTATCGTCAGCGCAGGCCTATACTGTTGGAACTGGTTTCGATGTGGTTGGGTCAGGGACAACGTGGACAGCAGAGATGGTAGGTAGAGCTTTTGATTTTACTGGTGGTGGTGGTAGTTCGGGATATATAACCGCGTTTACGAATGCTACCCTTATGGAGGTCAGTGTATCTAACCCTGTATTGTCAGCGGAGGCCTATACTGTTGGAGGATATGCAATAGGAGATCATACCGCTTCTCCGGGGATAGCGGTAGACGCACTTCCTCTCGCATTAAAAGTTGCCGATCAATTAGTATTTGTCAATCAGGGGGTTTTGACCTTGAGTGCTGATGCAGCAGCAAGTGCTACTGTAGTGTATGGTACTCTTACTACAACTGCGCTACCGGATAACGAGATAGCTTCCCTGAGCTATCCTGAAGGTAACTATTCTTCGCCTGATGGTATTAGGGTAGAACAGTTAGCTCAACCTATCAAGTTTGGTCAAACTATTAGTTTTGGGAGGGGTGTCCGTTTTACGTTGAATGCTGATGCTGACGAAAACGCTGATGAAATCTTTGGTGACTTAATAGGGGGAAGTGTAGGCACGGCCGCGGAGGGTGCCATTGCGGACGCTTCTGGTTTTGCTATAACAGATTATCGTGTGCAAGGGGTGCCCATAGCAGACGCAAGAGATAAAAGGTTCGATGATCCTAATAATGACTTTGAATTAACTGGAATGCGTTGGGTTTATGAATATAACCCTACTATCTCTGATATTGCTTTGAATGCAGCGGTATCTGCTGGCACGGTCTCAAGCTCTTCTAACGCTCTTGAGTTGTCGGTTGTTGATGTTCCGGAAAATATTAACCCCAAGCGTACCATGACACTCTTTGATAGTGGCGGATCTGAAATAGGCACCTTAAAGACAGGGGCCCTTGTTTTAAAAACTGTCACAGTGGAGTTGACCGCAGAGGTGACTGACGCTGATACTGTTACTGCAAATGGTGCGGCTGCTAGCGGCGCTCTTTCAATGACGGTAGCTGCAATTTCTGTAGATATACGTATAGGGGCGATTATAACTTTTAGTGGTGGTTCTACGTTTATTTTGACTTCTGCAGCTTCGGCTACGAACACTACTCTTACTGGTATTTTGACAGGTGATGTAGCAAACCTAGAGGAGGGGAGGATAAACAAAGCTGTTCTCCTCAAGCCAATCCCCGTATCTTTTAAACAAGGAGAGATCATTACTTTTGGGGCCAGCCAAACAGTTAAATTGACTAAAGATGAGGGTATTGGAGCAGAGTCACTATTGGGCACTGTTACCACAGGGTCTCCCATTGCGACGGGAACTTCTGGCACACTAAGAACTACAATAAAAGGGGCATTAGACCTAACAACAGGCACTTCAATAGCTGCAGACGCCACCATAAAAGTGGGTTATGTTAAAGGAGATGTCGTATCCATCAGCTCTTTTAATGATGAGCCTACAGCACTTTTTGTTTGTATTAAAGACCACACAGTGTTTAAGGATCCCCGCTTTAAAAAAGAATATTGGGTGGAGGATCAGTGCAGCAAGACTTTAAATGGGTGTAGAATGCGTTTTAGCGAGTATCACCACCTTCCTTTTGGAGGGTTTCCATCTATTGAGGCTTATCGATATACCAATTAGGCGTGATTTTTTAAGTTATATTCAACGTATCTCTTCTTTTTATAAAAAAGAAATATGTGGAATGATTTCTAAAAACTCTTTGTTCTTTGTTAAAAACTATTCCCCTGAGCCTTTTCAGACTTTTTATATTGATCCGCTTAAATATCTAGAGGTCGCCCAAGACAAAACAATTGATTTTTGTTTTCATTCTCATCCAGAAAGCTGTTGTACGCCAAGCGCTGCAGATATAGAGCTTTCGGACAACGCTTTAATACCTTTTTTAATTTTTTCCTGTCCCGAGAAAAGATTTGGGCTATATCGCCCGAATAATCAAGAAACAATTTATTTTTTTATTTAAAAGTGTATAATGTAGGTATGATATCTGTTTCCATAGAAGGTCGCGCGGGCCAAATGTTAGGTAAAAATTGGCGCCTTCACGTGGGAACTGTTGGGGAGGCTGTGAAAGCTCTACGTGCGAACGCGGGGCACCTGTTCCATAGGGCCTTAAAGGCTTCTGCTGGTTACGTATTAGTGGTGGACGGGGCCCCCATTGAAAGTCAGGGCTGCTTTTTAAGAAAGATTAAAAAAAGTTTGTGTTTTATTCCTGTTTTGGCTGGGGGAGTTGTCTTCCTTCCGGCTATTTTTGAGGCGATTTTTGTGGGTTTAGAGGTGTATATGGCCGCTACAATAGCCGAAGTGTTGGCGTATGTTATTGTTACCGCCATGGTAGCTTTAGTTGTTTATGGCATTTATACGCTTATCACATATTTAAACCAAGACGATGGGGATCCCGATGAGGGTGAGGGAACAAGTAGTTTTTTGTTTAGGGGGCCAGAAAATGTCGCATCTCAGGGGCAGGTGGTCCCTGTGGCTTATGGGCGCATGAAGACCGGATCCAAGGTTATTTCGGTTTCCTCTAGTAATGTAGATCGTACCGTATGGGATGAGAGTGATTTAGGGGTGTTTGGGGAGACAGTGGTGCGGAGATCTCCTTTGGTTCCTTCTCGAGAAATAGGCGGAGGATCCGCTAGAACTAGGCTGATAAAAGCTATTCCAAACCCATAAATGACAAATATATCTATAGAAGGGCATTTAGCTAAAGTGGTGGGGCCTAAGTGGGAACTGCATGTGCGTAATTTTGTTGAGCTGTTTAATGCTATAGAAGCTAACACCCACAAGCTTCGAGCTTATTTAAATGGGCGTACGGGGCATTATTGGGCTATTTTTGTTAATGGTGAAAAAGTTGATCCTGATTCTTTCTTGTTTCAAAATATAAAAGATAAAAATGTTAAAATTATTCCTCTGTTGGCAGGTGGTGTTACGACTATATCGGCAGCTATAGTTTCGGCTATGGGGGTTCAGTCTGCATTTGTAGCTGCGGTTTTAGAGTTTGTGATATCAGCTGTCATATCTATGGCTATTTCTTTTGGCTTGAGTATGCTTATGGCTAAACTGATGAAGCCAGATGATCCGCAGGCGGCCAACACAACTTCTTTCATTTTTGGTCCTCCTGAAAACGTTGCTTCCCAAGGTAATGTGGTGCCAGTAGGATATGGTAGGGTTAAAGCGGGGGGCAATGTCATTTCGGTTTCCTCTAGTAATGTAGATCGTACCGTATGGGATGAGAGTGATTTAGGGGTGTTTGGGGAGACAGTGGTGCGGAGATCTCCTTTGGTTCCTTCTCGAGAAATAGGCGGAGGATCCGCTAGAACTAGACTGATAAAAGCAATTCCGGGAATATGATAGAAAGGTATATATAAAATGGGGACAAATGGAACTAGTGGTACTAATGGAGATGTATTTGTTCCGACGCCGGACGAAGGCTCAAGACACGAGGCGTCGACGGAAATAACCATTCAGTTGCCAGAGACCGTTGAAGGGGGAGGGTCGCACGAAGGCGGCATAGGAGAAACTGTCACGACGCCCGAAGGCAGTATAGGGCTTGGGGACAAAACGGTAGGAGGTCTAGTGATAACGGCTCCTGTTGACGGTGGCACGGCGGATCAGGCTCTGGAAGACGCGGTATCAAAACCTTCTCCTTTGCAAGCGAGCCCTTATTATAAAGCGCCGCGCTCTTTAGAGGGGGTTATTACCGCAAGCAACAATGACGCGGGGGTTATTTCTAATGACACTATTAAAACAAGGTTAGAGAATATAAGCCAGTCGGAGATTTGTCCCTTTATTAAGAGGGCTGAGGTTTCAGAGCCTTCGAACAAAAAAGACGCAACTTCAAAACTCGAATCTGTTGGGATTTATAAGACTATCGACTTGATTTCCGAAGGACCAATAGCGGGACTATGTGACTCAAGGGGTAATTTGATACCTATTATAGAAGGGGATGCGCCGTCAAATGAAAATATGTTAAAAGGGGTATATCTTAACGATGTACCTGTAATCAATACATACGGAGGAACCATTAACTATCAGCGAATTCATTCTGAAATTAAATATGGAACCTTGTATCAAGGATTATTACAAAACCATAAACAAAAATCCCTTTCCTTTTTAAGGTCTTCGCAAACTTTTAATATTGGGTTAAGCATGCCGGGTTTAAACCAAAAGCAGGCCAAAGCATTTATGGAAGGGGGTTGGGATCCTGCGTGGTACGTAGGAACCGAGATAGGAAAGTACCGACAGGGGTTCTTTCCGAATTTGACCAAGCCCGGAGCTACCCGGGAGGTTGAGAACAAGCAAATTGGCTATTCGGTCGCAGTTGGCAAAGCTCCCGCGCAGCGAGTTTATGGGAGTGTGGTTTCATACACCGGTCTGTATGCGACGAGTGTTTATTCGGATAAATATGCAGGTGTGGAGGAAGATGAGGATGGACAGGATCAAAAGGCTATTGACAACCAAGTGATCACTGTCGGTGCCGGTGCTAATGATGTTAGTATTTATACAGATTCAAAAGGCCTGAACGAGAGTATGTTGACTCGTATGCGCAGGGTATTTAAAGAGCAGCCTGTGGTTTTTCATCATGCCATTACTAATGATAACGTTTCTGATATTGAAATTTCTGTGGCTGTCGATAGTCTTTATTTGAGGAGAATGAAACCATCAGCATCAAAGGATCCTATGAATAATACTATAATTTTTCTTATCAGGGTAGGGTACGAAGATAGTGATCGCTTAATTGGTGAAGGGGGTGGTACTTTTTATGCTATGGCTCCTGTTTCGGGTTTAAGCACCTCTTCATACGAGAGGTCTTATACTTTTCCGTTACCAGTAGCGGCAGCTGATAGGGATCGTAGGATTTCCGTTTGTGTGGCGACCGAGGAACCTTCACCACAAGCAAAAGCCATAGGGGCTGTACAGCGCGCGGGAGGGGTGGCCACCGTAACGGAAATTATTGAGGCTCCTCTCACTTTTCCCCATTCTGCCCTTATGGCTAATTTAATTGATGCTCGTTCTTTTTCAAGAGTTCCCAAGCGAACTTATGATATGAAATTGCTTAAGATTAAAATACCAGCTAATTACGATAGTGAAAATAGGGAATATTCCGGCAACTGGACGGGCCAATGGGCTCCTTATAAACAGTGGAGTGATAATCCTGCGTGGGTATTTTACGATATGATGACAAGCCGGAGATATGGTTTACAGAAATATGGTTTTGGAGAGGATATTGTGGATAAGTGGAACTTGTACTCTATTGCTAAATATTGTGACGAACTGGTAGAAACTGGGTATCGCCCCGCCAACATTCCTTTAAGTTTTTCTATAGATCCAAATGGCGCAGTGGTTTCTGTTCCTGATACTCTTGCAGATGGGGGAGAGCCAAAGCTGAGGTCTCTTTTTCCTGAAGGAAAAATAGTTTCTCTCTACAAGCTAAAAGACGAGGATGGTGCGGCTATTAATAGAGGTTACCGCAGGCGTATAGGCGCGGGGACTTACGATACAGTGAATAAAGTATATAGCTTCCCTGTTCATAAAATCATTCATCCAGAATATATTTTTGAAACCTATGAGGGCTTGCGCGGTTTATGGTACGATGACAATAATAGATTAAGTCATGACGACAGGCTAACAGCGTTGGCGTGGGTTTATCAATATTTGCGTAAAGAGATTGCTCAAAACAGTGACAGCGATATTGTTAGAGATTATGCGGCTGGTTTTTCGTTAGGGTCTACAGTTAGAACCGGGAGTGTTGTAACAGAATCCGATCTACACAAGCCTGTATTGGAGCCTCGTTTTTCTACAAATATTTATTTAGATAGAGAACAAGACGCAATGAATTGTTTGAATGATTTGGCTGCGGTTTTTCGGGGTATGGTCTATTGGAATAGTGGCTTTGTGTTTATATCTAATGATCAGTTTAGGGAGTCGGTTATGCTTTTTAATAATTCTAGCGTGAGGGACGGGGTTTTTACATATACAGGGAGTTCGAAATCTACTCGTTTTACTTCAGTTTTAGTTAGGTATAATGACGCATATGACAGTTATAAGCCAAAGATCGAATATATTGAAGACGCAGCTTCTATTCGTAAATACGGATATCTGGAGAAAAAAATTGTGGCACTTGGCACCACCTCTCGGTCTCAAGCTTATCGGTTAGGCAAATGGTTTTTGTTTACTAATCAGTTGGAAACGGATTTAATTCAGTTTAAAGCGGGGATAGAAGCTACCTATTTGCGCCCCGGGGATGTTATTAAAATTCAAGATAGTCTAAAAAATACAAAAAGATATGGGGGGCGCATTAAAGCAATAAGCCCAAGCGATTATCAGTTAACTTTAGATCAGGGTGTTTATGAAGATGTCGTAGGACAAAAAATTACTTTGATAGTGCCATCAGAATCAAAAGCTGTTGCCACTTTAAACGCGGAAGCTCAAGAACAATTAAATCAAAGTGATTTTACAGGCATACCTCAAGAAAAGATAACCGAAACTCGAGCCACTCAAATTCAACAGTTTACTGTAGCCGCTGTGAGTGGAAGCGATGCGGATTCTGGGGGAGCTCAAAACGATGTAATTACAGTAGAGGATTCCGAGGAGTTTGGCAAGGTTACAGTTGGTACAATATGGTCACTGCAAAACACCTCTACAGAAGTTAATATCACAGAGGTATCCTACAGGGTATTAACTGTTACCGAAGAGACTGCGGGAGAATATTCGGTAACCGCTATGATGTATGAGGGCTCTAAGTTTGGAGCTGTTGATGAGTCCCGAGACTTGACGCCTACCCAACAATCGAATTCTCCTTCAACTCCAGCTGGTCCGGTTATTGGGGCGATAGATTGGGATACGATAACTGATAGCGCGGAATTTGATGTAGCGCAACCCGATCCCGTTCCCGCAGGAAACAAGGTGCCGGAGAAAGATGGTGGGGCGACAGGTGAGGGAGGTGCTTTGGAGGAGGGCATCGAGAAAATTAGAGTAACTATAAACGTGAGCGCTTTAACACCTCTGCTTGTGAGGGAATTGCAGAAGCTGAATCGTCTTGAGTTTGAAAGCAGAGGGTTAACAGGGCTGATACCGCAGAGAGGCGCTCTTCTCTTTAGTGGAGATGGGAGCCGGTGGAAGAAATTTGCCGTGAATAATGATGGCAAACTGGTGGCAACGTTCCATGACATTCTCAAGTTAGAAGTAGTGGTTTATGTTCCAAGGGGTGCAAAAGAGATTTCTCTCAGATGTAGAATTGAAAATGCTTTCGGTAGCACGACTGATACCAATGATGGCGTGGTGCCAATCCCTTAAAATAAATTATGCCTAAGTTTATTAAATTTCAAGATGACGCGGTTTTTCCAGATATTGGAAAAGCTTTGGAAGTCTCGGGCTTTTATTTGACTAATGAGCCAAGTAACGTTCCTTTTCAAGAGCCTTTTGCATGGGACCCTTCTTTAACACCTTTTTCCGGGGATTCAGGAATTTCTTATTTTGCTAGGACAGCTAGTGGTCAGTTTTTCTCCAAATCTCCTACGGTAGGGTGGAGTTTAATTGATCCTGTTACAGAAAGGGCATGGAGCAGAAACGAAATTCTATCATCTCCCTTGTTTAAGGGTTTTGACATTTCTATACTAGACGAAACGGGATTGTTGGTCAAAGCTGTGGCTACAGGCTATCGCAGTAATTATATTGAATTAAGCACAGCCCAGTTAATTAATATTTTTGGTTCGGTTAGAGGGGATCCAGCTTTTACTGAGGCACATGCGGTGGGTAAAGACCCTCGTAAAATGCGGTTAAAAGTTGTTTCAAATGATTATTATGGGCGCCAGTATACCGGGGAATATTATTTAACGAGCCCAGAACCTCGCATTACGGGGCTGAGCGTTGATTTAGGAACATCTCTTAATTTTACCCCCTCCATTACAAAGAGTACTGGGTTAGCTGGCATTGGGTTTTACGCTTCCCACATATCTGGTTTTGATATGGGGGTTACTGGATCTGGAGCAGCTTTATATGACTATCAAATGTTTGTGACTGCGACGGACGAAGGTAATTATCAAATTAATCCTCCTACCGTCGAGTCTGGCCTTTTTTATAAATTAGTACCGTTTGATAATTTTGGCGCCGGTAGTGGTTTTTTGTATCCGTCATCTATTAAACCTTTTGATTTAGATCCTTTTGCTTATTCTCAAGTCCCTTCGGGAGTGTCAGGAAAACTAGCTGTTTCTCAAACAAGTTTTGATAAGATTACGCGGCCTCAGCTGATGTTAAAGTGGAACAGGGAGCTGGGAGGCGTACCTAACTATGAAGTTAAGATAGAAGAAAGCGGCAAGTTTATTAATCGCGCCCAAACACTTTCAATAATAACTCCTTCTATAGAGGGAGTTTCTAATTTGGTGCATGGCACAGGTACCGGGCGATTGGATCAGCGCTTTATTACGTTAAACCCTAGTTTATTAGATCCTGTTTATAGCGGGCGAGGGGGAGCTCCTATCTTTGAGTCTTATACCGAAGTTGACCCGGGATCTGACCCTTCAACAGGTACAGGTATCAAGTGGAGAGAACATACTTTATTTATTGATTATTTAGATTCGTTACCTCCCGGATTTCAGCCTAACACTCAACAAACAATACAAGAGGTTGCTATTGCTTCAGGCTTTACTGAATCGAACGCAATTTATTTCGGAATTACGGGGTACGATACTGATAATCCGCTGCCATTCCCATCAGGAAAACAACTAGAAGAGTTTGTTTATTCAGGAACTTACTCCCCTCAGCGAAGTGGAGGTCTTCCAAACTCTACGGCCGGTTCGGCAGGAGAGGCGGGCTATGATCCTTATTATGGCCAATTGATTACAGGGGGCACGGGACACTTGGTAGCCAAGAATATTTCTGGCTTTCTTGTAACAGAATATGAGCCGCGCCTTTTATTGGATGTTTATGATGATACTAATTATCAGATCAGTGTTCGTGCTATTACACCGGAGGGAGCTTCTTCTTTTACTGATCCATTTGAATTAACAACAGGGCATATTCATGATGCCATAACTGGAGCAGGTTTCATAACAGGAGGGGGTGCTTCGGGTACCTCTGGTTCTTCTGGGACCTCTGGATCTTCTGGCACTTCGGGTTCCTCTGGTACTTCTGGTTCCTCTGGTACTTCTGGTTCCTCTGGTACTTCTGGTTCTTCTGGTACTTCGGGCTCCTCTGGTACTTCTGGTTCCTCTGGTACCTCTGGATCTTCTGGTAGTTCGGGCACTTCTGGTAGTTCGGGCACTTCTGGTTCCTCTGGTACTTCTGGTTCCTCTGGTACTTCTGGTTCTTCTGGTACTTCGGGCACTTCTGGTAGCTCTGGTACTTCTGGTTCTTCAGGTACTTCGGGCTCCTCTGGTACTTCTGGTTCTTCTGGGACCTCTGGATCTTCTGGTACTTCTGGTTCTTCAGGTACTTCGGGCTCCTCTGGTACTTCTGGTTCTTCTGGGACCTCTGGATCTTCTGGTACTTCTGGTTCTTCAGGTACTTCGGGCTCCTCTGGTACTTCTGGTTCTTCTGGGACCTCTGGATCTTCTGGTACTTCTGGTTCTTCAGGTACTTCGGGCTCCTCTGGTACTTCTGGTTCTTCTGGGACCTCTGGATCTTCTGGCACTTCGGGTTCCTCTGGTACTTCGGGTTCCTCTGGTACCTCTGGATCTTCTGGTAGTTCGGGCACTTCTGGTAGCTCTGGTACTTCTGGTTCTTCAGGT